>JAABVA010000642.1_pt1 | contig 42642 bp, 35 predicted proteins | sample 5560331 | NCBI WGS metagenome assembly JAABVA01 (sample SAMN12812661, study PRJNA571458) | rock metagenome | isolation source: Antarctica rocks | place: Antarctica: Victoria Land, Mt New Zealand sud | collected 2016-01-07 | reverse complement strand
CTGTTCGAGTGGTGCCAGTGGCACGTACTCTTCTGCCGAATGTTCGTTTACCACGCCTGTTGAGAGTGTAAACGCTTGAATCGCTGGACGGAATCCGCTTGTATCACTGCCAATAAATGTGGGTTGGAGACGCAACTTCGCGCCGCGTTGCGCTAATACATTCTTATATGTCTGTAGTAATGGTTCCTGTTCGTCAATGACATAGCCATCTGTATGCGTTGTGAAGGTGATTGTTGCCTTGCCACCGAGACGCTGTGCCGCTTGCTCGAAGCTCTGTTGCAGTTCTTGTTCGTATTGTTGAATGCGTTCCGCCGACTCGAAGCTCCGCAACTCTCCCTCTAGTACGAGGTTTGCAGGAATAGCGTTACGTGCTATCCCACCGTGTATACGACCAATGCTGATGCGCGTCTGATCATTAGCGAGCGAGCCAAATGGATATTGTGCCTGTCGGAAGATTTCTAGCGCGTTGACGGTATGCGAGAGGTCTTTGCCGGGATGTCCGGTGCGGCCAGTAATGGTCACGTCGAAGGCTTTGTACGCGGCTCCCTGCGAGACGACAACACCTGCGTCGAAGGCGTTATCAAATACAATACCATGCGTCGCGTGCCAACGCGAGCTATCGAAGCCACCCGCCCCACACATGCCAGCCTCTTCTTGCACCGTGAACACAATCAGGAGCGGCGGATGCGGCATTTTCTGCTCAACAATACGCCGCAACACTTCGAGAATAATGACAATCCCTGCAGCATCGTCGGCACCGAGATTGGTTGTGCCATCGCTGTAGAGAACACCATTCCGTAGTATTGGAGTGTGTCCCAAGCCAGGAGGCACGCGATCCATATGTGCATTGAGTAGCAATGTTTCGTCACCGTCGCCCGCATATGTTGCAATAAGATTGCCTGCTTCGTCTACATATGTAGGAAGTTCAAGTACCGTGAGTTGCTGTTCGAGATAGTGGCGTACCTGCTCTTCATGCCCCGACGTACTTGGAATGCCGATAAGTTCGATGAGTGTTTGAGAGAGACGATCAAAAGACATATTGTGCCTTTCTTCTATCAAATTTTTATTTCTTTATAGCCTATCACATCAGAGATGTTCTTTGCTCATTGTCTCTTGAGGTTCATTCAGCTATAATGCGCTGAGAAGACTATTCATTCTTGTCTATGCAATCCACCTGCTTCACTATGGCAGCGGGTGATTTATATATATGTATGAATACATTGTATATTTTTATGTAGAAGGGGAACTTTCGTTCATGTCTCGAAGTTCAACAGAGTTAATGGGAACACCGGATGAACTCTTTCACTGGGTGTCCGATGAGATGGTCGTGATTGTTCGTTTGCCCCGTATCCCTATAGATGACACGCAGGATATTGTAGCCGAACAGGTTCGCACACAACTCAATACGTTTCTCGCGCCCTACGGCGTCGCGCTCGAAACGTATGGTACGTATGGACGGTGGGCAGAAACACCGACGATGCCACCAATCCGACGCCGCTCATTTATTTTCGGTCTACACAAAAAACAACCATTATTAGCTATTTTCTTTCATACACGGCGCACAAATCCTTCTATACCCGACCCGTTGCCGCTTGCTTTATCGCATATGCAGGCGCGTTTAGAGCAGTTGGCGAAGGTTGGTTTGCATATTGTTTCTGCGATGCCAAACTGGTTGGTGAGTGCCGCTCCACTTATGTATGCAGATGGTGGAGCGGCGACACCACCGCTTCCTGCGCCCACACTTGATGTGCCAGCTCCTAATAACATGCTTCTGGGATGGCATATCATACCTGGAGAACAGGCATTTCCTTTAGATGCAAGAGGTGGTGAAGATGTGTTGGTTGCTATTCTCGATACCGCCCATCATCCTGATCGCGTCCGTAGTGCTGCGAGTCGCCTGGAACTGCGTCGCAACTGGCTCTTGCAGCGCCTCGCCTCGGATTTACGTAACGAGGATGGTTCGTTCTCTATAGAGTATGATCGCTATCCGATCAGTAGTGACGTGCGTTCAGGTCGTGATCGTGATGGCGACGCAAAATACTATTCGATGCCCGATCATGGCATCTCGGTCGCTGGTTTGATCCGTGATGTCGCGCCTCGTACACGTATTCGCCTTATCCGTATTCTGAACGATTATGGTGGTTGTGATCTCTACAACCTGTTCGCGGCTCTAACAGACCTTGAGCGCGAGCTTGTCTCCGGTTCCATTCGTCGTCTCGTAATTAACCTGAGCTTGACGGTGATGCCTGATATTCGGCGTTTACCCTTCTTATGGTTTGATAATCGGCAGTGGCCGACGACACAGTTGTATGGCGTTATGCGTGTTCTCAATCATATAGAGGAAGGACTACGCCTTCTCTTCGAGAGCCTGCACGCACACGGTGCCCTCGTAATTGCCGCAGCAGGAAATGATTCATCGAGTACAATACAACAGGGGCATGCACCACGTCCACCACGCGCGCCCGCCCGTTATGAAACGACGCTGAGTGTGACTGCTGTGAATAGTATCTATGCACCATCGAACTTCGCAAATTCCGCGAGCATCCCACCTTTTGATTCGGGAGTTGCAACCTTTGGCGGTGACGGTGCAGGAGTGATGGATAGTAATGTGCTTCCCGACGCGGTACGTGGTGTGTATATCGCACCCACATTTCCAACGGGCGAGCAAAACATTTCTGGTTGGGCTGATTGGTCTGGCACCTCGTTCTCAGCGGCTATTGTGACTGGCCTTGCCACGCACCTCATGTCACAAGGCTGGTCAGCGTCGAACATTATCACGCGCCTCTCATCAGGTCCAGAGCGGCGTGGTGATAGGCTGTTCGGATCAGCACCCAATGTACCAGCTCTGCTTGCCAATGTCATTCGTGTGCAGCAACGCTTCGGATTGTGATGTGCTACATCCTGCCAATCACGTTTCGTAGGGACCAGATTTATCGCATGAAATCCTTGTTAGCAGTGTCCCAAACGCCAGAAAATGTATCTCGCGCAATGAATTGCGCCTCGTACTCCGTATTCAGACCGCCAACGGAATCCCTACTCATTCTGCCAACGAACTTCGTTCTAGCTCCGCTCAGGCAGAATGCAAGGAAGACTTCGTTCTACCTTCGGTCAGGCGGTCTGAGCGGAGGACGCCGTAAACGTGGTCCCTACGAATGTTTGTGCAACGTCTCTATGGTGGGAATAAAATCGCATTTATGGGATGTTGCGATTGGTGTAGTGAGGGATATCTGCGTGTCTATCTTGACGCTTCATTGCGTGTAGCTTATAATACAGATAAATGGAATGTCAAAAACATCCGATATCCAAACGTAGAACAACAAAAGGGTTGAATTGTCAATTCTTTTCTGAGAGGAAAGATACATGATCGAGCAGAACCAGCAAATGGCGGTCGAGACAACCACAATCAGCATGACAACAGCGGCGGCAGACAAGGTAAACGAGCTTCTCAAACAAGAGAATGACCCGAGCCTTGGTCTCCGTATCTTTGTTGCTGGCGGCGGTTGCTCTGGCCTGCAGTATGGTATGACGCTTGACGAAGAGCAGGAAGGCGATACCACCATCGCGCTTCATGGCGTCAATGTCTTCGTTGATGAGATGAGCATTGGTTACATTTCTGGTAGCGAAGTGGATTATGTCGATAGCCTGATGGGAGCTGGCTTCACCGTCAACAATCCAAACGCAGTTTCGACCTGTGGCTGTGGACATTCCTTCAAAACTGCCGCCGACACTGGCGAGTCGCGAAGCTGCGGTTGCGGCCACTAGGAAAACAGCAAGGAGACCGCAAGGGTCTTCTCTACACATCAGACCCTATATGTAGGGGGGACCCTTGCGATCTCCCTGCCACTCTTGATGCGGTACCTTATGCAACCACTTCAAGCGCAAGCTGATGACAATGTGAAAAAACGGTTTTCCCTGACGTAGTATTTATGTCAGAGGAAACCGTTTTTGTTATGTGTGTTCTCTTTTGCTTATTCATAGTAAGGAGCGTTCATGAGCGACAGACTTGCACATCGTCCCCGCTATCACGGCACTTTTAAGCACATTCACCCTTCACGCCACTCACAGAAAGAATATCTTCGCAATCGTTGGGCATATCGACGCCAAACACCACAGCTTGAAAAACACCCTCCTGGCTATAGTCTCTCTTTTGTACCGCTCAGCTATAAATTTGTACGTGGTCTGCTTATTCGATACGCTTGATATACATGTATTGGACCAAATGATTTTCGTAGGGACCAGATGTATCGCGTCCGAGGCGCAATTTATTGCGCGAAATCCTTGTTGACGAAGTTACAAGCGGTGAGAGCGTGTATCTCGTGTGATGTATCACGCCTTCGGACGATTGATCTCGATCAGCAGAACCCATGCGTCCCAAATCGCTTTGAGAAAAGAGAAAATCACAGCAGGAACCAGCCAGTAAAGACCGGAAGAGCCGCTTATTAGTATGGTAAGACCAGCAATATAGATAATCTCTATTCCTCTTCTTCAGTTGTATCTTCAACAATGCTGGCAGAATCATCGAGCATACGCGTCACCAGACCCACCATGTCGCTTGTGAACTTTGAGTTCGCGACAACCTTCGTGGCTCCCGCTTGCAGTGCTTGGGTGCGAGCTTCCAGGTCCATATGTGAGCCAAATGCTAGCACGGGTAGACCAGTACTGGTGGCAGCACGAATGGCGGCTTCCCAATCGACGCCTTTGGTGGCTGTATTGATTAGAACCAGCGCAGGTTTCTCGTCGGCTACAAGCTGCTGCTCGAAGGCTGGCAAGGTGCGTACCGTTGTCACGCTCATATCGTGATGCTGCAATGTGTCGCGTATCTTCACCGAGAAGAAAAGGTCTTTTTCTAACGCAAGTACACGTGTTGTCACCGTTGTATCCTAATCATCTGAGCGTTCGTATACAGGGCGACGGAAGAGGTCACCTAACTCCTGGTTAATCACGTCGATGTTCATGTAGAGGTCGGGCGTCAAGACATGATGCGTGCCAGTGCAATAAGATTTGTTGCACTTCTTGAAGTGGCTTGTCTCGAAGATCAGGTTGCCATTTTCGACGGTCATCCAGATATGTTTGCGTGAATAGCCATCGCCCCACTTGAGCAGCAGCCCACCGCTATATTCGTCGAAACGTCCCTGCCCATAGAGATAGTCGCGATTGAACATGTTCAGCACGTCACGGACACGACTGGCGTCGATGACTCTTGCCACTTCTGGTGCCATCTGTGTTGTAGCCTCTTGCGCGAGGTCCTCTTTAGGAATAAACAACTGGCGTGAGCTATGTTGCTCTTCGCGAATCATCTGCTGAATCGCCTGCCCTTCTGTGTCAGAGAGTCCGTGACCCTGACCCAGGATAGGGTCTTTTTTCGCTTGCCGATTATTTTCAGGTTTATATGCACCACTCATGGCGGAAACTCCTTATATCTTCTTCATCTGCACAAAACTGTATTATCTTATTACTGTACCACGCATCATGTGACTTTGCCACAATACCTTATATCTTTGTTTCCCAGATACGTTTTACCTGTGTACCTTTATTTCTTATTCTTGTACTTCCTCTAAATTCCTGTACTTTTTGGAAATATCGCATTAATTAAGTTGCATTGTGTAACCTGAAAACCGTATATTATATATATGACAGAAGAGCAGATTCCCGTTATCGTGATCGACGATACGCCCGTCAAGCTACGAGGGGTAAGCGAGTTTGTTGAGGAGACTCCCCATCTTTCCCTCTATGCACAGGTGGGCGATATTGATGGCGCGATCAAACTTATAGAGACGCTGAGCCAGGGGCAGTTCAAAGGAACTCAGGTACCACGTTGGTTAGTTCTCTCCGATCTTCGTTTGGGTAACGGGAATGGAGTTGAACTAGGTCGCACGCTGCTTGATGTGGCTCCTAATCTGCGCGTCGTTATCTATACGCAAGACCCTAGTTGGACGCTTGCCGCCGAGGTATTTCGCCAGGAATATACAAAACGGGGCACACTACGTAGCACAACCAGGAGACAAGGGCGCACACAAGGACTACATGGCTACGCACTCTTCAACAACATGGATCCATTGTATCTTGAGCGCATCGCTGCAACGGTTGTCTACCGCAACGAAACCTTCATCGATCCAGAAGTCCTCAACTACCTCCTTAGACGGCTACGTGGGCAGCATCTGACACCACGCCAAGAAGAATGTGCCTCACTAATTGCACAAGGTTTCAGTAATGACGATATCGCCGTGCGGATGGGCTTTTTGAATGCGAAGGGAAAGCCGAATATGGGGCCGCTGGAAAATATTGTGAGCGAACTCTACAACTTCTTTGCTATCGATGGTGCGCCCAGTGACCCAGGGCGTCGTGTATTACTCGCTCACGCATACGAGGCATACGCAGGTTTACGCCGTGACTCCCAAAACTCTTCGGACGTAAAAGAATAATGTTATTGCTGTACCTGCGATTCCAGCAGTGAACCTATGTTGCTGCTGTTTTCCATTGCGGGAAGAGGAATCCGTAACAGCACTTTCGTACCGTGATCGGGTTGTGAGCGTGGAACAGATTTGATAGCAATCGCGCCACCAGCCTCTTTCGCCTTGAGTTGCGCTTTGAAAAGACTGGTTTTCTCCGATGGCACGCTTTTAGGATCAAAGCCGCGTCCATCGTCGGTGATGAGAACTTCTAACAACCCGTTTACGTTGATTGCGCGTACCGTTGCAAAGCTTGCCCCTGCATGATTGTAAATATTGAGTAGAGATTGCGTTACCATATAGGAAATGGCTTCGGCAACCTTTGTCCCCTCCTCTGTCTGTTCCAGGTCGGCACTTAGCGTATCGAGTGCCCACAGGTCCGATTGCACCTTCAGTAGCGATTCAGAATGCAATGCTGGTAGGTCCTCGCGAATAAGCTTTTCAAGATGGAGGCGCAGACCGAGACTACGACGTTGATACGCATCCTCAACCAGAAGTTGCAAGCCGCGCAGGTCGCCCTCTAACTCTTCACTAATCTTGCGAACCTTGCCTAACGCCTCGACGATTGGTTGTACGGCAACCTTGTGTTCTGGATCATGCTCGGCCTCGACGCGCAATTTGTGTTGCCAGTGACCAAGTAAAGAACGAATACGAAGAGCCTGTTGTTTGGGTTGATCGTGGATACGTTGCGACAGGAGCGAACGTAGATGGGCATCGGCATGGAGCAACAACGATGTGGCCTGTTTCAAATCTCTATTCACCTGCTGTACCTGGCTATTGACCAGGCGTAGTTCCTCCGCTGTGCGCTTTTGTTGTTGTAGAGCCGTTTCGCGTTGTTCCAGTGTGATGTGTAGCTGGTCAACAAGGCGTAACGTGCGGATGGCATACAAAAGAAGGATCGGGTAAATTGTTGCCAGCACATAAAAAATTGGCAGTGGTAACAACGTTTGACCTTTGAGAAGGATAGGCAGAACGCCAAAGCAAAAACCTAAGCCAACGCCACCGATCCATAAGGTCAAAAGATCGCCTACACGTTTGCGTACACGTGTGGGAATGACATCGTACCCTTGTCTTTTGGTTCTTTGTGGTAGCAAGTAACCTGTTTGAAAGAGCGAGTGTATACCGATGCCAAAGCTGATAAGGCCACCTAATACACCGTAACTCAGGCTAATAGTGAGGTTAGGGCGCGTAGGAACATGTTGCCCGAAGAAAATGTATGAACTCCATTCATATGCCAATAATGCAAGGATTGGTAGATAGGGCAGTGCATCTATTGTCATACGAGGCACGCGAGAGGTACTCAGTACCTCCGGCCTATACGTTAAGCTGAGATGAATAAAAGCGGCTCCGAGTAGCGCAAAAGATGGTATCCATAGGAGTTGAAAAACGGCATCTGCCGGATACGGATGTTGCACATTTCCCCAATGACTGTAAAGTAAGAGTAGCATCGCAGGTGGCAGTAATGTAATGCCCTCAACTGCGCTTGTCCATTCCTGGGCACCCATCAACAGAATTGCTCCAATGATAAGCCAACTGACACCGGCGATAAATGCGAGGCCATAGTTTTGCCACCACATATCCCAGGTGAAAGTCTGGGCAGGAAGCGTAAAGGTTGTACGAGAGCCATTGCTATTTGAAAATGTGTAGGTTATGACCTCGCCAGGATGGGTATGTGCATAGACACGCTCAAGCCCTGCCGCGCCTTGCTGGTTATTCGCACTCACGATATGCGTATTATTCATGAGCGAGTTTGCTGTAGCGTCAGATGATGGCAATTGAGCAGGAGTGGAGACAACAACAACTTGACCGTCTGTATCGACGGCCCAAATGAAGCCACCAAACGTGTTCCCGACTTCATTAAGTAAGCGTATATGTCCTATGGCGCTGATAGTTAACAAGACTAGCGCGACAACAATATACCCTATCATGAACTGTGGTCGTAGACGCTTCCACCATGCTTTGGTTGTAGATTGCGAAGAAATGTACACGTCTAAGTGTAGCATGTTAGCGTAGCTCTATGCAAGCCGAAAAATAATCCGATTTCTTGAAGAAAGAGGGGCGATGTGGTATACTGAGCAAAGAATAGTTGTACGTTTGTGCAGCTATTCATTCAAAGAAGGAGTATCTGCTATGGCTACTCGATCCGCTAAGACAGCAATAGTGAGTCCATATATACAGGGCGATATGTGTCAGGAGCGCACGATACACGCTGAACATGCGCTAGAGGTGCGCCGCAATCTATTAGTCGATGAAGATGCGACAGAGATAGCGGCGTTGTTTTCAGTGCTGAGCGACCCGACACGTCTGCAAGTGGTGCATGCTTTATTGCATGCTCCAACAGGAGAGCTTTGTGTCTGTGACCTCGCAACGGGACTAGGGCGCGACGATACAACAATTTCACATCAGTTACGTGTGCTACGCAACCAGAAAGTGGTTGCTATGCGTAAAGTTGGCCGTATCGTCTATTACCGCTTGATTGATGAGCATATTCGTCAACTCCTTCGCATGGGTATTGCACACACGAGCGAAAGTAATCCCACACGTACCCAGGAAGAAATCGAGGTGCCAGCATGAGCAGTATTCAGAGCAGTCATGCTGGTCATACTCACACTCACGCTCACGGTCACGCTGGACATACTCACACACACGGCATGGCGAAGCAAACGCTTCGTATAGCCTTTTTACTCACTATACTTATTCTGTTAGCTGAACTGGTTGGTGGTTTTCTAGCAAACTCGCTGGCCCTGCTTTCAGATGCGGGTCACGTTGTTACCGATCTGTTCGCGCTCGGTCTTGCGTGGTTTGCGGCAGTGCAAGCGGAACGTCCTGCGAACGCACAGAAAACATTTGGCTATCACCGCGTTGGTATTTTGGCCGCATTAGCCAATGCTGTAACACTCATTCTTATAGCTGTCGTCATCTGCTGGGAGGCCGTGCAACGTTTCCAGCATCCAGAGCCAATTCAACCATTGGTGATGTTTTTCTCAGCGAGCATCGGTATCGTGATCAATCTGTTTATTGGCTTCGGTTTGCGTAAAGAAGAGCATAATATCAATGTACGTGCTGCCGCCCTACACGTCTTTGGCGATGTTGGCGTCTCTGTCGGCGTCATCGTGGCGGGTGCCATCATTCTTTTGACGAAGTGGACGCCGCTTGACCCTATTCTTTCTATCGCCATTTCGCTCCTGATAGTGGTCAGTTCCTGGCCCATTCTTCGTGAAACGGCGGATATTCTGCTTGAGTCTACCCCTAAAACTATTGCGCTACCACAACTTGTAGCGGATATGAAGCGTGTCAACGGTGTCAAAGAGGTACACGACTTGCATGTATGGAGCATCACCAGTGGTATGTATGCCCTTTCCTGCCATGTACTGATCGACGACCTGCCGCCAAGTGGCAGTTCGCCCATCTTACAAAGCTTAAAGACGCTGCTGCATGAGCAGTATAACGTTGACCATACAACTATTCAATTCGAGTGTAGCATGCAAGGTGTCTGCTGCGACGCGAACGACTTGTATTGTTGCATGGGAGCCGCCAAAAAAGAGGATGATTGTGGTTGCCAGGAAGAGCCTTCTATAAAAGAGGTTTCAACTAAGTTGGATACTTTGCAACGCGGAGGGCAATAGTGGCAAATCATATTGAGAGCACTTCAACGATGTCACGTACAGGGCAGGTTCGATTAGGGATTTGGATTGAACTTGCTTCGTTGCTCTGGATGATTGTTGAGGCTAGTATTGCAATGGGCATTGGCTTCGCAACACATAGCGTTTCACTGCAAGGCTTTGGCATTGATAGTGTGATTGAGTTAATCGCAGGGAGTGTACTGCTCTGGCGGCTAGTATTAGAGCAGCGCGGCGGTTCGTTTGAAGCTGTAGAGCAAGCTGAACGTCGTGCCTCATGGGTGGTGGCAATGAGTCTTTTTGCCCTTGCCCTCTACATAATAGGCGATAGCGTATTCTCCTCTCTCACAAGAAGTAGACCTGAATCGTCTTCGTGGGGCATTGGACTTGCCATCGCCGCTGCTATCATTATGCCCGTTTTGTGGCAGGGAAAGCTTCACATTGCCCGACGTATTGGAAGTGCCGCCTTGAAAGCTGACGCCGTGTGTAGTGTAACCTGCGCTTATATGTCCTTAGCGTTGCTTGTTGGCTTACTTCTTAACGCACTCTTAGGCTGGTGGTGGGCTGACCCACTTGCTGCACTTGTCCTCATCTATTTTATCGTACAAGAGGGGCGTGAAGCTCTCCACGAAGCTCGCACTGGCGAAACCTGCGAATGTGGCAAAGATTAATTTCAAGAGAGCGAACAGAGAAATGTTCACTGCTTGGCATTTCTCTGTTCGCTCTCTCGCTTACACACTTCCTGAACGCAATTTGTAGACCTTGATCGCGATTTGCAGCGTGAGCCAGTTGCCGCGCTCCTGTAGATCAATCTCACACAGAGATTGCAGACGATCCAGACGTTGTATCAATGTGTTGCGATGCACAAAGAGCCGCTCCGAGGTCTTGGTTAAGTTGCCAGCGCACTCTAAGTACACTTCCAATGTGCCGAGTAGATCAGTATTTTTGCGCTGATCGTAGCTATCGATGAGCGCAATCTGATCCTGATAAACATCGCGCAAATCGTCCATACGCGCGATTTTGTACAGATAACGGTAGACGCCCAGGTCGTTGAAGTGAGTTACAAGCGGTTCGGTACGTGTCATGTTTTCATCTGCCTGTAAGTTCTGTCCCATCTGTATCGCTTCGCTAGCTTCAGCAAAACCGCGTCGGTAATCCCTGCTATTATTGCACGTATTCCCAATGCCGATAGCAAGCAAAACATTGTACTCATGGTACAGTTGACGTGCAATATCATAGAGCCATGTTTTGAGCCGCACTCCCGTTGGATCTTTGCTGAGCGAAATGATACAGGTAATCATATTCTCATGTTCGTAGAGTAATGAACCAGGGTAGCTATCCTGAATACGACGGCGAAAGATGCCGCCAAGACGTTTATACATTGTCTGTACTTGCGCCCCCTGTGTAGAGATATCATCCGCCATCGCTTCTTGTGTCCGTTCGCTCTCTTTACTGCTAGTGGCCGTGAGGGTAGAGGACCGTTCAGCAGGAGTCTCTACGTGGGAAATCTCGATAATGACAACCGCATGTGAACGTGTAAGATCGCAACCGAGAAAACTGGCACGTTGTCGTAGCGAATCTTCCGATTCTGATGCACCCTGCATCAGATCGTCGAAGAAGCCTTTCACCAGATTCTTCTGTGCTAATTGGTTCATGAGGTGGCTATTTTTGATGGCAATAGCTGCTTGATTCGCGATAGTTGTGAGCAGCGTCTGATCTTCAGCCGAATAACGGCGCGGCTTACTGGAATAGCAGTTGATAAGTCCAAGTTGTTCTGTACCAGCAACAAGTGGAGCAGAGATCAGCGTTTTATAGGATATATCTTGCAATGGATTTAATTGCGAGTGTCCATGCTCATTCATATCCGTGGAGACACCCTTCTGGCTTTTGTTCGTGCTGAGGGTGCCTTCGTTCAATTCATGTAACTGCTCCAGAGCGGTGTGGTCAATGTCAATCAACTGAAAACTGGTTCGCTCATTAAGGTTTGGTGAGGTCGCACGCACTACCAGCCGTCTGACATGGCGTGTCGTCTCTAAATCTCGCTCGCGTGACGCATCCATTAACAGAATGACGCACAGATCGACCTCCATGATTTGGACGGTCAATGTTGCGAGTGAGCGCAACATATCATCGAGATATAAGCCCGAACTGATGGTCTGGCTCAGAATCGACAAAGAGGTTAAGATGCTCAATTTGCGTTGCGAGTTTTCGTAGAGTTGCGCGTTCTCTATCGCGCTGGCAACCAGTGCCGTAATATTACTGACAAAGCGGTGGTGTTCTTCGGTAAACTCATGTGGTGCCACCGCCTGTAGTGTGATGACGCCGAGCAGGTGACGCTCTTTTGTGATAATGGGGACGGTCAAGATGGATTGAAACTTTTCCTCTTCTAGCTCTGGAAAATAGTAGAAGCGTGGATCATCCATCGCCTCGTCCTTCAAAAACACGGGTGTATGATGAAGGGCGACCCAGCCCGCGATACCTTCACCCAGTGCCATCTCGATCTTACCGACGAGATGCTGGTGACGTTGTGTTGCGCTGGCAAGGACAAGACGCTCTTTCTCCCTGTTATACATGTAGATAAATGCCATCTGGCACTGTGTAGCGCGAACAACGGTGTCCACAAGATGATGCAACACTTCATCGAGCCTCAGCGTTGAGCCGACAGTAGAAAGCACTTCGTTGAGCAAGACATTTTCCTGTGTCCGTACCTCAAGTGCATATTGTAGTTCAGCCTTCTCTTTACGCAGTTGTTCTACTGCGTGTCCGTCTTCATGTGTTGTAGCGGAGAGAGGGTGCTGGTTGGTGTCGGCTTTGAAAGACATACGACCTCCGATTATATGAGGATAACTGTACGTATGTAGTGTGTATGTAGTTCCCACCGTCCCACAAACGGACGAGAAAACCATGAGCCTCTTCTAATATAAAAAGCGACCATCACGATGATTGTCACGTCATCATGGAGGTCGCCTCATTGCGTTCGCTCTACGTGTGGATACTACGTACATATTTCTCTTGCTACCATTGTACACATTTTCTCTTGCTACGTCCAGAGCTATGTGCGATTTTTCTTCAGCAGCTTACTCTGGTAGTGTCAATACGCCCTCAGGACCACCAATAATCGCTCGCTCCGCCATTTCCAGGAATAGACCTGTTTCGACGACACCAACAATATTATGCATATTCGCGTTGAGGCCGATAGGGTCTGAAATGCCACTGGGGAAGGCACAATCGAGAATGATGTTGCCATTTTCAGTGATAAAGGGTTTCTCCGCGATCTGGCGTAGCGTGACGTTGGCACCAAGTGCAGTTAAATGTTTACCAACGGGTGCAATGGCGAAGGGCACAACCTCAACGGGAACTGGAAAGTTCTGTCCCAGATGCGTTACTTGTTTGGTGGTATCGGCAACGACAACGAAGCGACGTGCAGCGGACGCGATAATTTTCTCACGCAGCAAGGCTCCGCCTGCACCTTTGAGCAGGTTGAGCTGGGTGTCGATCTCATCGGCACCGTCGATGTAAATATCCAGCGTGGGATAAGCATCAAGGTCGGTGACAGGAATACCAAGATTGGCGGCCAGATCGTGCGAAGCCTGCGATGAGGAGATGGCTCCGACAATGTGTAGGCCAGCCTGCACACGTTGTGCTAGTGCATAAATCAAAAAGTTCGCTGTCGATCCAGTGCCGAGACCCACGACCATGCCGTCCTCGACCAGTTTTGCCGCCGCTGTCCCAGCCATCTGCTTCCACGTATCCTGTGGTATATTGTGTGGCATCATTGCATTTTACCTCTTCAATTTATATGTTTTTCTGTTAGAGGATGCTCCTATTGGGAGTATATCATTTTTATGCAAGGGAATTGCACCAACGACAATGTATGGCCGTCGTCGGCCCCATGCTCCAATTGTACGATCAGAGAGTGTTCCTATTAACGGCGGCATAAACAACGAGATGAGAGAAGCCACAGTTGAGAGCAGTCCCAAAAATGTCGCCTGCTGAGCACTCCCCACTTGACCAGAAGCGGTAAATAGCAAAATTTGCGTTGGAATAACTACAGGTAACAGAGCCGCATACTGAAAGTTAATGGAAAACCACAATACATTGAGGACTAATTGTCCGCGAATCGAGAGGCGGGAATCTTTCATCTTCTACACCGTTCACTGTATTTCGTCATCCTTGTGAATATCTTTTTATTATTATGCCTTTAATGGCTAGATCGTTGCAATCTGTACATTGGAGATGAGAGCAAAACGTACTACATCTTGCTATCCCTACAGCATCGTGATACACTCTTGCAAGGAATCAGAAAGCAACGGTCTAAGAGAGATGCCATGCAATTTTTTGTATGGTTATTCATTGTGATGAGCTATACAGAGTGCAACAAATACTTCTGTATATGCAAGCGCGAACACCTATGGGAACTATTTTCAGGCGGTAGGAATCATGGCTGAACAATGGCGTATTTTTGTGGTTGAAGATGAAGAGAGTCTCAACCGTAATATTGTCAGTTCTTTACGTAAAGATGGCTATATTGTCAACGGCGCAACCAATGGGCGTGATGCCGTTCGTACCCTGTGGGCAGAGGAGCATGATATTGTTATCTGTGATCTGAATACACCAGGGGCAGAAGGCTTTGAATTGTTGCAATGGTTGCGTGCCTATCGTCCAAACACACGCGTAATACTTGTTGGCGAATCGACCCCCACGCTCCGCACACAAGCATTGGAGGGCGGTGCGGTCGGCTACCTCGAAAAGCCGCTCGACCTTCACCTACTGAAAGAAGAGTTGCGACGCCTCCTTGTGCAGACGGGCTTTTCTGCTGACCTGGACTCATTCGATTTGTTAGATGTGATTCAGATTATTTCGGCGAGCCGAAAAAATATTGCCTTGCTGGTGAGTACTGGTCTGGAAGAGCGCGGCATGTTGTGTTTTTACAACGGTAATCTCGTGTGGGCGGAATATGGAACATTGCGCGGCGAAGAGGCGTTTTTTGCGCTGGCGGCCCATAAGAATGGTACCGTCATTCACCAACCCTGGAATCAGCAGGTGACACCGAACGTCACACAACCGTTATCGCGGCTCATCCTACAGGCATTTCAATATCGCACAAAATACAATCAGATACAGCAACAACTCAGTGGTGAGTACATGAAACTTCCGCCATCCCCCCCTGTAGAAGATGAAGATGCTCCCTTCTTAGTGTTGACAGAACATGTCACCGATGAGCCACAAGAGCCATTTCCTGTTCAAACGGATGCTTTCGTATCTCTAAATACGGGGCATCCTGTACAAGAGCAGAGAATGCAAGGAAGGGATGGCAAAAATGATATGAGTCAAAGTGGAAAAGAATGGTGGGAGCAAACGGGAAAATTCTCCGGTGCTGGTATGCACCCTCTGACAGCCAACGTGCCAGCAACACCCCTTGTCGAAACACAGATCGAAGAAGATGAGAAGAATGTGTCTTCTCCGGCTCAAAGAAAGATAACGACCGATTTAAGCAATGGCGATGGTAGCAAACATGAGTCAGTGAAACGACGTGACCTGCCTTCCTGGTTAACAGATCAACCGACGGCATCCGATATGGCCGCCATGCGCGACTCTTTACCATCCATCCCCGCAAGAAATTTTAGGCCATCTTCTCCCGTAACGCCTGTTGTGCCAACGCCTACGGAATGGCAACCAACACGCCCCCGGGTACGCACGCCACGAAAATTGGCGGAGCAGAGGGTAAAGGAGATGAAGGAGATGACTGGCCCTCAAAAAACGTTGCAGACAGACACGGCCAGTCGGAAAGCTGCCTCTCCTGAATGGCAGCCAACTGATGGCGCAGGTCAAACGCAAAGTGGACCCCTGCAAAACCTTGACGCATCGAGTACCACGCTTCCAATGTCGCGTCGTCAGATCACGAATGGCATGTACAGAACAAGTTCATCCGACTTGCAAGCTATGCCGCTCGGTGATAATGCAAAAAGAAATCATAATTCTAACGCCCTTGTTTCTGCGTTGCAAACGTTAGGATATTCGATCAATGGTTTTGTGGCAGCGGCAGTGGTAAGTATTGACGGACAACCAATTGCACAGGTTGCGATAGATGAGCTGGATTTGTCGCTAATGTGCAAACATTTTAGTATGATTATAAAGAGCGCATTTCAGTCACTCGACATAGGTGCCTGGGGCGAATACGAACATATCGTTTTGACGAGTGCCGACCGCTATGTGCTTCTGCGTGTCATTGGTAGCGACCGCAAAGCATTCCAGGTGCTTATAACAACACGTGCGGCAAATCCCGTCACAAGTGATGAGGTGATGGCAAATGTTGAGGGCGCAATTACAGCCGCTCTGCACTAATACAAGAGAAAGATGCAGTAACATGAGTGACGAGTATGAGAAGACTCCTCAAACAGAGGAAGAGAAAAAGAACAATAGTTTTTCATTTATCGTAGGCATTGTGATTGTAATAGTAATTATGATTGCTTTTGTGCTTTTATTCAATCGCTAAATCAGTATATAGATAAATTTTGGTGAGGATATACGTATAGACGCATCTATACGCAATTTCATTGTTCTTGGTTTTGGCGGTTCTCGATCAGTTTTTTCAGATGTGCCAAGTCCTGCTCTTTTTGTTCGTCACCGTTACTCCTGGGGCTTTCGTGTTCTACCTGCTTATCAATGCGTTTTCTAGCAGGAGTTTTTAGCGTTGGTTGAGAGGGCAGGAGTGAAGCAGCTTGTAAATCATGGGCTTCCGGTAACAACGGTGGCTCCTGTGCGAGGCCGTTTTTGTATTTGAGTGTGCGTAGTTGTTGCTCGATAACCTGCTCTTCTGAAAGTTGGTCGAGTTGGGTATCGAGGTTGCGATTGTGTATATCTGCAAGGGCACGGGCGCGAGCCTCTGCTTCCAGCACTGCATCTTGCGCTTTTGCAGTACGCTCTTTATCTTTTGGATTACCAGTCGTATTGAGCGCGTCGAAGACACGTTGCTGCAACAGTGCATTTCGCTTGCGTGCGACGAGAAGGTCTATGGTGGTTTCGACCTCTGAGATTTTCGCCTCTAGCTGACGTAGCGCACCGCGCATGGTTGTCACCAGTTGCGCTTGCTCTTTTTGTTGCTGCTGATAGCGTTCGGCCTGTTTCATGAAATCGTTATGACGAGTGAGGGCCGAACGCGCAGCATCGTCATTGCCCTGTTGGATTGCCTGCTCAGCTTTTTTCATCCACAGGTCTGCCTCCACTACACGCTCTTTGTTGCGCTTTTGCAGTTTGTGATCTTCTGCGATAGCGGTAGCGACCTGTGTTTTCACCTGTACCAGTTGGTTACGCATATCAAGTTGTAGTTGGCGCAGAACCTTTTCAGGGTCATCTGATTTTTCAACTACCGTATTAAGATTTGCACGCAGGAGAGTGAGTACACGTTCCAACAAATTCATAAGACACTCCAGACTGTATAATAATGGGTATCATCTGGCATCCAGACTAGATACCAGATGAATAGTTTTGCTTCCTTTGCTTATGAAGTACAACAGGTGGGCTACTATTGTACTCTACCTGGAACACGAAGTACCGCGCCCAAACGGTGCAGTACTTCGCGTTCTTCCCTATTTATTGTCAGGTGTTGTCGCGTCAATGGTGCTGAGCTTGCCGTTGACATGAACGGTTCCATTGCCATTAGCACCATTTTGTCCATCTTGATTTGCCATCGCGGGGATGTTGTTCATCAGATCACCGATGCGTGTCCCACTGAGCAGTTCAAAGAGGGCTGGTACCTGTGCAACCATATTTACAATGTCGCCTGTGAGACGGCTGGCTCCAAGTCCGCCGCCGTTGCCATTGGTGCCGTTCCCTCCATTGCCGGTAGAGACGATGGTTACCTTGTCAACCTTGCTGAGTGGCTCGGCGATGGCGCGTACAATCTCTGGCATGTTCGTGAGGAGTTTATCCAACACGGCAGCCTGATTGTATTCATGGAAGGCTGCGGCTTTGACCTTCATTGCGTCGGCTTCTGCTTCACCTTTGGCACGGATAACTTCGGCTTCTGCCAGACCTTTAGCACGTACCACATCTGCATCGGCGAGACCTCTAGCGCGGTTGGCTTCCGCTTCACCTTGACCGCGTGCCTTTGATGCATCGGCTTGACCTTGTGCCTCAAGGGTGAGACGCTGGCGTTCGGCTTCTGCAACCGTCTCGATGCGGCGACGCTCGGCCTCTGCCGCCTTCTGCACGGTCGCTTGTAGCTCTAACTCACGGCGCTGGATTTCGGCTTGTTGCACCTTGATCTGCGCGATCTTTTCAACCTCTGTCACCTTGATGGCTTCGGCGATGACCTGCTGCTGTGAGACGTTGGCCTGGATGTCATAGGCTTTATCGGCTGAGGCTTGCTGACGCTTGACCTCGCCATCGAACTCGGCTTTTTTCAGCGATAGATTTCTCTGTGATGCTGCTTGCAGTGCGAGTGACTCGGTTTCGGCTTTCACACGCTCCTGGTCGGCTGACGATTTGGCAACCGCAGCTTCACGGGAGGCGTTCGCCTGTTGAATCTGTGTGTCGCGTGTGGCGATGGCGGCGGCGATATCGGCTCGTTTGCGGTTCTCGACGATCTGTGGACGACCCATGTTCGCGATGTAGTCGTTTTTGTCACGTACATCTTTAATCGTGAACGAAATGACCTCTAATCCCATCTTCTCCATGTCAGGGGTGACGGTTTTGAGCATCTTGCCACCAACATTTTCGGGGTCTTTCACGAGGTCTTCGACGGTAAGCTGACCGACGATACCACGTAGATGACCTTCCATGACGAGACGGATCAGATTTTCGCGGTCTTCCTGGGGCTTGCTCAAGAACTGCTCGGCAGCGGTTCTGATGCTCTGCTCATCAGAGCGTACCTTGATCTGTGTCACCGCTTCGACGTTGACCGCGACGCCCTGCGAGGTGTAGAGGTCTTGTGGCGGTGCCACATCGAAGGACATCAACTCAAGCGGAAATTCTTGAGCGCGTTGATAGAGTGGTAGCACGAACTGTGCGCCGCCTGTGATGACTTTTGTGCCGCCTGTACCATAGACGATAAGTGCCTGGTTCGGGCCAACTTTGCGGAGCAAGCCGCCGCTAATACGAAAAGCAATTAAGATAACAATAACTAAGACAACAACACCAATGCTAATTGTTAGAAGAGGATCCATATTATTTACTCCTTTTGAGCATCTTTTCGCATAACAAACTGCGTATCCTTTGGTTCTGGTTCCTCAAGCAGTGTACGCAGTGCTGCTAACTCATCTTCGTCTGGCACTGCCTCAGATGGGATGTCTCCATGATCTACCTGATTTACAAAATGATCCCATGTATCCACCTCGGCGACGCCACGCTGATAGTTGACGACGACGACCTCCTGATCGCGTTCCAGGCGGCGACCATCAGTACTCCGTGCTGGAACACTTTTACGCATGCCACCGGGGGAGACATAGAGAATCTCGCCGAGACCGTTTTCCTGGATGGTGATACTGACTTTGCCCAGCATGCCTGTACGGTCTGAAACATCCTGAATGGTCTCGCCTTCGCTATCCCCGAAGAAGCGACTTAGCAGAACGAGCAGGAGTGCTGTGATAATCAGGCCGCCAACAACTGCCAGCACAAGGGTAAGCGGCAATATAAAACCAGCAGTATTGTGGAAGATATAGCCGAAAAACCCGAAGCCTAGCAGGAACACCGCAATCGAGGTTGGATTCGCATAGGAAAACAGCGAGAATCTATTACTGGACGCACCACTCGTCTTTGCAACTGCTCCCTTTCCCGTGTGCTGTGTGTCCTGTCCGGTATGATGTGTACCGTTCATATGCACATGCCCAGCATGAATATGCCCAACGTGAGTACCAGTATGCACTCCATGAGCTGCATGCGTACCGTGTCCAAAGCTTCCCAGTAGGGCAGACGCTACCATAAAGAGCAACCCAAAGAGGAAGCAGGCAATGAATACTAAAGAAAGTGGATCAGTGACGATTGGCATAGGTTTGCTCCTTTAGCTTCAATAACGTCAAGACCGATACTGCCGTTGTCGCACAACGTCGATCTGCATATCCAAGGATACCAATAATGCTGGTTAAAACGCCAGCAATGCCCGTTATAGAGGCAACTAGCAAGCACAAAAGTACCAGTGTACTCGATGTATTTACTGAAACCCCCACGAGTGCGAGTATCGGAAATAGCGTATCCGAGAAGAGACTGACAACCCCTAGTAGCAGCGAGCTACCGAGAAGGACTACAGGCGTCAGTACAGGATAACGTTGGAGCAACGGACTCCGGGCCACAAGATGCCGATGATTGAGGGGTTCTTTTTGTCCCTGAAGCATTGTATTCCTTCCTTGTGTTGTTCAAAGCACTGGTATTCTCTATGTACCCGTTTGTCGGGTACAAACTTCCTAAGAAACACTGTTCATATAAATAGACGTGACATGCTTATGAAATTACAATTTGAGTTCTTGAGCTAGTCAATATCCACACTTATGTTTGTAACCGCTTCGACAATTGCTTCGAGTTCACCTATAGAAAGCCCCATCAATTTCATGAAGAGCGCGAGATAGCGGCGTGGGTTTTCTACATCTGCTAATTGCTGAAAGAAGTCCTGTATCTCTGGTTCTATGCGCCAATCCTGGGCACTTGCCGTTAGCCATGTCGTGAGTCGATCACTTTCTGAGTCCATATCGCTCATGAGATCGATGCTATAATCGGGTGGGTCGCTAATCAAGTAGCTCGGATGGACTTTGAAGAAGCGTGACAAAATCTCACGACTGGATGCGGTCAAGTGCAACCGCTTGCTGCGCTCGAGTTGCGAAAGGTATGCCTGACTCACCTTCTCGCCTAATTCTTGCTGCATGGTTTTGACAACCTCGACCTGAGTCATTGGTCGCCCTAAACCGCGCAGATCGCCCTCGACCGCTCGTAAATGTTTCATCTTCTCCGCTAAATTCATTGCTTACCTCACATAGCTATTTGCTATATTTAGTATAGCTGTCTGCAATGGGTCTGTCAAGGGGAAGGTTGTCTGAAAAGAAAAAGTCCTGCTGCAGCAGGACTTTTTCTTTTCAGACGAGAGAGATTGCACCTGTGGCACTATCGATATGGATGGTGACTCCGGCCAGTGCGCTAGGGGCTGGTGGGCTGACGACCTCTGCATTTTTGGCGGGGTCGAAGGCGGCTCCGTGACACGGGCATTGCAGAAGTTGACTGCTAGCATCATAGGTAACCTGACATCCTGCATGAGTGCAGAGGGCGTCATAGGCGACAAACTGATCGTTGCTCAAGTGGATAAGGACGCCTGGGTCGCCTGTCGATGGGATGGTAAATTGCATTGCACTATTTTTTGGGACCGCACTCACTTGCGCTATCGTGCTTCCCGCTACTGGAGTCGAGCTAGTGGTTGTACTGGAGGGATTAGTTGCTGCTGGAATTGCTCCACTCACGCCACTGCCTGTCGTTGCTTCGTCAGAGCCACGCAGAATACGAAATGCATAACCAACCGCGAAAATACCTAGCGCGGTTGCACCCCCGACAAGCGATCCCCAGAGAAAGGTGCGGCGTGTTTGTCTCTGTTGTGCCAGCATATTTTGTCGGCTTTGTTGTTTTCGAGGTAGTTGTTGTGTCGTCTGTTGTGCGACAACAACACCAGTATCTGCTACACGTGGCCTTCCTAATCCTAATACTACGTTAGCAAGAAGTGCTACGTGCTGTTGATACTGCATGGGAGCAGCTTGCATCAGGCGTAGCGTCAGTATTTCATCCAACGTGGGTAGACCAGTGTTGAGAGGACCATAGAACATCAGGGTGAGCCATGCAAAGGTAAACACGATATCGGCACCATAGAAGTAGGGGTAGACATGAAACGAAGCAGACAGAAAGAAAAGGAAACTCAACAATGCGCCAAAGAAGGCCGCAGGTCGGAAGAGAAAACCAGAGAGTGTGCCGAGACCGATAGCAATCTCGCCAAAAATGATGATAATACCAAAGAACTTTGCGTGCGGTTCTGCGAAATTGACGAGTAGGCCATGAATAGGCGACCCTATCGCGAACCGCGCAATCTGCCGACCAATAAAGCCAGTTGCGGACACCTGGAAGAATTGCGGGTCGGTGATTTTCTGAATGCCTGCATACACAAATGTTATTCCTAAGAAGAGACGCAATGGTAACAGTGCCCACTGTTGTACAGAAGTGGCACGTATATCTTTCTGCATAATGACTCCCGTTAAAAAACGACCATGTTGAAAAGAGAGAGTAGTCATACACTCTCTCTTAATACTATACACACCTGATATCAATAACGCCTCAAAAAATTGTAAAGTTTTGACTTTTTTTGCGTTTTATGATTCTCGCGGTGTCAAATATAACGTCTCTTGCGAGTTTGCCTCTACCTGTGTACGCTCAACAAGCATAGGATGATGGTCAACGCGGAGCCACATCGCAATAAAATCATCGTAGTGTTTGCTCGCGGGATGTCCTGATTGCCCAGGAGCATGCCCGGAGAGCGAATTGTTCAGGTCTGCAAGTGTGACGATCTGACGATACGAGGGAACGGTGATGACCGTCTTTGGGTCATGAGGCAGAGACGCTCCCATATTGACCGTATCAATGTCGCCACCGACGGGAAATGGGCCACGATTGAAGAAGGGAGCCAGCAGTTTCACGCTACCCAGCGTATGATTATAGGTCATGGTGTGAATGGCTCCATAGTTCCACGTCGCGAGATTATCGCCAAAAGTCTCACGTAACTCTTCTATCGTCGCGGAAAAGGCACAACTGAGGGCTACTTCCCACGAAGTCGGACCGTTCGAGATGGCCGACGCTGTGAACCATGTATCATCACGTGTATTGAGCATGCGAATAAGTAGCGGTTTACTGCGACTGGCATAGCCATTGGCCGAGGCAAGAATGTTCGAGCCTTTGCCCATATATGCTTGTAGCAGCGTTTCATCATCGCCAAGTGCCGCGCTTAGCACAAGAAATTCCAGGCGTCTCAAAAATGTGGTGTAGATAGCTGCTGCCGCGCTCTCTGGTGCTAGCACAAAGTCCCAGGTGCGTAACGTATCTTGTGCAGCTTTTTCGAGTGTGTTTGTGGTCTGTATGCCGAGCATGTGCGGCACAATCTCGACGGCAGGCAAGGAGTATTGGTCCGCTTGAATGTGTGCCATATCCGCCGCCGTCAACTTTTCTTTGCTGGTAAGCAGGTTACTGATGCGTTGGGCACGGTAGCCATTCAGCCATTCGTTGGTAATGTAGTATGGGTAGTTGTCGTCAATGACGCGATTGTTGGCGGTAGCGATAAAATGTTGCTCCGGGTTATAGCTTTGTGGTAGTTCATCAAATGGAATGAGGCCCGTCCATTCGTATTCGCCTGTCCATCCTAGTGAGGGCACCAGGGCCTGTCCCTTTGCGCGAACGGGAATAGCTCCGGCCATGACGTAGCCGATGTTGCCCTCTTTGTCGGCATAGACGACGTTTTGCGCTGGTACGTCCCAATCGCGTAGGGCGTCGCGGAACTCTTGCCAGTTCGTCGCGCGATTGATGCCCTGGATAGAGGTGAGAATAGTGCATTGCTCTAGCCCAACCCAGCGTAGTGCGAGCTGTAGTTCTTGTGGCGCATGTTTCCCATTCTGGCTTGCAGTGTTTGGAGCCTGTGGAACATTGGTCAAGATTGGACCATGCCGTGTAATCAGCACCTCTTCGATAAGCGGCTCTTTTTGCCCTTTGACGCGAATCTCTTCGCGCACCACTGTTGCCTCTTCCCACTGCCCTTGAAATTCGTACTGATGAGGGTTTTCTGGATTGAATTTCTCGATATACAGGTCTTGTACATCGGAGATCGCGTTCGTGACGCCCCACGCAATATGTTGATTGTGCCCGATGACGATGCCAGGGGCACCGGGGAAGCTGGCACCAATAACGTCGATGTCGCCCGCGACGAGATGACACTCATACCAGATAGAGGGTGCGGCCTGTCCAAGATGTGGATCATTACAGAGAATGGGGGCACCTGATGCCGTCATAGTGCCATCGACGACCCAGTTGTTGCTACCGCCGAGCATGCCAAAGCCGCTCAACTCCTTGAGTTGCTCGTATTGCTCTAACAGGCCGAGATTGATGCCTTGATAGGCAACACCAGAGGGAACAATCAGGGGATGTTGTGCATCATAGCCAGCCTCTAGTTGTGCGGCGCGTTTGGGGCCAACCTTTGCAACAATACGAGCGCGAATGAGTTCAGTTTCCCAGTTGCCGCCGAGGTTCCAACCCATCATCTTCGACCATTGAATCGTATCGGCAGGACTCCACGGTGTCGGTTTGAAGCCTAGTAGAGTAAACTCGACGGGAAGTCGATGTGTATTGTTGTCAATAAAGGCGTTGACGCCCTGTGCATAGGCATTGAGAACACGACCATTACGTGCTGAGAGACGTTTGGCCTCTTCAACAGAGGCGCGATGCATGCCCAATCGTCTACAAAAGCGGTCAGTTTCTACAGCGATAGGACCAAATAGCTCGGAGAGACGACCAGAGCCGACGCGCCGATTGAGTTCCATTTGCCAGAGACGTTCTTGTGCATGAGTATAGCCCTGAGCGAAATAAAGGTCATCCTCGTTCTGTGCATAAATATGAGGAACACCATACGTATCCGTGAGAATCTCAACTGATGCATGCAAACCATGTAGCTGCAATGTGCCCTTTGTTTTAGGGAGAGGACGGCGCGTAAATGCGTAATACGTGCCGTATGCCGCACCTGCAACTCCTGCAAGGCCAGCTATTGTAAATGCTGCTTTTCGCCACCGTGATGCCATAATGTATACCCCTTTGTATAGATATAATAATAAATTAAAAATTTGTTTCGTAGGGACCAGATGTATCGCGTCCAAGCGTGATTTATCACGCGAGATATACCATCGCACCCCTTATAGACAGGATTGACAAAGATTTCGCGCAATAAATTGCGCCTCGGACGCGATACATCTGGTCCCTACGAAAAATCATAACGTTGACCCTGTATTACAATACTTCTGTACCTTTTGGTGTATCGCGAATCTCGTAGCCTTGCGCCTTGAGTTCATCGCGAATCTCATCGGACCGTTTCCAGTTGCGTGAGGCGCGTGCCTCGTCCCGTTGTCGTACTAATGCCAGTATATCTTCGCTCAGAGAGCGTGGTCCCTTCGCCTCGACGGTATCCAGCCGCAAGCCAAACACACGGTCAAAGTCTAGCACGAGACGGTGCCGCTCTTCGGGTGCGATTTTGTTGTTACGCACCATCTCGCGTGTCAGGCTTAGAGCGGTTGGCAGGTCCAGGTCGTCGTTGATGGCCTCTTGAAAGGCATCGTGGACTTGCTGCGCCTCTTGCGACCAGCTCTGCTGAGAATGAGACGCTGAAACGGCTGGCAGTGAGGCAATATCGGCACACAGATTGTTCAGACCGTTCTGGGCGGCGGTAATTGAATCATCGGTAAAATTCAGCTTGGAGCGATAATGAGCGGTGAGCAACAGGTAGCGATAGGCCATCGGGTCGATGCCTTGCTCCTGTAGCTTGCTCAACAACAACACATTGCCGATTGAACGCGACATCTTGATACTGCCGAAGACGAGATGCTCACCGTGCATCCAGACCTGCACGGGTTGTTTGTTTGTGACACCCTGAGTTTGCGCGATCTCATCCTCATGATGTGGAAATCGAAGATCGATGCCGCCTGTGTGAATGTCGAACTGCTCACCAAGGTATTTTGTTGCCATCGCGGAGCATTCGATGTGCCAGCCAGGAAAGCCAGTGCCCCACGGACTCTCCCAATTCATTTGCCGGTCTTCGCTACCATGTTTCCAGAGCGCGAAATCTTCGGGAGCGTGTTTATCTTCGGCAGCCTCCATCTGTTGCCGTCCATGTCCCCCGGTGCGTAGCTTCTCGACGGTGTTGCCGGAAAGCTGTCCGTAGCTGGGGAAACCATTTACGTCATAGTAGACGTTGCCCTCATCGGTCGTGTAGGCCAATTTTCGCTCAATAAGAGCCTTGGTCATAGCCTGCATTTCGGGGATGTGTTCTGTTGCCTTTGGACGCAGTTGGGGTGGCAAAATGTTCAATTTGTCAGAGTCACGCAGGTATTGTGCAGTGAAATGTTCTGCGATATCGTAGGCGTTGCGGCCTGTTAAACGTGCCTCGTTCTCCAGTTTGTCTTCGCCCGTCTCGTCGGTATCGTTCTGTAGATGCCCAACGTCCGTAATGTTGGTGACAAGGAACACGCTGTAGCCGTTATATTCGAGCATGCGTCGTACCCAGTCGGTCATAATGAAGGTGCGAAAATTGCCGAGGTGAATATCTTTATAGACGGTAGGGCCGCATGCATAGATACCGATGCGTTCGGGATTGAGCGGCGTAAACAAATCTTTGTTGCGTGTGAGCGTATTATACAGGTATATAGGTTTAGTGGTTGACATAAGCATATCTCCTCTGAACTGGTGAGTAGTATAGGAACCTGGGAATGTATACGGTGTATTCGTAGCTCAGGCAGGGGAGAGGCGTAGGAAAACAGAGAGAACCCCATCGGATGTTTCTGCTGAAAGGCACGCTGATGATACGTTCACAGAGGGCTGAACTACATTATGCTGCCTCTGTGAACGTAACGACAGGTACAGAACTGCTTTCTAAAACGATGGTTCACAATCTTCTCCAACAATGTAAGTAAGTATACCGCTTTTGGTATGATACAGATGTAGTATAACATACCTTACAGGAGATGTGAACCAATTTTGGAAGGCTCTCAGGAAGGATGTTACAGAGGCAATGAACAGCCAGAGTTATTACAAGGATATAACGAACAATGATGCTATTAGGAAGGTGTATCAGACTGGTAGCAACTTAGACGCGAAATATGAATTGGAGCGTAAGTATGGTATACAGAAACAACCCTTTGAGGAATGGGTGATACCACAGCTTACACTCATCGGTTCAGAAAAGGTACTCGACGTAGGATGCGGTCAAGGACGTTTTCTGTTGCCAATTGCTCGTTTCTGTAAAGGCAAAGGAGGGCACCTTATAGGTTGCGATATAGCTGAAGGTGTTATGCATTCAGCAAGAATTACAAGCGAACGTGAAAGGCTACCCATTGATTTTGTGCTTGCAGATGCTGTAGAACTGCCCTTCCTAGACGGGTATTTTGATCTAGTCATGGCTAATCACATGCTTTACCATGTCTCGGATATTCCAAAGGCATTACATGAAATATCTCGTGTATTGAAGCGAGGAGGGCAGTTTTTAGCAACCACGAACAGTCAAAATAGCATGTCAGAGCTTGGAAACCTTCATATGCAAACGATGCGTGTTCTCGGCATTCCCTATCCTGCAGATAGAGAGCAGAGTAGCTTCTCGATTAAAAATGCTGTGGAGCAGTTAGGTAGCGTATTTGATAGTGTCGAACCTCTGATAATTGATTCAGGTTTTTGTGTGACAGAGCCTAGCCCCGTACTATCATATTACATAGCAACACAGCTCTATCAAGTTCCGTTCAATAACCCAGACATACTACAAGACAGAAGAACACAAATAGTCTCTACATTTCGTCAATTGACCGCAGAGGCTATTTGTGCTAACGGTGGGACTCTAACCATTTCTAAATTGGTTGGAGCATTCATTTGTAAAAAAGGCTCTTAATTTGCTGTCTATAACGATGAGTTTTATGCATTCATCTATGATTTACACCCGTGCCATCTCAGCAGCCGTTCGCACTGCGAAGTACGATGCCTGTTGGTGATGTACCACAATGGCAGCCGTCGATTGTTCTGGCACAAGCTGGTGGGCCTCGGTTAGCTCGACACCGATGGTACTTGCGACAGGTAGCAACGCGAACACCTTTTCGTGATCGGTAAGGTCGGGAATGGCGGGATAGCCCCAGCTATAACGGCGTCCTCTAGTATCGTCGAGTTTCAACTCACTACGAATGATACGGTTGGTGTATTCGGCGAGTCCCTCGGCCATTTCAACGGCAAGACCATGCACGAAGTAGGCTTCGGAGTAGTTGCCCGCCTGCTGTAACCTGTCGATGGCTGCACTGGCTGGCTCACCCATCGTGACCACCTGGAGCGCGACAACATCTATCTTGCCGCTCTGGACCGAGGAGAAGTAATCGGCGAGGCAGAGACGTTCGCGCTCTTCCTGGCGTGGGAAACGGAAACGAGTCACCTCACGCTTCTTCCCACTTTTTTGCAATTCCTCATAATCGTAAACAATCAGTTCGTTGCCACTTGACTGACAGGGGAAGTAACCATACACGGCCTTTGGTTGTAGGTAACGTTGCTGACGTGCTTCACGCACCATGCGCTCTAAACGCGGGCGAAAATCTTCCGTGACAAGTCGCTCGAACTCGGCACCGTGCGCCTTGCCGCCCCAATGTAGGCGATACAGCGTGTTGAGGTCCATACATTCCGCGACATCTTCCAGGCCGATACGTTCCAGCACACGCGGTCCCCAGAAAGGCGGCGTTGGTATCGTTAGAGCAGGTACAACACTACCGGAAGGTGTCTCTGCATTGGCACGCTCGACTGGTTTTTCTGCGCCTGTTTTCGTGGCTTTCTTCTGTCGCTCAGATAGTGCCTCATCTTTGATATGCTGCACAAAGGCACTGCGGTCTCCGCGTGGATTGGTGAGCTTGTCAACGATCTCTAGTCCCTCGAAGGCGTCTTTAGCATAAAACACGCCTGGGTCATACGCTACGGGAGTCACGTCCGGCGTCTGCTCATCGACGAAGAGAATGCGGCGTCCGTAGGAACGATTGATGGCCGCACCACCTACGATAATAGGGAAGTTCAGACCGCGTTTATGCAGTTCTTTGACACAGAGCGGCATCTGTTTCGAGGTGCTGACAAGCAGTGCGGAAAGGCCGATAGCATCCGCGTCCACCTCGATGGCCTTGTCGATAATCGTGTTGAGCGGAACCTGCTTACCGAGATCGTAGACGGTATAGCCGTTGTTGCTCAAAATTGTATTGACCAGGTTTTTTCCAATATCATGCACATCGCCGAAGACCGTTGCCAGCACCACTTTGCCTTTCGTATAGCCTTCCACTTTCTCAAGGTAGCTTTCGAGATGGGCAACGGCGCGTTTCATGACCTCGGCAGACTGTAGCACAAACGGCAGAATCAGTTCGCCTGCCCCAAAGCGGTCGCCGACATCCTTCATTGCAGGAAGCAGCACAGTATTAAGAACGTTTACCGCCGACTCGCTTGTTTTGATCTGCTCGCTTTCGGCGCGTTCCTGAATAATCTCGTCAACGAGCGGCTCTATGCCTTCCTTGCGGCGATGCAGGATTTGCCAGTGGATACGCTCGGCAACGTTCATGCCCTCCGTTGGGTCGGCCTTCGCGTTATCATTATTTTGCTGTGGACCATGCTCTTCGTAATAGGCGATGTAACGCGGCAGGGCATCGGGTCGATTGAAGATCAAGTCGTCGGCAAGCTGGCGTTGTTCCGCGTCAAGCTCGGCATAGGGTGTGATATGTGTCGGGTTGACGATTGCGAGATCGAGGCCAGCTTTGACCGCATGATACAGAAAGACACTATTCAAAACGGCGCGTGCATGTTGCTTGAGGCCAAACGAGATGTTACTTACTCCTAAGATGGTTAGCACTCCTGGCAGTTCTCGCTTGATGCGTTTGAGGGCGTCCAGCGTCTCGATGCCAGCCGTTTGTAACTCCTCTTGCCCTGTTGTGATGGGGAAGGTGAGTGGGTCAAAGATGAGTGCATTGGGTGCCAGCCCGTACTCGTTGACACAGATATCGTAGATTGCATGCGCGATATCGACTTTGCGCTTCGTGGTCTTGCCCATGCCTATCTCGTCGATGGTGAGGGCGACAACCGCTGAACCATGTTCAAGAGCCATTGGGATAATGCTGTCGATTTTCGGTCGTCCGGTTTCCATGTTGATGGAGTTGATAATTGCGCGTCCCGGATACACCTCTAAGGCTGCTTGAATGACATTGGCCTCGGTGCTGTCGATTTCAAGCGGAGCCTCGATACCCATTGAGAGCTTCTTGACGACTTTTGCCATTTGTTCTGGCTCGTCGGTACGCTCGGTCAAGGCAACCTGCACGTCGAGCGTGTGCGCTCCACCTTCAACCTGCTCACGTGCAATGCCGAGTAGCGTGTCGTAGTCATCGTTGAGCAATGCTTGTTTGGCTTTACGACTGCCCTGTGCATTGACGCGCTCACCAACAAGCATTGGCGGTGGGTCCTGTGTCAGCGAGGTTGCACGAATGCCGCTTGTAACAAACGAGGGTGTGATGTACTTGAAATCTTTGTGCATGAAGTTGTTGTCGGCGATTGGACGTGCGTGGCGTTGTACGGGTCGGCATGCATCAACGATGGCGCGTAGGTGTTCGTGACTATTGCCACAACAGCCGCCAACGATGTTGACGCCAAACTCTGTGATGAAGTCGCGTAGAGCCGTCGCCATCGCCTCCGGCTCCGTCGGGTAGACCGCGAGTCCGTTGACGTTCAAGGGAATGCCCGCGTTCGGAATCGTCGAGATGGGCAGTGGACAATTTTCCGCGAGGTAGCGCACGGGTTCGCGCATATAATCGGGGCCAGTCGAGCAGTTGAGGCCGACGATGTCGACACGTAGCGCGACCAGCGTATTCATCACCGCCGCGATATCCGTGCCTAGCAGCATACGTCCACTGGTATCGAGCGAGACCTGCGCCTGAATGGGCACGCTACGCCCTACATCCTGCATAGCCTGCCGTATGCCTGTAATAGCGGCGCGAACCTCTAAGATATCCTGGCTTGTCTCGATGAGGAACACGTCGATGCCGCCTTCGAGCAGGGCTACGGATTGTTCGCGGAAGATGGCGACGAGTTGCTGATAGGTGATATTGCTCAATGTGGGATCGTCGGAGGAAGGCAACATGCCAGTTGGTCCAACGGAACCCGCGACGAAGCGTGGTTGTTCGGGCGTGCTATATTTGTCGGCAAGGCGACGAGCGAGCCGTGCGGCGGTAAGATTGACCTTATGCGTGAGATGCCCAATGCCGTATTCGTCCAGTTTGAGGCGACTGGCGGTAAACGAGTCCGACTCGATAATATCACAGCCGACGGCGAGAAAGCCTTCGTGAATCTCCTCGATGACAGAGGGCTTAGTGAGGACGAGATACTCGTTGCAGCCCTCGGTAGACTGACCGCCATAATCCTCAGCAGTCAACTGGTAACGTTGTATATTCGTGCCCATCGCGCCATCGTAAATAAGAACGCGTTGGGAAAGTGCATCGAGAAATGTACTCATGTGGCAAGCCTCTGTAATTCTCTTCCAACCAGATGTGGAGGTAGTGTATGTGTTGGGTGCATTATATCACAGGGTTGGTGGGGCTTTTGTAAGGTTGTAAATGCTATTGATAGCTTTTCTTTTAGAAATGGAGGCAGAATACTCTATTCAATTGATAAACCTAGCTGTTTAGCTTTTTCAAAAGCAGCTTGCGCTTCACTCCTTCTATTCATATTTTGAAGTGCAATGCCCTTGTTATAATAAGCGAATGCATCGTTAGGATCAAGTTGGATAGTTTGGTCAAAGGCAATAATGGCCTCGTCATACCTTTTGAGGTCACTAAGCGCAACACCCTTGTTCCCGTAGGCATATGTAAGGTTAGGATCAAGCCGAGTAGCATGGTCAAATATGCTAATAGCTTCCTCATATTGCTTGAGGGTATGGAGCATATAACCCTTGTTATAGTAGGCTGTTGCATAGTTTGGATCGAGTTGGATAGCGTGGTCAAAGGCAATAAGAGCTGCCTCGTATCGTTTAAGATTAAAGAGTATTTCGCCTTCTTCCAACCATTCCTCTTTTGTTTTCAAGGAAACCTGTAATGCTTTGACGACTTTGCGAAGCTCTTTGGTAATATCCTCAAAAGCTGCATCGCGGTCTAACCAAAGAGTGACAGGTTTTGCTCCTGTTGGCAAGATTTGTAGGTGACTAAAGGGAGCATCTTCCCAGTCAACGGGACGGAGGAGAATTGGGACGACGCGGGCGGTTCCTGCTGCGTCACGCTGTAGTGCTTTTTGCATCTCAATGCCGTAGCAATAGTCGGAGGCGAGGAAACGTGCGCTGACCAGCAGGAGAATGATATGTGCGGTGCTGAGATGGGTGTCGATCTCTTGTTCCCAATCGGTGCCTGCGAGGATTTCGCGGTCATACCAGACCTTGATGAGGTTCTGGCGTTTCATGCCGCTCAAATGCGCGTCGAGTTCGTCACGTAGCGTTTTATCTTCATGAGCATAACAATAGAACAGTTTCAATGGTTCACTAGAATTGGTCGTCATGCCCGCTAGCCCTCTCTTCATCTGTTGTGGTAGACGAGTCTATAATAGCATAGAAATGCTTGCATGACTATTGTTGTGAATCGAAAACACATTGAAAGAACTAGAGACGATAAGCTACTGCTTGGTACCAGATGCACGGTAATTTCTTAATAAGCGTACCCAGGAGAGTTCTCCCTTTACTGCTTTCCATAAACGTGCGTCTGCTGTCCATAGCTCACAATTTTCATGTTCTGCGAGTACGAGAAAATAAGCATCATATGTTGCTGGCAAATCAAACTGATAGGCTAGTTCTGTTGCCCTTTGGCTGAAACTATGTTCTTGTAAAGTCGTGAATATAATTTCTGTTTCAGAGAAATTAGTGAGTGCTTCTTTCGCTCCGTCTAACGTGATGCTCCCTTTTCGCACATTTTTATAGATAACATTTGTGATTTCGTAAACAAGAAGCGTTGGTGCAATAACAATTGTTTCTGTATCAATCCACTCGTCTAGCAACTTCTCAGCAATGTGGGAGTCCGGTTCATTCACTATCCACTTAATGGCAACACTCGAATCAACGACTACAATATTTTTCATATTTATTTTTCTCTATCCTCTCTTTGTGCTTCTTCCAGATAGTGTGCCCTGTCTTCGCGCATCTGTCTGATTGTTTCTGTCGAGTCCTCGAAAGGTTCGCCGTTGTGGTCTGCTAATAATTTTTCACGTACTGTACGCAATTTTTCTGAGGATTTGCGTGTCATAGGACGCCTCTGTTGTTCTGGTTTTGCTATCTCTTCGGGAACAGCTTCCTCGATAATATGTCCGAGGTATTCTCCAATCGATGCATTCTGTTGTGCAGCGGCTACTTTTATGCGCCGTCGCAATTCGGGGCTAACGTCAAACGTAATCCTTGATCGTTTCGCTTGCTTCTGATTCGGTTGACTGTTGCTATCAAATTCATGCCTTTGTACTGCCATGAGTGGCTTATCCTTTCGTTACTCTTTTTCGTTAGGGATTTGATATCTCAATCGTAACGAAACTAATCCATTTTGTCAACTTGTGTAATTGGCTACATGGTGACAAAAATAAGTGTTTCATGTTATACTCATCCCTGAACAAATTTAATTTATATATATGTACATTGAGGAGGATTGCGTGCAAGTTTTCTCTTTTATTGTATATAATTAGCTCTTAGCACATTTGTAAACCTCTTAGCCATCTAATACGTACTATCAGAAAACATAGTGGTAGAGTTCTGTCCCATGAATGAGGAGTAAGCATGGAGTCACGTTTTACGCTTGGGATCGAGGAAGAGTTTCAGTTAGTGGATCAGCAGACGGGCGAGCTACGTTCTTGTGCAGACGCTATTATCGCGAAGGGAGCAGACTCGTTAGGTGAGCAACTCAAGCAGGAGATGTCGCAATCGACGATAGAACTGGTCTCGAATATTCTACCGGATATCGCTATTGCACGGAAAGAGGTACGTGCGACCCGTGCCGAGCTAGCCCGACTAGTCAACGAGGACGGGCTGGCTATCATCAGTGCCGGTACGCATCCCAGTTCATCGTGGCGCGACCAGATGAATACAGAGGGTGAACGCTATGTTGAGTTGGCAGAGGAATACCAGGATGTTGTGCGCTCCGACCTGATCTTTGGTCTACATGTGCATGTCGGGGTCGCGAATAAAGACCTCGCCATCGTGATTCTGAATCAGGTGCGTACATGGTTGCCGCATATCCTGGCACTCTCGACCAATGCGCCGTTCTGGTCTGGTCGTATGACTGGCCTCAAATCGTATCGTGCGGTACAATGGAAACGCTTTCCCCGTAGTGGCGTACCCTATGTGTTCCCTTCATGGGACCATTTTGATAAGTATGTACAGGACTTGATAGATATGGGCTGTATCGACGATGGCAAGAAAATCTGGTGGGATGTACGCCCTCATGCCTTTTTCGATACCGTCGAGTTTCGTGTCTGCGATATGCCTTCAACGATGGAGGATACGCTGGCAATCGCCGCCTTGTGTCAGGCAATGGTGGCGAAGTTAGCGCGTTTGCACGCACAGGGGAAGAACGTCCCTATTGTCAAAAGTCGCTATATCGAAGAGAACAAGTGGCGTGCCATGCGCTATGGCCTCGACGCCGAGTATGTTGATTTCACACAACAGCGTCGCTTGCCTATGCGCGACTCGATACGAGGGTTGCTGGCTTTTGTCGATGATGTTGTGGACGAGCTAGGAAGCCGCCGTGAGATAACTTATCTGCACAACCTGCTCGACGACAAGCAGGGAACGGGTGCAGATCGGCAAATGGCAATTTATCAAGAGACGCAGAGTACGCAGAAGGTTATCGAGTTTTTGTTAGAGCGCACAATGCAAGGAGTATAACTATTATGACGAACCGTTTTTCACTCGGCATTGAGGAAGAATTTCAGTTGGTGCGGCGCAAAACAGGTGAGCTATGTTCGTGTGCCCAAAGTGTGTTAGACAAAGGGGCACCTTACCTTGAAGAGCAGATCAAGCCGGAGATGCTACAATCGACGGTCGAGTTGGTTTCCAATGTGTTTCCAGACATAGCGGCGGCACGTACCGAGTTGTATACGTTGCGAGCGTTGCTAAGTCGGCTGGCAAACGAGGAGGGGCTGGCTCTGGTAAGTGCTGGCACCCATCCGAGCGCGTTGTGGATTGACCAGGAGCGCACCGATGGCGACCGTTATATCGAACTGGAAAGAGAGTATCAGGACGTTGGACGCTCGATTTTGATCTTCGGGCTACATGTACATGTAGGTATAGAAAATAAGGAACTCGCCATTCAAGTGATGAATCAGGTGCGAACATGGCTGCCGCAACTCATCGCCATCTCCTCGAACTCTCCCTTCTGGCAAGGACGCATGACTGGTATCAAGTCGTATCGCTCGATAGTATGGAAGCGATTTCCACGGAGTGGCATGCCAGAAATGTTCGCATCGCGAGAGCATTTCGATAAATATGTGCAAGACTTGGTTGAGATGGGCTGTATCGACAACGGCAAGAAAATCTGGTGGGATATTCGCCCACATCCATTTTTCGATACCGTCGAGTTTCGCGCCTGTGATATGCCCTCTACAATCGAGGATACACTGGCAATTGCCGCCCTGTGTCAGGCAATGGTGGCGAAGTTGACGTACCTCGACGAGCGCGGCAAACCTGTGCCATCATTGAAGCGCGATTACATCGACGAGAACAAGTGGCGTGCCATGCGCTACGGCCTCGACGCCGATGTCATTGATTTCACGCAAAAACGTTGTATCAGTATGCGTGACTCAATCCGCGAACTGCTCGATTTCGTCGATGAGGTCGTGGATGATCTTGGTAGCCGCCGTGAAATGAACTACCTACGTTCTCTTCTGGATGACAAACGCGGAACGGGTGCAGATCGTCAGATGGTAATCTATAAAAAGAGCGGCGAAGACATCGACAAGGTAAAACAATTTCTGATGGAGCAGACGATGCAGGGCATCACCCTTGAGAACTCTGATTTGTCCAACCGCTTCTTACAATTCAAAATGTACCAGGATGCGAAACAATAATGGTAGGGACTGATTTATCGCGTCCTCGGTGGGGTTGGGAGGGGCAACGTGTCGGCGACGATTCTTTCGGGGACGTATGCCCCATTACCCGACCCCCTAGACGCGATAAATCGGACCCGTACATCATGCATTTGTTATTTTCTCTATGTGGCGACAGAACCGCTCGACCTCTTCCTCGCTATTGTAGTAATGGACGGAGGCACGGACGATGCTTGTTAGTTTGCGAGCATCCATATCAAGCACGGAGGAACTGCGAACGGCAACTGAGACATTGATGTTGGATGCTGCAAGTTCGCGCTGAATATTCTCTGGCTCGTGCCCCTCGATAGTGAAGGTGGCGATGCCGCATTGCGTGACGCCGCGATCACGCACGATAACGTCCGGCAGCGTTGTAAGCTGTGAGCGTAGTTGATACGATAGAGCTTTGACACGTCGCCAGATGTCATCAATACCTAGCTGGTTGGCGTAGTCAATGGCGACACCGAGGCCAATTTTCGCGGCATAGTTGGTCTCCCAATTCTCAAAACGGCGTGCATCGTCGCGCACCTCATATTCAGTAGGTGAGAGCCATTGTGCGGCGTGCAGGTCCAGAAACGGCGGCTCAAGCTGTTCCAAGATAGCACGACGTACATAGAGAAACCCTGTGCCGCGCGGTCCACGTAGATATTTACGACCCGTTGTAGAGAGCATGTCACAGCCGATTTGCTGCACATCAATTGGCATCTGCCCAACAGATTGACACGCATCGACAAGATAGAGGATACCAGCTTCGCGTGCAATCTTGCCGATAGTCGCGACAGGTTGCACCAGTCCACCGTTCGTTGGCACATGTGTAATTGCGATCAGCTTCACCTTATCGTCAAGCATATTCCGCAAAGCGTCGAGCGAGACCTGCCCATGCTCGTCGTTAGGTATGACCTCAATTGAGGCACCTGTCTTTCGCGCTCTTTGCAGAAAGGCGATATAGTTGCTAGCATACTCGGATGAGGCGGTAAGAATACGGTCCCCCGGCTGAAATGGAATTGAGTAAAACATCATATCCCACGCCCTTGTCGCATTCTCCACAATCGCCACCTCGTCACGAGAGCAGTTGATGAGGGCCGCGGCAGCATCATAAACAAATTCCACATGCTCTTTCGCTTGCGCTGCCGCTTCATAGCCGCCAATGTGAGCCTCAAGTTGCAGATGTGCGATTACTGCATCCAGCACAGGCTGTGGCATCAGCGACGAGCCAGCGTTATTGAAGTGCAGGACGTTAGCAGTGCCGGAGGTGTCCTGGCGAACGTGGAGTAGGTCGATGGACATGGTGTTGCCTCTTTCGCAATGCAAATAACTAATTCGTTGGTATAACCACGCGCCCTTGCCCGACTGGTGGCATATTTTGACCACTGCCAACGTAACGAATGGCGGTTCCAATTGCGGTGACTTCCATCCACTCGTTATTGTGCATGAACTCGACCTTGATATCGACGCCGATCACACCATCAGCACTCAACTGGTCGGCCTCGAACTGCATGCGGGAAAGTGCTAGTTCGCGTGCCTGATACATCAACTGCGAATATTCTTTGAGTTCACCTTGAAAGTTGCCCTTGACGCCAACGAGCCAGTTGCGAACCGCACCCATCGAATAAATACAGTTACCCATCACGAGTCCCATTGGCTGAAAACCTTTATCGACGACGAGCCAGAATTCCTGTCCGCTCAAATCCGATGTGAAGGCTCTACCTCGGTATCCTGGTTTGATATCCATCGCGTTACGTGGGTCTGCCACTCTCTTCTCCTCGCTTTCCTGTATCTGAAATATCGTATCCTGTTGTGGTAGCATAAAGAACTACAACAATAAAGTCAACTGTGTACAAATTTATGAGACGCAACGCATATTTATAACGTACAATATACTAACTGCTATACAGCTATTGGGACGCTTTCAGGTGTCCCCGATACAAAGGAATGAAACAGCATGCGTATTCGAGTAGGATGCGAGTTCCGTTATGAGGCAACGTGGCCTACTCCAACGGTAATTCAGGTTCAACCCCGACCTGATGGACAGCACAAATTAGTGCAAGAGCAATGGGGAACCACTCCCGACATTGAGTCTCACCTGTATCACGATAGTTTTGGCAACCCCTGTCGCCGTCTGGTTATGCCTGTCGGTGAGCAAGTATGGCGATACGACGCCATTGCCGAAGTTCCTGGCGAACTGGAGCCGTATGTGCCTGACGCTATACAGTTGCCTGTTGAAGCCTTGCCGGACGAGACGCTAGTGTATACGTTGCCGAGCCGCTTCTGCCTCTCCGACGTGCTGTCCGATCAAGCATGGTCGCTTTTCGGCTCCACTGAACCCGGCTGGGCACGTGTACAGGCGATTTGCGATTGGGTTCACAATAACATTCGTTTCCAGTATGGCACTAGCAATCCAACGACAACGGCTGCCGATGTATGCGCTCAAGGTGTGGGTGTGTGTCGCGACTTTGCCCATCTCGCGATATCATTTTGTCGCGCTATGAACATTCCTGCACGTTACGCCTTTGGCTACCTGCCAGATATTGGTGTACCTGCACCGGACGCACCGATGGATTTTTGTGCATGGTTCGAGGCGTATCTTGGCGGAACATGGTATACCTTCGATGCGCGTAACAATCAGCGTCGTATTGGACGTGTCTTGATTGGTCGTGGACGTGATGCGCTGGACGTGGCGATGGTTACTTCTTATGGCTCACCGCGTTTACAAAGTATGATAGTTTGGGCCGACGAGGTGCCAAATGAAACAACTCTTGCAACCCAGCGCGTACCAGAGAAAGGCTCTACCCAAAGAGAGGACACCATTCAAGCATGAAGCAAGGCCAGAACGACCTTGAGACCGAGATTGCATCTCTCAATCTACTCGATCATCAAGGGGTCGATTGGGCGCGTGTACAACGAATCGCGTACCTGATACATCAGCATTTACGCTACGATTATCCCGGCCCCATCTACGATTTGAGCCAACGGCTGATGATAGTGCCGCCGGAGCAGTACGGCGATCAGCGACGTGTTATTCATCGCTTAGAGGTTTCCGCTCCAACCACAGAAATTGGCAGTGAGCTTGACGAATTTGGCAACCTTGTTCTGAACCCGATTGTGCCAACTGTTGAAGATGCGATAGATTTTGAAGCATGGATTGTTGTCGAGCGCCGCGCTGATAGCGGACCGCACTACATAGATGCCGTATGGCTCTCGGATGTACGTATGCTTGAACCATCCAGATTGACACAACCCGACGTTGCACTGCGCGAAGTCGCAACAATGTTGCTAGCAGAAGGTTTGCAAGGGCTAGAACTGGCTCAGCGCATCAATAGTTGGTCCTATCACTCGTTGCAGTACGAAAACGGCATCACCACGATTCGCACAACTGCGGCTGAAGCCTTTAAACTTGGCAAGGGTGTGTGTCAAGATTTCGCGCATATCATGCTTACATTATGCCGATTGTGTGGATTAGCAGCGCGTTATGTCTCTGGTCACATGCTCGGCGAGGGTGGCACACACGCATGGGTAGAGGTGCTGCTGCCAGTCGCAGGACAGCCTGACAAAGCTCTCGTTGTGCCGTTCGACCCAACCCATGAGCGAGAAGCCACGCTGAGCTATATCACTATCGCGGTCGGACGTGATTACTTCGATGTCGCGCCAACCTCTGGCTCATTCCGTGCCTCCTATAGCGGCCAACTCTCGGCTCACAAGCGCGTCGATCTGACCGTAGTGGAGTATGCTGATATATCGTCATAATATGGGGACATAATTCATTACGCCCTGATTGCGCTTGATAGGCCGATGCAAGGCGTAATGAATTATGTCCCCATATGTACCTACTCAGCATCAATGGGCAATTTTTCACCTGCAAGGAACTCAAACAGACGTTTACGATCATTATTGTTCTTTACGACAAACACCTTTTCTTTGTATTTGGCAAGATAAAGGCGAGTGAACTCTGCGCCGAATGGAAACGCAGCTTTGTATTTCTCAAGACGCATGAGCAATACCTCAGCATCGGAGCGTGTGATAGTCTCGCCATGCTCTTCAAAATACAGGCGCATAAGCTTTGCTTCAGGGGTATTAGCACTTACTTTGTTTACGTAGTACCTGTACGTATCTTTCAGGAAATTGAAGAGTATTTTTACACCTGGATAGGGATTGGTGCCGCGTAGACTTTTGGAGATATGACGAAGTGTAATGCGCCATGCGGCAACAGGCCAGGACACATCAAGCAAGATGATGTAGTCGGCTTGATACACCAACGGGTCTATCCACATAAGATAGATGCCCTCTGTCACCCAATCGGGTTGTTCGGCGATAGCATCGGCATCATCAATATAGGCGGTCATGCGTTCGCCATTTTTCCAACCAATCTTATCAAGATCATGGTGAGGGATATGAAACCTATTGGATAAATCCTGTGCCAGTGTTGTTTTCCCACTTCCAGGTCCGCCGAGAATATGTATTTTCATTAGTATGTTTCCTCCCATGAAGTACCGTTTTTTGACAAGAGCGAAAGAATACTGTAAAGTACAAGTGTTCAATATTTATTCTGCATTACGTGTTTAAGTGGAAGCGAGTTAGCTGCTTATGACGACGCCTGCACGTCTCCAATATCTTAACATTAAAAGCCAATATCAAGATGCTATTCTCTTGTATCAGATGGGCGATTTCTACGAAACGTTCGATGAGGATGCGCGTATCACGTCGCGCGAACTACAGATTGTCTTGACGCATCGTGGTGGCGGGCGCGATAGTGAGCGTGTGCCACTGGCAGGTATTCCGCTCCATGCATTAGACAATTATGTAGGGAAATTGGTGCAGCGTGGTTATAAAGTAGCCATTTGCGAACAAATAGGCGATATTCCGGCTCGAGGCGTTGTCGAGCGAGCAGTGACACGTATTTTGACGGCTGGTACGCTCTCTGAGCCAAACCTGTTGCCCACAAAACAAAATAATTATTTAGTTGCCATCGCTCCTGGGCGTTCGCAGACGGGTCTTGCTGCAGTTGATGTTAGTACAGGCGAGTTTATTGTGACGTGGTTTACCCCTGATGAACTACCCGTTGCGTTAGAGGCTGAGTTACAGCGTCTCGCCCCCGTCGAGTGTCTCTTTACTGAGGGCAGTAAAGACGCCTATCAGTTTCCATCGAAGACTGTGACAATCACGTATTGCCCGCCATATTTCTTTCAACACGAGGCGGCACAGACGCGCCTCTGTCGGCAATTTGGCGTGCAATCGCTTGACGCCTATGGTTGTGCATCGGTCCCACAGGCGATTTCGGCGGCAGGTGCTATCATGGCCTATCTCGAAAAGATGAACGGGGCGTTACTCACGCTGCTTACTGGCCTACGCTCATATCGCACAACAAGCTATATGGTCCTCGATGCCCATACACAACGCAATCTGGACCTGTTGCAAGGTTCACGCAGTGGCTCCGTACATGGAAGCCTGTTGCATGTGCTTGACCGTACCGTCACGCCAATGGGAGCGCGACAATTGCGGCGCACAATTACGCAACCGTTGCTTGACTTGAATATATTAGAGGCACGGTTGACCGCACTTGAAGAGTTGTATGAGAGTCCGGCAATGCGAAGTCGCTTTACGATGTGTTTGCAGGGGCTAGGCGACTTAGAGCGCATATCGGGCCGTGTGCGTCAGGGAACGGCGGTACGTAACGAGATATTGAATCTGCGAAACTATCTGGGTGTTGTACCGCAACTTCGAGACCTGTTATTAGGCTGTGATGCACCCCTTCTACGCATGCTTGCCAGTGAGTTAGACACTTGCCCTGCTGTCACAGACCTTATCATGCGTGCGCTGGTCAATCCGGGGGATGGCGACGAGGACGATGATGAGAAGCGACTGATACGCACAGGCTTCCATGCGGAATTGGACGAACTCTTTGCCTCGATTCGTGACTCACGGCGTTGGATGGTGTCGCTTGAGGCACGGGAACGCGAACGTACTGGTATCAAGTCGCTCAAAGTCGGTTTCAACAAAGTCTTTGGCTACTATATTGAAGTTAGTCACGCAAATGTAAAACTTGTGCCATCTGATTATATCCGCAAACAAACGCTGGTCAATGCTGAACGCTTTTTGACGCCCGACCTGAAAGAACACGAGGCTCGCATTCTCAGTGCGGAAGAGCGTATCGAAGAGATGGAGCGCAGTATCTATACCGACCTGCTGCGACAACTGGGCGTGTTCTATGAGCAGCTAATGACAACGGCAACGGCGATAGCACAGGTTGATGTATTGTTGAGTCTCGCTGAAGTTGCAGCACATCAAGGCTATACACGACCCACTTTGGAACACGGGTATGGCTTAGAGATTGTCGGTGGGCGTCATCCAGTCGTTGAGTTCACGCTGGATGGCGATGTGTTCATTCCAAACGATACACACTTAGAAGCCGAAAATGAAGCACGTGTGGTGCTGCTTACTGGACCAAATATGGCAGGTAAGTCAACGTACTTACGGCAGGTAGCACTAATTACGTTGCTTGCCCAGATAGGGAGCTTCGTGCCAGCACGTAAGGCGCGTATCGGACTGGTTGATCGCATCTTTACCCGTGTCGGGGCAGAAGATGATATCGCGTCCGGCAAAAGTACGTTTATGGTGGAGATGGAAGAGACCGCGACTATTCTGCACCATGCCACGCACCATAGCCTGATTATTCTCGACGAAATTGGCAGAGGCACAAGCACCTATGATGGTCTGGC
>JAABVA010000641.1_pt1 | contig 42653 bp, 36 predicted proteins | sample 5560331 | NCBI WGS metagenome assembly JAABVA01 (sample SAMN12812661, study PRJNA571458) | rock metagenome | isolation source: Antarctica rocks | place: Antarctica: Victoria Land, Mt New Zealand sud | collected 2016-01-07 | reverse complement strand
GCCGAGATCTACGACCTGATCGGCAGCCTCGCCGCGGACGGGGTCACTGTCGTGTTCACCTCCTCCGAGCTCATCGAGTACCAGGCGGTGTGCCACCGCGTCCTCGTGCTGTCCTCCGGCCGGGTCGTCCAAGAGATCCCCATCGCCGACGCCACGGAGCACGAGCTCGCCGAGGCAATCAACGCCGGAAGCACCACCGCTCCCGCCGGGCGGCCCCCTGTCCCCAACCTGGCCGCTGACCTGGCCGGCCAAGCCCAAGGAGTCCAGTGATGAGATCAGTTCCACGGCGCACAGCGCTGGCTACAACCGTTGTAGCCCTGGCTTTGGGCGCGACGGCCTGCGGCGGCAGCTCGTCCAAGTCCCCTACCGCTACCACCGGGTCGGCAGCGGCGCCTAGCGGCCAGTACGCCAAGGGCAAGACAATCATTCTCGACACCATCTACCGCGCCCCGCTGGCCCAGAACCAGGCGGCAGGGGCGAAGCAGGCCGCAGACGAGGCCGGGGCCACAGTCAAATGGGTGGGGCCCACGGACATCAATCCACCGGCGGGCATCAAGGCCCTGCAGGACGCGTCAGCCGCCGGCGCCGACGGCGCCATCGTTGCAGCGTTCCCGGGAGACCTGTTCAAGGTGCCGATCGACCAGACCGGCCTGCCGACGGTCACCATCGACCTGTACTCGCCAGGTTCCAAGGCAGCGACCCACTTCGCGCCAGACAAGTACTCCCTCGGCGTAGGCCTCGCGAAGGAGTTCGCCAAGGCGCTGCCCGCCGGCGCCAAAGGCGAGATCATCGGGGGAATCTGCGTCCCGGGACTGCCGTCCCTGGTCGGACCGCAGCAGGGCTTCACCGACACGATGAAGCAACTGCAGCCCGGCGTCACCGTCAAGGGCAACCAACCCGTGGACGGGGATGCCACCAAGAACTACGCGTCCTGGCAGCGCATCATTCAACAGAACCCAGGCGCCCTAGGCTTCATCGGGCAGTGCGACCAAGACGTCCCGAACCTGATCAAACTTAAGAAGGACAGCGGCTCGTCGTTCCGGATCGGAGCCACGAGCGGTGACAGCGCCGCGAACATCGCCGCCGTCAAGGACGGGACGATGGTCGCGATCGTCAGCCAGGACGGCTGGGTGGAGGGCTACCTCGCTGGCCGCCTGCTGCTGGGCAACCTCGCCAAGAAGACGCCACTGCCCAAGGGCTGGATCAACACCGGCTTCACCGTGATCACCAAGGCTAACGCCGACGCGGTTACCGCCAGGGTGAACGACCCTTCCAAGAACTCGGTCGAGTTCAAGAGCCTGGTTGACAAGGTCCTCGCGGACCCGCAGGCGGCCAGCGCCCCCTACGACGGCTGCCGCGGCTGTGGCACGACGTTCAAGCCATGACCCGGCCACCGATCGCCCCCAGCGATGGGACCACTCCCGTGACGCCCCGAAGGGGGGACGTCCTCACGCTCATACTTCCCCTTCGTGCCAAGGAGGGTCTGTCGTCCCCCGACTTCTACGACTACTGGCTCAACGCGCACGTCACGTTGCCGCCGCGCTTTCCCGGTATCAGCAGCGTCTGGCTGCACGCAGTCTCCTTCGACGCGCAGACCTGGCCCCGGCTCGCGGGCGTCAGCCACCGCCCGGCACCCGAGGATGAGTTCCACGGCGTCCCCGAGGCGGCGTTCGCCACCGAAGACGGTCTAGCGGCCTTCCAAGCCGCGTCGAACCTGCAGATGGATGACGGGATCAACTTTCTCGCCGAACAGATCGCCTACGCGAGCCTTGGGGAGAACACGCTGACCGAGGTCGACCACACCAAGGAGCCGGCTCCGGACGGTTCTGACACCTGGATACGTCATCTGCTGTTCCTGCGGCGTCGGCCCGACGTCAGCGCGGAAGAGCTCCGGCGCTTCGTCAGCCAGGATCTGGCGCCCAGCCTGGCGTCCTCGCCGGATGTCCTCAAGGTGCGCCGGCACCTGTTCGAGCCGGTCGAGGTCACTCTTGACCACCCCGGGGTGGGCATGTGGAAGCCGGAGGACCGGCAATACCAAGCGGCCGTCGAAGTGGTGGTAGCGGACGCGGACAGCCTCGCCCGCTTGGAATCCTCTAATGCCTGGGCCGGTGTAGCGGAATCGGCGGCCTGTCACTGCGAGGCAGTGCATGCCGCACGCGTTGAGCGGTGCATCACCACCAAGTACGACGGACAGATCACCCTGGCTGGCGTACGGGGGATCGCCGCGGCCGACGTCATCAAGCGCCTCGGCGCCGACAACCAGCGGCAGCCGGAGGTGTCCGCACTGTTCCTGCCGTCGGCACCCTAAGCCGCCGGCGTCACCGAGCGCCAGGTGGCACCCGCACGCCTCCGGCTCCAATCTTCCTACCCCACCCGCGGTCACTGACGACCACCACAGCAGCAACTGCAAAGAGGAGCGCACATGAACCATCCCGGCCGGCTGGAGGGCAAGCGGGTACTTCTGACCGGAACGGCAGGGGGGCAGGGGCTCGCGGCTCAGGCGTTGTTCGCCCGCCACGGCGCGCGCGTGCACGGCTGCGACAACGTCCAAGGCGCCGCCGAGAAGTCGGCAGCACCACTGAAGGCCGAGGGGCTCGACGTCACCGGCAGCACCGTCGACCTGGCCGACCCGGCCGCGGCGCAGCATTGGGTCGAGGAGTCGGCAGAGCGCCTTGGCGGAATCGACGTCCTATACAACAACGCTGCGGGCTTCGGATTCGCGCCTTTCGCGGAGATGACCCTGGACCTGTGGAAGCACGTCCTGCACGTGGAGCTGGACATCGTCTTCCACGTGACTAGCCCGGCCTGGCAGTACTTGCTCGACGGTGGCGGATCCATCATCAACGTCGCCTCCATCTCCGCGCTGCAAGGGATCGCGCCACTCGGGCAAGCCGCACACGCTGCCGCCAAAGGGGCGATCGTCGCGCTGACACGAACGCTCGCAGCAGAAGGAGCCGCCAGCGGCATCAGATGCAACGCGATTGCTCCCGGCTTCGTCACCTCACCGGCGACGGATGCCGCGGTCGACGAGGCCGGCCGCAACTACCAGCTCAGCCAGAAGCTCATCCAGCGCCCAGGCACTGGCGAAGACACCGCCCACCTGGCGATGTACCTGGCCTCGGACGAGTCGACCTGGGTCACCGGGCAGATCATCAGCATCGACGGGGGTTGGACCGCCGGTTCGCGTTGACCAGCAGCTCCCTACCGCGACAGCGCCGCGCGGGTCCTCTTCCTCGGCCCCAGCAACTACCCGGCACCGCAACCGCGTGTACGGCGAGCACTCGGACCATCACCGGGGAGGAAAGCGAAATAAGCAGAAGACCGAACGAGTGCAGTCCGAAGGGGCATCTGACCGACCGCTCACATACCCACTGTCAAATAGAATGGGGCACCCACATGGGTAACGGAACAAGCTTGACGACCGACGAGATGATAAGCCAACTCTGGGACCGGCAGCAGATCAGCGACGTGATGCTCCGATTCGGACGCGCATTAGACCTGCATGACTGGGACATGTACGCCGCCACCTTGGCGGACCCCTTCGACGTCGACTTCTTCGACCTGACCGGTCAGCCGCCCACGACGACAACCCCTGAGCTCTTCGCGCGCTTCGCAAGCGCCTGCTTGGAGCGGCTGACGGTGATGCACCAGTACTCCAACTTCCACATCAACCTGCACGGCGACCACGCAGACGGTGTCTTCTACCACGTGTCGCGCCACCGCTTCCCCAACAGGCACGGCGATGACCACTACACGCAGTACGGCTGGTACGAGAACTCCTTCAACCGGACGGCCGACGGCTGGAAGATCAGCAAACTGAAGCACGGATTCCAGTGGTGCGACGGCAACCCCAACCTCATCGACCTCACCGACCCGGCCTGGCAGGAAGCCGCCGCCGCCGTGTTCGGAACAGCTGAGCCCAGACCCACCATGCGCACAAGGTGAGGTGCGAGCCATGAGCGTCACGGCGAGCGCACTGCGTGCGACCGCACTAACACAACCAACCCGGACTGACAGGAAAGCCGATGGACTCATGCCTGCACCGCAGTACGACCCCGATACTCGTTCCAGCCCCAGCGGCAACGTTGAGCCGATGACCGGCTCGTCGGCCACCAGACCGGTGGAATACAACACCGTAACAGTGTCGAAATTAGGCTACGTCGGCTTTCAAACCCCCGATGTGGCACGCCTAGTGGATTACTACACGCGCGTACTGGACTTTGTACTGGTCGACAGCAGCCCCGGTCAGGCGTTCTTGACCACCAGCTTCGATCACCACTGCGTCGTCATTGAGCAAGGCGACCATAATCCTCGAAGCTACGTTGGCTATGAGCTCTGGCAAGACCTCGGCGACGCCCAACGCCGGCTACAGGACGCGGGCTACGAGGTCGAGCGGCGCACGGATATTGCGCCCTCCACGCCTGACGTGCTCATACTTCAGGAGCCTGACACCGCAACGCCGCTGCACCTGTACCAGGCCCAAGCGGGGAGCGGTGTGGACAGCTACACCCAGCTTCGACCCACCAAACTCGGGCACGTCGCCGCATTTGTCCCCAACCTCGCACCCATGCAAAGGTTCTACCAGGACCTGTTGGGCTTCAAATGGTCCGATACCATAGGGGACTTCTTCGTCTTCCTGCGCTGCAACGGCGACCATCACGCCGCGAACTTCATGCAAAGCAGTAAGCGGCAGGGCCTCCACCACATCGCGTACGAGATGCGCGACCTCAACCACCTGCAGACGATGCTGGATCACCTAGCCCGCAACGACTACCGCTTGGAATGGGGGCCCGGCCGCCACGGAGCGGGGCACAACATATTCACGTACCACAACGACCCTGACGGCAACCTCGTAGAACTGTTCACACAACTCGACGTCATCATTGACGAATCCAGAGGCTACTTCGAGCCTCGGCCTTGGCACAACTCCTTCCCGCAGTACCCGCGGACATGGGAAGTCGACCTTGCTGCCGTGAACTCTTGGGGTCCAATCAACCCAGCACTGCTTGATCACTGACGTGACGATAATGAGGTGACTACAACCGCTTGAGGAGCTCGCAGGCGTCACCGGCTCGACGATCTACCGGGCGATCAGCGGAGCGAGCGCTCTCCGAAAGGAGCAGCGGCCCCTACCTCAGCAGGCACCGTCGTGGAGACCCAGCGCAACCCGGAGGGCGGCTCACCGCCTCTATAGCCACCGCCGCCCCAGCCCGGCGCTGGGGGAGGCCACAAGGATGCCATACCCCCCGGTTGCGCCTACGGGGACTTCGAGGTCCTTGCGGTGGTTCTGGGCACCAGCGCAGCGCGGCTGCGGCGACTGGCCGCTCGAAGTGTTGCGTCGGGCCCGACGGAACGCCACCGTGGCTTCGAACGAGACCGAAAGTGCACCTGACCTGCAGGAACAGTAGCCGCCGGTTATAATGGTTATGTCAATTAGAGCAGTGCGGATGGCAGAAGGTGCCCCATCTGGCACTCCTTTGCCCCCGCTGCGACGTCGCGGTCCGCCACGTGCTCTGTCGACCGAGAACAACGATTTTTGATGGCACTCCGATGACAGGGCGCTTCTTTCGCCGTCGACGTCGCTCTTCTGGGTCGATCGGTCCTGGAGTTGCTTGTCGGCGGTGTCAGCGGCCGGCTGACGCTCTGCTGGACGATGTCGGCGCCACCGACGCTCCGCGCTGGAGGCGGAACTGGGTCAACCAGCGTTGTACGGCGTACGCGTCGGGCAGCGAGGTCGACCCGCGGGTGGTAAGCAGTCGGGCATGGTCCGCCCGGTACGGCGCGCCCCGTCGAGTTCGCGCGCGTACGGGTCAGGATCCGCGCTAGCTACCGCCGGGACGCACGCTACCCGGCAGCGTCCTGCGGCAGCTCGTGGTCTCGCTCAGGAGACGCTCCGCTTGATCTGCATGACCACGGACTTGGGCTCGGTGAAGAACTCGCGGCTGAAGTTCCCGCCCTCGCGCCCGACGCCGGAGTCGCCCACGCCGCCGAACGGCGTGCGTAGGTCGCGGATGAAGAAGCAGTTGACCCAGACCGTTCCGGCCCGCAGCCGCGAGGCGACCCGGTGGGCGCGGGAGAGGTTCTCGGTGAACAGCATGGCGTTCAACCCGTAGCGTGTCTCATTGGCGAGCGCGACGACCTCGTCCTCGGACTCGAACCGGTTGACGACGCACACCGGGCCGAAGATCTCCTCGCAGTAAGCCGGCGCCGTGAGCGGAAGGTCGGTGACGATCGTTGGCCGGACCAGCCAGCGCCCGTCCTCGTCGACGCCGCCGGTCAGGATCTTGCCGCCGTCCAGGCCGACGCCGTCGATGTAGGACGCCACCTTGTCGAAGTGCTTCTTGCTGGCAAGGCTCGAGAACCGGGTCGCGGGATCGAAGGGATCGCCAATGGCCAGCGCCTCGGCCGCAGCGGTGAACCGCTCCATGAACTCGTCGTAGATCCGGGAGCTGACGAACAGGCGGGACCCGGCGAGGCAGATCTGGCCGGAGTTGCGGAAGATGGCCTCGACCGCCCAGTGCACGGCGTTGTCGAGATCGGCGTCGTCGAAGACGATGTTCGCGCCTTTGCCGCCCAACTCGAGCGACACCGCTGCCAGGTGACTCGCCGCCGAGGCCATGACCAGCTTGCCGGTGCTGGACGAGCCGGTGAAGGTCACCCGGTCGACCCGGTCGTTCGCGACCAGTGACGAGCCGGCGGGATCGCCGTAGCCGTTGAGCACATTGATCACCCCGGGCGGCAGGTCGGCTTCGGTGGCGAGCCGGCCGAGCATGGTGACCGATGCGGGCGTGTCCTCGGAGGGCTTGATGACGCACGTGTTGCCCCAGGCGACGGCCGGCGCTACCTTCCAGCTCGCCATCATCAGCGGGAAGTTCCAGGGGCTGATCGCGGCGACGACGCCGGCCGGGCCGTATTCGCTGTAGGTGTGGTGCCCGGAGTCCATCGGGTACACCTCGGCGCAGTGGTCGCGCTGGTGGTCGGCGAAGAAGCGGAAGTTCCACACCGACCGCCCGACGTCGTGCCTGGCCTGCGCGATTGGTTTGCCCATGTTCTTGGTGTCGAGCGTGGCGAGCTCGTCGGCGCGCAACTCCATGGCGTCGGCGAGACGGTGGATAGCGGCGGCTCGTTCGGCGCGTCCCATGCGCGGCCACGGGCCGTCGTCGAAGGCCCGGCGCGAGCTCTCCACGGCGCGGGCTGCGTCCTCGGGGGCGCCTTCGGCGGCTTCCGCCCACACCCGCTGCGTCCACGGGTTCCACACCTCGAAGGTGGCGCCGGTGGCGGACCGGACCTCCTCGCCGTCGATGATGTGACCGAAAAATTCCGAGCCGGTCACGGTGCCTCCTGTCGTTGCGTCCTTCGTTCGGCGATGGTCACGTCTCCGGCCGCCCAGTGCGTGGCGGGGACTTCGCGCACGACGACGCGCACGCTCTCGACCGGTGCGGCGACCGCGTCGCACGCCGCCCGGGTGAGCTTGCTGACCAGCGCTCGCAGCTGCTCGGGGCTACGGCCCTCGACGAGCGTCACCTCGATCAGGGGCATCCCGATCAGGCCTGTCCGCCGTGGACGAAGACGGATCCGAGGTTCGTGAAGTGCATCGCCACCGCGACCCCGGGCGGCGCCGGGACCGCGTCGGTCATGCCACCAGTGAGCACGATCCACCCGGGTTCGATCGCCCGGCCGCGTCGGGCCAGCTCGTTGGCGGCGAGCGCCAGCGCCTCGCCGGGATGCCCCTGCACCGCGGCGCCCGTCGCCGAGTCGACGACCGCCCCGTCGACCTCGACCAGGACGGCCTCGAGGGACAGGTCGAGGCTGGTGGCCGGGACGCCGACCGGGCCGGTGACGAAGGCCGCCGACGACGCGTTGTCGGCCGCAACGTCACCCGCGGTGAACCGGAAGTCTCGGTAGCGGCTGTCGATCACCTCGGCGCCGCCCCACACGGATTCGACGGCTGCCATCGCGCGGGCGCAGCCGATGCCGGGTCCTTGCAGCCGATCGCCCATGAGGAAGACGATCTCCGGCTCGAGCCGTGGATGGATGAGGCGCGTCTGCGGCACGGGGTCGCCGATCGGCAGCAGCATGGCGTCGGTGAGCCAGGCGACGAACGGGACGTGCACGCCCATGCGCTGCTGCTTGGCTTTGCTGGTCAGGCCGAGCTTGATGCCGACCAGTGTCTCGCCGCGGTCGAGCCGGGCCTGCAGGTTACGGTCCTGGGTGCGGTAGCCGGTGTCGAGGTCGAGGTCGGGCCAGTCGTCGGTGAAGGCGGGCCGCTCGATACGCTCGTTCTCGCAGCGCAGCAGCTCGGCCGCGACGGAGGCGACGTCCCAGCCGCTGGCCGGGGCGGCGCCGGGCGTTCCGCGCGTGCTGGCGGTCATCGGACCCCCGCACCGGCGAGGTCGCCGAGTTCCTGCTCCTGGGCCAGCTGCAGCGCGATGTCGATGATCATGTCTTCCTGGCCGCCGACGTAGCCGAACTCCCCCACCTTCTGAAGGATCGCGTGGGCGGGGACCCCGTACCGCTCGGCGGCGCGTTCGGCGTGCAGCAGGAATGACGAGTAGACGCCGGCGTAGCCCTGCGTGATCGACGCCCGGTCCATCCACGGCAACCGAGGCACGAACGGACGGACCACCTCCTCGGCGGCCGACAGCACCTCGCCGAGGTCGACGCCGGTGCGGATGCCCATGCGCTCGAAGGTCGCCGCCAGCACCTCGGTCGGCGAGTTGCCCGCGCCGGCCCCGAGAGCGCAGAGCGCACCGTCGATCTGCCGGGCACCGGCCTGGTAGGCCAGCACCGAGTTGGCGACGCCGAGGCTGAGGTTCTGGTGTCCGTGGAACCCGACCTGGGCGCCGCCCCGGGCGACCTCGTCGACGACCGCCCGGACCCGGTCTTGGGCGTCCGCCAGTACCAGGGCGCCGGCCGAGTCGACGACGTATACGCACTGCGCGCCGGCGTCGACCATGACACGGGCGTTGCGGGCAAGCAGCTCTGGGGTGGCGCGGTGCGCCAGCATCAGGAAACCGACGGTCTCCATGCCGAGCGCTCGGGCCGCGCCGAAGTGCTGGATCGAGACGTCCGCCTCGGTGCAGTGAGTGGCGATCCGGGCGACCGACGCGCCGACGCCGTGGGCCCGCTTCAGGTCGTGAACGGTCGCGAGTCCCGGCAACATCAGGACGGCGATCTTCGCCCGGGTCGCCTCGTCGACGGCGGCCGCGATCAGGTCGAGTTCGTCGACGAGGCTGAAGCCGTAGTTGAAGCTCGATCCACCCAGGCCGTCGCCGTGGGTCACCTCGATCACCTGCACCCCGGCGCGGTCGAGCGCCTCGACGACCGCGCGCACCTGCTCCACCGTGAACTGGTGGCTCATGGCGTGCGAGCCGTCGCGAAGCGTCGAGTCGGTGATGCGCAGGTCGGTCGGGCCGCCGGCGGACGGCATGTGCTCGGCGATGTCGGCCTCGGTCACCTCGTGGCCGACGACCGGTACGTCCTCGGGCCGGATCGTCATGTCTCCCATGGCGGTCAGACCCCGGCCGTCTGTGCGGCGGGCTCGACCACTGGATCCGCGAGGTCGCCGAGCGCGGCCGCCGGCTTCCATGATGTGGCGACACCGAGCCGGTGCGCCATCATGAGGTCCCCGACCCGTGCCGCTGCGGCGGTGATGATGTCGAGGTTTCCGGCGTAGTCGGGCAGGTAGTCGCCGCGTCCGCGGACCTCGATGGGGATGAACACCCGGGCCAGGCCGCGCCACGCCTCGCGGGCCGGGTCGAACTGCGGATCCGCACGCAGGTGGTACCCCGGCACGTACTCCTGCACGGTGCGCACCATCGCGTGGATCGACTCCATCACCCGGTCCTGGAGCGCACCGGCTTCGCCGACGTCGGGCACGACGGCGCAGAACACCGAGTTGCGCATCATCAGCGGCGGCTCGACCGGGTTGAGAATGATGATGGCCTTACCTCTTTCGGCGCCGCCGACCGCCGCGACCGCGGCCGCCGTCGTCTCGGTGAACTCGTCGATGTTGGCCCGCGTGCCCGGCCCGGCCGAGCGGCTCGACACCGACGCGACGATCTCGGCGTACGGCACCCGGACGACGGACGCAACCGCGTGCACCATCGGGACGGTGGCCTGCCCGCCGCATGTGATCATGTTGACGTTCAGTGCGTCGAGGTTGAAGGACAGGTTGACCGGCGGGCACAGGTACGGGCCGACTGCGGCCGGGGTGAGGTCGACGGCCAGGATCCCCGCCTCGGCGTAGCGCGGCGCGTTGGCCTGGTGCGCCTTCGCCGAGGTGCACTCGAAGACGATGTCGGGCAGCTCGTCCTGGGCGAGCAGCCAGTCGACGCCCTCGGCGCTTGCCTCGAGCCCCAGCCGCGCGGCACGCCGCAAGCCGTCGGACTCCGGGTCGACGCCGACCATGAACCGCGGCTCGAGGATCTCGCTGCGGCGCATGAGCTTGGACATCAGGTCCGTGCCGATGTTGCCGGGCCCGACGATTGCCGCAGCGGCCTTGGTGCTGGTCATGTCGCTCCTCTTAGTTGTTGGCGAATCGGGCCGTGACTGTGCCCAGTCCGGCGAAGGTGGCGGTGACGGTGTCGCCTGCGGCGATCGGGACCATGGCGCACACGGATCCCGGCAGCACGACCTGTCCGGCCTCGAGGGTGACGCCGCGGGCACCGACGGTGTTGGCGAGCCAGACGAGCGAGCTCAGCGGCGAGCCGAGAACGGCTCCGCCCGCGCCGGTGCCGACGACCTGGCCGTTGCGGGTCATCACCGCGCCGGCCAGGCGCAGGTCCACCTCGTGCAGCGGGGTCGGTGTCGACCCCAGCACCACACCGCCGGAACTGGCGTTGTCGGCGATCGTGTCGAGCAGCCCGATCTTCCAGTCCTCGATGCGGCTGTCGACGATCTCCAGCGCGGGCAGGACGAAGTCGACGGCCGCGGCCGCCTCGTGGACCGTGATCCCTGGGCCGCGCAGGGGCCGCCTGAGCACGAACGCCACCTCGGGCTCGATCCGGGGCTGCAGAAACCGGTCCGGCGAGATCGGGGCGTGCTCGAGGTGGAAGAAGTCGTCGAGCAGGTGGCCGTAGTCCGGCTCGCGCACCCCGAGCAGCCGCTGCATGGCGGCGCTGGTCAGGCCGACCTTGTGGCCCTTGACCGTCCGGCCTGCGCGTACCAGCTCCTCGATCTGCAGGAGCTGGATGCTGTAGGCGTCCTCGAGGGTCAGGTCGTCGTAGGTCGAGATCAGCGGTGCGATGGGCTTGCCGGTCTCGTAGGCGTCGAGCAGCTGCCGGGCGGCGGCGGCCTGCGTCTGTCGGTCTATCGCGATCACGTCCTTGGTCGAGCGGCCCGGTCGGCTGCGGGTCGGGTGGGGGGTGTTATAGGTCCAGCTCGAGACGGGGACAGGTGGGCCGCGAGACGCAGATGAGCATCCGATCCATTGCCGCCTGCTCCTTCTTGGTCAGCACGAGGTCACGGTGCTCCACCGTGCCGGCGAGCAGCGGGGTCAGGCACGACCCGCAGATCCCGTCGCGGCAGTCGTTCTCGACCTCGACGCCGAGCGCGAGCACGACCTCGAGGATGTTCGCCTCGGGGTCGAGCCGCAGGGTGTGGCCCGACTTGGCGAGCACGAGGTCGTAGGCGTCGGCGTCGAGAGCCGCCGCGGGACTCGGTTCGATGCCCGCCCGGCTGAACAGCTCGAACCGCACGACGTCCTGCTGTGTGCAGTGGGCCGCTTCTGCCGCCGCCTGAACAGCCTGCAGCAGGCCGAGCGGACCGCAGACGTAGACCAGCCCCCCGTCGGGCAGGTCCTTGACGATCGCCTCGAGGTCGGGGCGGCCGTCCTGGTCCTCGGCGAGGTAGGTCACCCGGTCACCGAGGGCGGCCAGCCGGGCCCGGAAGGCCATCGAGCCTGCGGTCCGCCCGCCGTAGGTCAGGTGGAACGGCCGGCCCTCGAGGTGCAGGTGCTCGGCCATCGTCATCATCGGCGTGATGCCGACTCCGCCGGCGATCAGCGCGTGGTAGGGCGCGTCCTCGAGCAGGAAGTGGTTCTTTGGCCGGGTCACGAGCAGCCGGTCGCCGACGCGCAGTTCGTCGTGCACGAAGGCGGAACCGCCGCGTCCCGCGGGCTCGCGCAGCACGGCGATCTGCCAGCTCGACCGGTCGCGCGGGTCGCCGCACAGCGAGTACTGCCGGGTACTGCCGTCACGGACGTAGACGTCGATGTGGGCGCCCGGCTCCCACGCCGGCAGCGGGTCGGCGCTGTCGATGCGGGCCAGCCGCACGGAGAGCACGTCCTCTGCCTCCCAGGTCATCTGGGTGACCCGCAGTTCGCGTTGCTCAACCATCTCGGTCACTTGCTGTACCAAGGCCGAGGAGCTTGCGGACGGCGGCGAACCCGGTGTCGGGGTCGGCGACGTCGAACCACACCGACGGGATGCCGAGCGCCTCGGCGCCGCCGATGTTGCTGGTCTGATCGTCGAGGAACACCATGTCGGCGAACCCGACGCCCAGCCGTTCGGACAGCAGCTCGTAGAGGCGCGGCGCCGGCTTCAGGTGGCCCTCGATCGATCCGTCGACCACGACGTCGACGTCGCCCACGATCTCGATCCGGTCGATCCAGTCCTGCGCGTGGAACGCGCGCAGGTCGTTGGTCAGGATCGCGACCGGGTGGCCGGCGGCCCTGGCGTCGCGCACCAGCGCCCGTGCGTGCCCGCGCACCAGTTCCGGGCGGGGCGGGTCGTAGAGCCGAGCGATCATCGCTCGGATGTCCGGCTCGTCGCCGCCGGCGTCGTGCCAGGCCCGCGCCCGGCCGTCCCAGTAGGCGCGCTCGGTGACGCGTCCCGCCTGCAGGTCCTGCCACATCGGGTCCGGACGCTCCGCGGTGGCCAGCGGTCCGCGCTCGAACAGCAGCGCGTGCGCGGGCGTGCCGGGCTGGTCGGCGACCAGCTCGAAGGGCGTGAGCAGTACCGGGCCGCCGAAGTCCAGGACGAGCGCGGGCATCAGTGCTCCGGCTCCTCGATGACGGCGCGGGCGAACAGCACGACGTTGCCGGTCCACCGGCAGTCGGCGCACCAGGTGAGGAACACGCGGTCCGCGCCGCTCCACCACTCTGAGATCAGGCCGCGGTCGAGCGCCGAGGCGCACATAGGGCAGAACTTCGGCATGTCCAGCAGGTGGTGGGCGGCGTCCGAGGCGAACCAGTCGCCCGGCGGGGGCAGCCGGTGCGGGTCCGGAGGCAGCGGGGGCATGGCCCCGTGGTGGGCTGCGCGCCCGGCCACCTCGTGCAGGTCACCCACCGGTCGCGACCGTCTCACGCGCCGCCGCCGCCTCACGGTGCAGGGTGAGCAGCTGCTCGCGGATCGGGCTGTAGCGCATCGAGCCGCCGGTGATCCACGCGTCGGCGAAGGCGCTGCCGGCGCCGAACTTGTCCTTCTCGCACGGCAGGTCGATCACCTCGCGCTTGTCGCGCACGACGCCGGGCGGATCCTCACCGTCCTCGACCGCGGCCATGGCTTCCTTGGCCATCTTGCGTAGCATGGCGACGCCCTGGTCCGAGCGGCCGAGGTGCTCCTGGGACCGGTCGGTGATCGCGCCCTGCGACACCCAGGCCATGACGTCCTGGCCCTCGACGTAGTCGGTGATGAACTCGCCGTTCTCGTCGCGGAAGGGGTAGTCGTAGACGACCGGGCGCTCCTGCGGCTCCCACCGCCCGCCTTCGGGGTGGTGCAGGGTGTAGAAGAGCTTCCACGTCGTGGTGTCGTCGATCGGCACTCGGATCTGCATCTGGTCGATCCACATCCCGCCGACCCGCATGCCGTACGGGAACATCAGTGGGTGGCCGATGGCCCAGTCGTCACTGTCCTCGCCGTGGCCCTCGAGCACGCGGCGCTTGATGATGCCGAACTCGAACTCGTCGAAGGCCACCTTGATGTGCTTCTTCTGGAACGACTTCGGCGCGTCGAAGCCCTGCGTGCGGCCCAGGAACTCGAAGTAGTAGCCGTGCAGCCACTCGACGTGGTGCGGGTCGACGGAGTTCTCCATGATCTGGAACCAGTTGCACGGCAGGGTCGCCACGCCGACGTCGCGGATGCCGTCCAGGACGTAGACGTCGAATCGGGGCAGCTCGGGCACCGGGTCCGGGCCGACGTACACCCACACCATCCCGCCCATCACCTGGGCGGCACCCGCCTTGGCCTTGATCTTGTCGCGGAAGGTGGTGTTGTCGTTCTCGGCCGGCTGCTCAACGCACTGGCCCGAGAAGTCGTACTTCCAGCCGTGGTAGCCGCACCGGATGCCGTCCTCGTGGACGACACCGTAGGTCAGGGACGCGCGCCGGTGCGGGCAGGCCTCGCCGATGATTCCGTAGCGGCCTGACGGGGTCTTGTAGAGCGTCCAGTTCTCGCTCAGCAGCCGCACGGTCTTGCTCGGCTTGTGGTCGAAGTCCTGCTCGAACGCGATCGGGTACCAGTAGCGGCGCAGCAGCTCGCCCATCCGCGTGCCGGGACCAACGCTGGTCAGCTCCTCGTTCTGCTCGACCGTAAGCATAAAGATCTCCTTCGTCCTAGGTCAGGATTGTGGTCGGTGGGGCAAGCCGTGCCGGCACACGCCGGCACGTGCCGGTTCAGTCGTCCAGGACGGTGACGCGGCCGTTGTTGCCGTCGACGCGGATCATCTGCCCGGTCTTGACGGTCTTGGTCCCGAACGCCGTGCCGGTCACCGCCGGCAGGCCGTACTCGCGGCACACGATGGCCGCGTGGCTCATCATCCCGCCGACGTCCGTCACGGTGGCCTTGATTTTGCCGAAGATCGGCGCCCACGACGGTGCGGTAAGCGGAGCGACGAGGATCTCGCCGTCCTCGATCTCGCCGATCTGGTCAGCGGAGGAGATGACCCGCGCTGGGCCTTCGACGAGTCCGGGCGAGGCCGCGAACCCGGTGAGGACGCCCTCGTCCCCGCCGCTGCCGACGTTCAACCAGGCCGACACCGAGTCGGACGTGATGCCCCACAGCATGACGGTGAACGGTTCGGTGACGACCTCCGGCGGAATGCCGAGGGCGGGCGGCGCGGACCACTCCTTGAGCGCCTTGTGGATGCTGTATCGACGCTCGATCTCGGCGGGCCAGTACGACGGTCCGCGGGACGGTGCGCCGACGGCCCAGCCGGAGTACAGGTCCCACAGCACGTCGGCGAGCTCGGACCGCTTGAACATGAAGACGTCGTCGACCTCGAGGATGAACCCGGCCGCCTTCAGCACGCCGCCGAAGTCGCGCATCTTGCGCCACAGCACCGAGTGCGCCCAGTGCTCGACGTAGAAGTTGTGGTTCTCCACGTAGGGAAAGACCGTGCGCGAGAGCCCGAGCTTCGCGTCGAAGGCCTGCCGGTCCTCGTCGGAGTCCAGCAGGTCGCGGTACTCCGACACGACGCGGTCCCGCTCGGCGTGCAGGGCCGCGACCGGCCGGTCGAGGTCGACCCCCTCCTTCACCTTGCCGATGTAGTCGGTGATGTACCCGATGGGCACCCCGACGTTCTCGATCCAGATCTTGTCCGAGTGGTAGAAGCCCGAGCCGTTCGAGAAGTTGAACCACGGTTCTGCCGCCCGGTCCCACTCGGCGATCCACGCCTGGCCGGTCTCGTCGGCCTGCAGCCGCTCCCAGGTCTGCGCGACGTCGCCGGCGGCGAACCGGTCGTCGATCCCGGAGCTGACCGCCAGCCGGGCGAGCTTCTTCAGCTCGTCGTCCGGCCGGAACAGGTCGACGTCGACGCCGGCGACCATCTTGGCGATCGCCAGGTCGGGGATCGAGGGGAAGGCAGCCTTGCAGAAGCCGAAGAAGTCCAGGTATGCGGCGTAGCCGAGGTTGAGGAACTCGAAGTGGTACTGCCAGAGCGTGAGCCCGAGGTCGAGCAGCCGGTGGTAGGTCGCCAGCAGGTCGCTGCCCGAGCCCACGCCAGCCCCGGACGTAATGACCTCGAGGTCCTCCATCTGCGGCAACGGCTCGACCTGCAACTCGGTCATCTGCTTGACGAGTTCCCGGATCTTGACCAGCCAGTCGTCGTAGAGCCGGTCCCAGTTGCCGAAGTAGAAGCCAGCCCGCTCCATGAACAGCGGGACCCGCCCCTCGATCTGTTCCGCCGGTGCCGGCACGGGACTGAGGTAGACGTAGCCGTTGAGGATGCGGTAGTCGACACCGAAGGCCGGCGGGATCATGTAGTGCCTGGTGTTGTACTGCGACAGGGACGCGATCGCGAACTCAAGGAAGGTGGTGTCCCACGGGGTCAGCGCCTCGGGCCAGTGAACGCCGTCCTGAAACCAGAAGCCGCCCTCCTCGTAGTCCCGACGGTCCTCGGAGAACAGCGTCGAGTACGTGTAGAGCTCCTGCCAGCCCTCCGCCCCGGGAGGCGTCTCGATCTCGAACGGGCTGGGGAAACGGTCGGCCATCGAATGATCTCCTTCGTAGGGCGGGCAGCGGACGACGGCACGTGCGGCTCGTCCGCCGTTCTCCGGACGGGGTCCTGACCCTGGTCAGGCCGGCTGGCCCTTCCTGGCGTAGAGCGGGTTGACCAGGGTGTCGACGATCGAGGACACGAGGTCAGACTTCGCGCCGATTGCCTGCCGCTGCTTGCTCCACACGGTTTCCGGTCGCGCTTGCAGCAGGACGACATCCTCGCCGGGCGGCAGGTCGTCATCGACCGCCCACTCGATGTCCTGGGGGCAGCCGTAGTGCTTCTCGGCGGTCCGGGCGAGCTTGGCGATGGCGACGACCTCGTCGTCGGTCAGCGACGGCGCACTCACGCGCTCAGCCGGCAGCTCGACCCGCACGACGCTCGGCCACGCGCACCCGTCCTGCTCGACCAGCAGGTGCGCGTGTGTTTTTGCACTGATAGTGCGGCGGTTGATCGACCACATGACCTTGCTGACGAGGAAGTTGTCCGGGGTGACGTCCCCGGACACCACACCCTCCCCAAAGCCCCAGGCGGCGTCGATGCAGATGCCCGAGCGGTCACCATTGGACGGGTCGAGGGTGAACGCGACCCCTGCGGCGCGTGGCCGGACCATCTTCTGGACCGCGACGCCCATGTCGACCTGGTCGTGGCCGTAGCCCATCTGGTTGCGGTAGGCGATGGCCCGGTCGGTGTAGAGGCTCGCCCAGCAGGCGCGGATCTTCTCGAGCACCGCCTCGGCGCCGCACACCCACAGGTAGGTGTCGTGCTCCCCGGCGAACGAGGCGTCCGGCGAGTCCTCAGCCGTCGCCGACGACCGGATCGCGACCGGCACGTCGTCGACGCCGCACAGCGTGCACAGGTCGGCGTACATGCCTCGGATGCGGCTCTCATGGACTTTGGGCAGCTCCCAGCTCAGCACCAGCTCACGGGCCTGCGCTGCGGCCTGCGCGAGCGCCGCATAGTCGGCGTGATGCACGTTGTCGACCAGCTCGGTGATGCGAGGCATCAACCCCGAGGCGTCACGCGCCTCGGCGAAGACGTCCGTGGTGACGGCGAAGCCCGGCGGCACCGGCAGGCCGGCCTGGCTCATCGTGCCGAGGGAGGCACATTTGCCGCCGACGCGGAGATGCTGGTCGGCCACGAGGCTGCCGAAAACGATGACGGTGGGTCGGTCAGTCATAACGTCACTCCTGGAAGCGGCTGTCTGAGCTGGGCGGCAGGGCGCCGAGATCGGGAACGACGACCTCCTGCACCCGGTTGCGGTAAAGCACGAGCGCCGTGGTCCCGCCGGCTACCAGCCGGATGCGGACGAACTCGGTGTTGAACGGCTCGCCGGGGTCGTATCCCATGGCCGTGGTAGCGAAGGCGCGGATGGGCCCGGAGTGCGTGGCGACCACGATGGTCCGGGCTTCGGTGGCGGCTCGGGCCGAAAGGATGCCGCACCAGAAGCGGCGCACGCACGACACCGGCGGTTCGAAATGCAGCATCGGCATGGTCAGCCAGTGGGTGATGGGGTCTCCCCCGCCCTGCTGAACGCCCCAGAAGCGGTCGACGTCGACCAGCCAGCCGGGCCGCTCGCCGAGCCCGACGCGCTCGTACTTCTCCATCTCCCGGTGGTAGAGCCGGAAGGCGCTGGTGACGTCGCGCGGACCGTCGGGCGTCGCAACCTCGAAGTTGCGAAAGTCCGGAGCGTCACGCAGATCGCCGATCGAGGCGCTGCGGCCGAACAGGCCGACGTTGTCGAGCAGCCCGCGACGCAGATGCTCTCCGGTCTGCCGGGCGCGATTGGTCGGCGCGCACAGCAGCTCGACGGACATGCCGTCGGTGACGCGCCGCGCAAGCTCCTGCCCGCGGCGGTGCGCCTGCCACGAGCCGAGCGGCGTAAGGCCTGATTCGGAGGAGTAGCCCTGCGTCTCGCCGTGCCGCACGAGGTAGATGTCGCAGTCGACCGCCGCCAGCTGGTCCCGGCGCTCCGGGACGATCTCCTTGGTGCGGGTCACCTCGGCCCACGCCCGGGACGCCCCGATGACGTTGCCGTCGTACATCACCGGGTCGCTGCGGTGGTCGCGCTCACGGAACTGCCGTAGATACAACGGCGTCCCCTCGTCGGCCGGCCCGCGCTCGGGAGCGGTGGTCGACCGGCGCGCCAGGTGGCGGGTCAGATATGCCGGTGCGTCGGGGCGCTCGGTGCGCGGCAGCGCTGACGAGCCATTGCCGCTCAGGTGGTCATCGATGCTCATCAGCGGCCCTTAGCTATGAACCGTGAGGAACTGCTGGTTGACGACGCCGTCGTAGTAGAACATCGCCCGGCCCATCTCGGCCTCGGTCCACGTGATCGGCTCGGCGTCGGGGTCGACCCAATAGCCACCGGTGAACATCTCGTTGCGGTTGCCGACCGGGTCGAAGAAGTACAGGCACTGGCCGCGGGTCGCGCCGTGCCGGGTGGGGTTCGTCTCGACGCCGACGCCGTGGTAGACGCACACGTCGGCCGCGCTGCGCAGGTCGTTCCAGCCGTCCACCCAGTACGCAAAGTGGTGCAGGCCGCGGTTCGGGCCGGTGATGAACGCGATGTCGTGCGAGCGGTGCGACACCTCGAGCCAGCTGGCGATCTGGAAGCCGTCGTCGCCGAGGACCTGCTCGGTGAGTCGGAAATCGAGGTGCTCGCACAGGAAGCGGGTGTTGGTGTCGACCTCCTCGGCGGTGAGGAACGCGTGGTCGATCCGGGGCGGTGAGATGCCGACAAGCCCCATGGGGCGCGGCGGCGGGTTGGTCTGCGGCAGCAGGTTGCCGACCTGCTGCATCCCGTGGACGAGTTCCATCTCGTGGCCGCTCGGCAGCTCGAAGCGGATCGATGTGCCGTGGGAGGGGGCCCACTCGCCGGCGGCGTAACGGCGCACCGTCACGCCTGCGGCCTCGAGCCGTCCCTGGTAGTGGTCGAGATCTCCGGCGTCCGTGACCTTGAACCCGAGATGATTCAGGCCGTGAGTGGGCTCCAGGGTGAGCACGACGCTGTGGTGCTGATGCTCGTCCCAGCACTTCAGGAAGACGCGGAAGGCATCCCTTCCCGTTTCGATCATCCCGATGACCTCGGAGTAGTACGCCGCCGCGAGCTCGAGGTCGGGGACCCTGATCTCGACGTGGGACAGCCGCAGGATGGTCATCAGGTGTGAACCCGCATGAAGCGCTGGTTGAGCTCGCCCTCGTAGTAGAAGATGGCGCGCCCGATATTGTCCTCGGTCCAGGTCAACGTCGGGAAGTCGGGGTCCGGGCGGTAGCCGCCGGTGAAGACCTCGTTGCGGGTGCCCAGCGGGTCGAAGAAGTAGATGGTCGAGCCGCGGGTGATGCCGTGCCGGGTCGGGCCGACGTCGAGCTGGATGCCGTTGTAGGCCAGCACGTCCGCCGCGTCCCGCACGTGGTCCCAGTCGTCGAGCCAGTAGGCGAAGTGGTGCAGGCCGCCGTTGGGACCCTGCACGATGGCCAGGTCGTGCGGCGAGTGCGAGCGCTCCATCCAGGTGCCGAGCTGGTGGCCGTTGCCGTCGAGCAGCTGCTCGGTGATCCGGAATCCCAGCACGTCCATGTAGAACTGCGTCGAGTCACCGACCTCCTCGGCGGTGATCAGCATGTGGTCCACCCGCGGCGGCGCGATCCGGTCGCGCGGCTGAGGCTCGGCCCCGATCGACGAGGTGTGCTGGCGGGGACGCGAGCTGCCGACCTTCTCGACCTCGGCGACGAGCTCCATGATGTGACCGCTCGGCGTCGAGAACCGGATCGACTCGCCCTGCCCGAGCGACTCGCCCCTGCTCATCCGTTCCACCGGAAAGCCAAACCGCGAGACGCGCTGCTCCAGATCTGCGAGGTCGTCCTCGTGGTGGACCTTGTACGACATCAGGTCCATGCCGACCCGCGGGGCGTACCGCAGCCGCAGCGAGTGGTGGTCCTCCTCGTCCCAGCACTTGAGGTAGACCGAGTCCTCGGCCAGGGCGCTGATCTCCATGCCCATGACCTCGGTGTAGTAGGCCGTCGCGAGATCGAGGTCGGTCACCGTCACGTCGACGTGGCCCAGCCGCAGGATGCCGCGCGGCGGTCCGGCGACCGTGCTCGGCGTGGCCTGCCGGGAATCGGACGGATCGACGCGCGCTCGGTCCGGCGGCGCATCCGGCATCCTCACCCTGCGGGTGCCTGTCGGGGTGCCCTCTGCCAGGTCCCCCTGGGCTATGACGCGGTTCACATCCTGCATGCCGGTTACGTTAGGAGCGGACAGGTCGCCGCGGAGCCCCCGTTCCGCTATAGCGAACACGAGGTGTCGGTGCGACACGGACGGGTCACGCTGAAGTCGTGAGCGAGCACGCCGCGTCGACCGGGCCGGAGGCGATGCGCGCGGCCGTGCAGGACTACGTCCGGATCGTCCACGCGACGTACTTCGACCACGTCCGGCACCTGCCGCCGGCCGAGCGCGGATCCCTGCCGCTGCTCGCGGCGGCCGAGATCACCGTGGTCGCGGCCGCGGCCCGCCGGCTGCACCTGATCGCCACCACCGATGCGTTGCCCGCGACGGTCGGACCCGAGGTGGAACTGGCCGACGTGCACCTGGACAGGCAGTGGACGGTGCGCTTCTACGACGCGTCCGTGCTGCCCGACCTGGGCATCCTCGGCGAGGACACCCCGCAGCAGGTCCGAGGCGTACTCGGCGTGCGCGACACCCTCTACCACCTGACCGTCGAGCCGGGCGGCGGCCTCACCGCTCACCACGCCCAGTACTCGGGCGTGGCACTCGCCAATCTGCACGCCAAGACCCTGCGTGATCTCGACCGCGTTCGAACGGCACTGCCCCAACGGCGGGAGACCGTCGACGAGTTCGGCGTCTGCGTGCGGCTCGGACTCGGCCGTGCCGCTGCCCTGCTCGCCACCGACATCACCGCAGGGCGCGTCGCCCCGCCGCCGGGAACCTCGGCCGACGCCTGCCTCGACGCCGTCCTGACCGATCTGACTGCCCGTTGACCACGGGGGTGCCGCGACAGGCCGAGCGACTGTCGAGCGTGGCTGCGGCCGCGCGGATCCTGCGTGAGTTCGACAAGCACAGCACGCAGCTCGGTGTCAGCCAGCTCGCCCGCCGGGTCGCAGTCGGCAAGAGCACGGCCCACCGGATCATCTGGACGCTCGTCGCGGAGGGGCTGCTCGAGAAGGTCGACGAGACCGGGCTGTTCCGCCTCACCACCACGATGCGCTCCCTCGGCGCAAGCGCCGAGACTGCGCAGCTCCTGCATCAGGCCGCGACCGGTCCACTCGACCAGCTGCGCACGCGCACGACCGGCACCCTGCACATTGCCATTCTGGACGGACCCGACGTTCTTTACGTCGAGCGACGCGAAGGACCCGGCTCGATCCCCGTCTTCCGCTCGATCGGCGCCCGCCTGGCCGCGCACGCAACGTCGAGCGGAAAGGTCCTGCTTGCCTTCCTGCCGCCCGACCAGCAGAAACGCCAGCTCGACGACCTGCGCATGACTCCGCGGACTCCCCGGACCATCACCTCGCGGGCCGAGTTCTTCGCCGAGCTAGCGCGCGTCCGTCGCCAAGGCTTCGCCGAGAACCGCGGCGAGTCCGAGCAGGACATGTGCTCGATCGCCGCGCCGGTGCGCGACCCGCTCGGGCGCGTCGTCGCATCGGTGTCCGTGGCCCTGCGCGTCGACGACGTGGACGCGGGGCTGCGACATCTGGCTCGGCCCGTCCTCGAGACGGCGACACGTATCTCGGCCGGACTCGGGTGGACCCCGTGACCAGCTCCTGGGAGCGCGTGTGCCGGGTCGACGACGTCCGACCCGGCCGAGCCGTCGGCCGTGACGTCGGCGACTCGGGGCAGGACCGCGACCGGGTCTGCGTGGTCGCGGGGGACGACGGCGTCTACGTCGCGCTGCTTGACCGCTGCCCGCACCGCGACATCAAGCTGTCCGGCGGCATCGTGCGCGACGGGATACTGATCTGCCCGGGCCACTTCTGGCGGTTCGACCTTCGAACGGGCCTTCGGACCGACTCGCCGGACAAGGCCGCCACCGTCTACTCCACCCGGGTCGTCGACGGCTGGGTCGAGGCGCTGCTGCCGCCCCCTGCCCCTCGGCGTTCGATGCGTGAGTGGCTACTGGCCGAAGCCCGACAAAGGAGCACTTCGATGGAGGATGTGACCACACCCGAGATCGGCGAGTCGATCGACGTGGACGGAGTGCGCACCAACTACCACGACGTTGGAGCCGGTTCGCCGGTCGTCCTTGTCCACGGCTCTGGGCCGGGGGTCAGCGCCTGGGCCAATTGGCGGCCCACGCTGCCCGTCCTGTCGCAGCGCTGCCGCGTGCTCGCGCCTGACGTCCTCGGTTTTGGCTACACCGAGCGTCCCGCGGGTGTCCGGTACAACCTGGGCACGTGGACCGACCACCTGGTCGGCTTCCTGGACGCGCTCGGGCTCGAGCGAGTGTCAATGGTCGGCAACAGCTTCGGAGGTGCGCTGGCGCTGAGCCTCGTCACGAGGTTCCCGAACCGCGTCGACAAGCTCGTGCTCATGGGAAGCGCAGGCGTTCCGTTCGAGCTCACGCCCGGCCTGGATGCCGTCTGGGGTTTCGAGCCGTCGCTCGCCGAGATGCGATCCCTGCTCGACGTCTTCGCGCACGACCGCTCGCTCATCACCGACGACCTCGCCCGCCTGCGCCTGGCGGCCGCGACGCGTCCTGGCGTGCACGAGGCGTTCGGTTCCATGTTTCCCACGCCACGGCAGGCCGCGGTGGACGCCTTGACGGTCGATGAGTCCCTGCTTTGCGGGATCGAGCAGCGGACGCTTCTGGTGCACGGCCGCGACGACAGGGTGATTCCGCTGGCCAACTCCCTGCACCTGCTCAAGCTGATCGACCGTGCGGAGCTACACGTGTTCGGGCAGTGCGGGCACTGGGTCCAGATCGAGAAGGCCACCGCGTTCAACCGGCTGGTCGCTGAGTTCCTCGGTTGAGCGCCGGGCAGCACGTGGCCTCAGGTCGGCTGTTGGGGGTGTCGAGCGGCACGCCGTTGGGCTTGCCCAGCTTTCGCTGCACACCTCGGCGACTTGGGACAAGGCGGTTGGCGGCCCGCTCGTTGCAGCACTGTCGAGGCCGCGCGGCCGGAGCACAGCCGGCACGCCGCCTGCGTCGGGAGGCGGTCGCCACGGAGGAACCTGGGAACCTGGAATACGACTGTTGTGCCACCAAACCCGCTGTGTATGGCATCTGCTGCCCGATCCGCACCCCTCCGGCTGCCCTTGCGGGGACGACGTCAGCCCGTTCTCGGCTGCGGCCCAGGCCTTCTATCGAGCACGTCGAGCAGCTGTTTGTTGGCGGCAACCCAGGCCTGCAGCCCGGGGTCGACCGCGCCGGCGACCAGGAGCGCGTCGGCATACCGGGCCGGCAGCGGCTCGGCGATCAGCGGCTCGTGGTGGGCGACCCGGTTGCGCAGCAGATGCAGCCGGGCCACCGGTTCCTCCATCCCCCGGCGGTCGGCGCTGGGAAGGTAGGCAAAGGCAGGCCGCAGCGCCGGCCACAGGCTTGCGGTGTAGCGACGGGCGAGCAGGAAGCGCCAGAACCCGAACGACAGCTCGGCGATCACCTTGCCGGGGAGCACCGGCGCCCCGGCGCGGCGCAGGCGTCGTACCGCCTTCGCCACGTCGTCGCGGGCGTGCTGCTCAAGCTCGCCGGCGGGGTCGTCGTACCACTCCCCTACCCGCGAGAGCCGCTGGTGGCGCTGCGTCAGGGCGTCGTGCAACGCATTGCGCAACACCACCTCGACGTGACCGAGCACCTCCCACAGCGCTCCGGCGACGGCAGCGTTCCACTGGTAGAGCTGCACGCCGGCGTCGAGGCTCCCGCTGGCCCGCACGTAGGTCGCCAGCCGCGACGCCGATAGGTGACGCTGCACGAGCAGCGCCTCAGGGCCGGCCGCGACAGCAGTCTGCTCCCCGTCTGATCCTGGGATGCTGGACACGCCCTCACCCTGCCAGTAGCGTCATAGATGAAGACCCCGGAACGATCCCTGGCCCTGGCCACATCGCCGGGGTTTCGCTTTGTTGCCTCTGGTCTGGTCTGGGCCGGTCGCCGGCCCCGCTCCCGGTAAGGCGCCCAGCTCGGGTCGTCGGGCCCATCGAGCAGCCCGCCGAGGTGTCCCAGGGGAAGTTGTGCCACAGCCTGCGGCGCAACTTCGAGGCAGGCAGCGGCGAGTGCCCGCATGTACTGCAGGTTGCGGCGGCCCGGTCCTGGGCGCCGGGGAAAAGCGAAGTGAACGTCAGGCGGCGAGGCGTTCGATGACGGGCCCAGCCCTCGCCTGGCTGCCGGCCGAGAACGCGGTGGCCGAACCCAGTACATCGACCGGCTCGCCGTTTGAGGCGCGCTGCCCGTAGCCGGGCCCGAGCGATCTCCCGCTTGACCGCCTCCGGCAGCGGTTCGTAACCAACGGGCTGCACGTCATCGGGCATCAGCGCAAGCCCCACCACGCACTCGGGACCACGGCGTTGTCGAGCGGGTCGTTGCGGTACAACGCCCAGCTCACAAGACGGGATTCGTGCATCATCCCGTCCGATACGACACCCGCCTTGGGCGGGACGCGGCTACCGCGGCAGCGACGACGACCAGGCGCTGCGCAAGCGGGTCGCTTGATGCGTCCCGGCCGGCGGTCCGCTGCGCCGACGGCGGGGCTGACTCAGAGGGCGGTGCCCGCCGGCTGAGACGGTGGTCCGGGCAACGAAGCGGTCGGCGGGCATGTCGGCGTCGACGACCACCAGTTCTAGAGAGCTCTCCGAGCGGCTTGAGTGAGTTGGCAGCCTCCCGGCGTTCGGGCGTCGTGGCGCGACGTCTATTGCGCCAACCGGCAGTTCAAAGCGCTGCTCTGGCTCTCCAGCTGGTCGGCGTCGCAGTGAGAGCTCGGTCTGCCCCCTGCTTGCGTGCCACTGCCCACATGCCACAGTCTCTTGACGTACAGCAGCAGGATGTAGAGCATCTCGGGAGTGACGCCCACCACCACGACGGACGCCGTTGCAGGCGGGGCGATGAGCCGCACCTACGAGACCGGCCGGTACAGCGGGGGCGACCGGCTCGCCTTCTGGACCGAGACGGTCTGCTCGCAGATCCTGCCGGTGCACATCGACCCGCGGCATGACGCGCACCTGAGCCACAGCGCCATGCGGTCCACGAGCCTCGGGGACCTCCAGCTCCGGGAGGTCGTCGGCGGCGAGCACCTCTACGAGCGCAGCAGCAGCGACATCCGGCAGGGCGACCCGATGACCTTGCAGGTCGGGCTCCAGGTCTCGGGCAGCTCACTGCTGGTGCAGGACGGGCGCGAGGCCGTCCTGGGCGCAGGCGACCTCGTCCTGTATGACAGCAGCCGGCCGTTCTCCCTCGTCATGGACGCGCGCTTCTCGTGGCAGGTCTTCCTGCTCCCCAAGGACAAGCTGCGCCGCTCGGACCGCGAGATCTCCGGCCTGACCGCGACGACGATCGACGCGTCCAGCGGTGTCGCCGGCCTGGTCGTCCGGTTCCTGCAGGACCTGGCCGCGCGGGCCGAAGGACCCGAGCTCGGCGCCGCCGGCCCGGAGCTGGCCGAGAACGCGGCGGACCTCGTGGCGACGCTGGTCCGCTCCCAGTTCGGTCACTCCTGGACCGTCGGTGACCCGCAACGGCTGCTCCTCGACCGGGCCATGACGTACGTGACCGCGAACCTTCGCGAGCCGCAGCTGGGCCCGGAGCGCATCGCCCACGCGATCGGCGTGTCCGTCCGCAGTCTGCACTCCCTGTTCGCGACCACCGGTCGGACCGTGGGCGAGCACGTCCGGCAGGAGCGGCTGACCGCGGTGCGGCGCGACCTCGCGGACCCGCGGCTGTCCGGTCTGTCGATCGGACGCCTGGCAGCAAAGCACGGCTTGTCGAACGCGTCCCTGTTCTCCAAGCAGTTCCGGCTGGCGGAGGGCTGCACGCCGCGCGAATTCCGGGAGCGGGCACTGCGCCAGGCGCTCTGACCGACGGCGGGGGTCAGTGCAGGCTCGGTCGCGGTCGCGCCCGGAAGCGCGTGGCAGGTTGTGTCCGGCGGTCGTTCGTGCCACATCCGTGCAGAGACCTGTTCCCGGAGCGCACATCTGTGCCGGGCCCCTACTGCTCCGACTGCTCCCGTGCGGTGATGTGGATCACACCGCGCCAGCAGGAAGGGGCACGCTCCTTGTTCAACATCGACATCGACACCGGCGGGACCATGACCGACGGCCTCGTCTCGGGCGAGGGTCAGGTCGTCTCGCTCAAGGTCGAGACCACGCCGCACGACGTCACCATCGCCTTCGTCGACATCCTCGAGGCGGCCAGGGAAGCGCTCGGCCTGGCAGACCTGCGGGCCCTGCTCGAGCAGGTCGAGGTCATCCGCTGGTCGTCCACCATCACGTCCAACGTCCTCGCGCAGCGCGTCGGACCGCAGCTCGGACTGCTGGTCACCGCCGGCCACGAGACCGACCTCTACAACCCGGAGGCCGCGGCCACGGTCCTCGGGACGCTCGTGTCCGCGCAGGACATCACCGGCATCGCTCCGGACGCGGACGAGGCCACCGTGCGCCACGCCATCAAGGCGCTGCTCGACAAGGGCATCCGCCGCATCAACGTGAGCCTCGCCGGCGCGTTCCCCGACGGGAGCGCCGAGGAGCGCATCGTCGAGATGATCGGCTCGGACTACCCCGACCACTTCCTCGGCTCGATTCCGGCGCTGGCCGGCAGCGAGGTCGTGCTGCGACCGGACGACTCCACCCGTACGATCGCCAGCCTCATCAACGCCTATGTCCACCCGGCTCTGGCCACCACGCTGTACCGCGCGGAGGAGATCTGCCGCGAGCAGCACGGCTGGCAGGGCAACGTCCTCATCGGGCACATCAACGGCGGCGTCGCCCGCATCGGCAAGACCAAGGCGTTCGACACGATCGAGTCCGGCCCGCTGTTCGGCACCTACGCCTGCGCGGCGGCCGCCGCTGAAGCCGGCGACGCGAGAGTGATCGCGATCGACGTCGGTGGCACGACCGCCAAGGTCAGCGCGGTGGAGGACGGCAAGGTCGTCCTGAAGTCCTCGGGCGAGCTGTTCGACATCCCCATCCAGATCGACATGCCGCTCCTGCGCTCGATCGCCCTCGGCGGCGGCTCGGTCGCCCGGGTCACCGACGGCGCGGTCACCCTGGGCCCCGACAGCATGGGCGCGGCGCCCGGCCCCGCCTGCTACGGCCTCGGCGGCCGCAACGCCACCATCACCGACGCGTTCGTCGTCGCCGGCTTCGTCTCGCCTACCGCATTCCTCGGCGGCAAGCGCACGCTCGACCTGGACCGGGCCAGGAAGGCGCTCGACAGGCACGTGGGTGGCCCGCTCGGGGTCGACGCCGACGGTGCAGCGCGGGCCGTCGTGGAGGCAGCCTGGGACGCCGTCGCCGAGCTCGCGCGCGACGCGGCGCAGGAGGCCGGCTGGCAGCCGTCGGACTGCACCATCTACGCCTACGGCGGCAACGGCCCCCTGTTCGTGACCGCCGTCGCGCAGCGGCTCGGCGCGACGAGCGCGCGCTTCTTCCGGTTCGGCAGCGTCTACTCGGCGTACGGCTCCGCGATCTCCGACGTGGTGCACGTATACGAGTCGGCGGTCGTCGCCGGCACCCCCCTCGAGCAGGTCACCGACCGGCTCGGGAGCGAGGCGCGCCGCGACCTGCGCGGCGAGGGCTTCGACCCGGCCTACGCCTCCCTGGACTGGGAAGTGAGGTCCGAGGCCGGTTCGGTCACCGGCGTCCAGGACGAGCCGGCGGGACTGGTCGCAACGCTTCAGGGCGACCCGACACTGGTGCGCCTCACCGCGCGCTACCCACTTCCCCGGCTGCAGCAGCCGGCGCTGGACAAGGCGGGATCTGCCGCGCCGACCGGCTCGCGCGCCTCCGCGTACGGCCGTGACGGCGTGCTGCCCACCTACGAGGCGGCAGGGCTTGTCGACTCCGAGCTCGCCGGCCCCCTGCTCGTCGACGGCGGCTCCTACACCTGGCTCGTGACACAGAGCTGGTCCCTGACCACCGACGGGCGCGGCGACGCGCAACTCACCCAGAAGGGCGCCCAGCGATGACCACCGACACCACCGGCACGGCTCCGACAGCCCGGCTGCACGTCGGGGAGTACCTCGACCTTGACCTGCAGAGCGAGCGCTGGCACTGCCACGACTGCGGACAGGACTTCGGCCCGGCCCGCGAGGACTACAAGCGCGGGCTGCTCATCGGCGAGCGTGACCCCTCCGAGATCCACCCCGCGGGCTTCGAGGGCGACTACACCTTCTCGCCCAAGGGCGACTGGGTGCGGATCCTCGAGTTCTACTGCCCCGGCTGCGCTCGCCAGGTCGAGAGCGAGTACCTCCCGCCAGGCCACCCCCTCACCCGCGACACCGAGATCGACATCGACGCAGTGAAGGCACGGCTCGCCGCCGGCGAGGTCCGGATCAACGACAACGGGAAGCTCGAGGCGGCGCGATGAAGGCCATCGACATCGACGTGGGCGGCACGTTCACCGACCTCGTCCTCACCTGGGACACCACCCGCGTCGTCGCCAAGTCGCCCACCACGCCCTACGACCTGTCCGTCGGATTCCTCAACGTCCTCAACGAGGGCGCCGCCCAGCTCGGCCAACCACTCGCCGATGTCCTGCCGCAGGTCGAGATCGTCCGGTACTCCACCACCGTGGCGATGAACCGGCTCATCGAGCGCAGGGGACCCAAGCTCGGCCTCATCACCACCGAGGGCCACGAGGACGCCATCCTCATCGGCCGGGGGGCGCAGTGGACCGACGGCACCCGCATCGGTGAGCGCCGCAACCTCGCGGTGCAGCGCAAGCCAGTGCCGCTGGTCGAGCGCGACATGATCGTCGGTGTGGCCGAGCGCGTCGACAGCTCCGGGACCGTCCTCCGCCACCTCGACGAGGACGACGTCCGCGCCAAGCTGCGACACCTCGTCGACAACGGCGCCCGCGCGATCGCGGTGTCGCTGCTGTGGTCGTTCGCCAACCCAGTCCACGAGCGGCTCGTCCGCAAGGTCATCCGCGAGGAGTACAAGGGCTTCCACGTCGGCTACCTGCCCGTCGTGCTCAGCCACGAGGTCGTCGGCAAGGTCGGCGAGTACGAGCGGACCATGACGGCCATCCTCGACGCCTACCTGCAGACCTCGATCAAGTTCGAGCTCGAGACGACCTGGGACCAGCTGCGGGCCAACGGGTACCGCGGGACGTTCCTGCTCACCCAAAACACCGGCGGCAGCGGCGAGATCTTCAAGACCACCGCGAGCCGGACCTTCAACGGCGGTCCGGTGTCCGGGCTGATGGGCAGCTTCCACATCGGGCAGGCGCTCGGCTACCGCAACGTGATCGCCTCCGACGTCGGCGGCACCAGCTTTGACGTCGGCATAGTCGTCGACGCCAGCGTCCGCTCGTACGAGTTCCGTCCCATCATCGACCGGTGGATGGTCGGGATCTCGATGCTGCAGACCACGACGATGGGTGCCGGAGGCGGCTCGATCGCCTGGATCAACGACCTGCTCGGCGGGCGCCTGGAGGTCGGTCCCAAGTCCGCCGGCTCCTACCCCGGCCCGGTCTGCTACGACCTGGGTGGGACCGACCCGACCGTCACCGACGCCGACGTCGCGCTCGGCTACATCGCGCCCGACGGCTACTTCGGGGGGAAGATGCCGCTGAACAAGGACAAAGCCGTCGAGGCGATCCGCACCCGGATCGCCGAGCCGCTGGGCGTGAGCGTCGACGAGGCCGCGGCGCTCATCCGGCGCATCGTGGAACAGGGCATGGCGTCGGCGATCAAGCGCGAGGTCCACCTGCGCGGCTACCACCCGGAGGACTTCGCTCTGTTCGCCTTCGGCGGCGGCGGCCCCACCCACGTCGCCGGCTACCGCGCCGACGTGCCAACCGCGGTGATCTTCCCGCAGGCGCCGGTGTTCTCGGCCCTCGGCAGCTCGGTCATGGACATCATGCACGTGTACGAGCAGAGCCGGCGCCTGCAGTACATGGCCCCCATGACCGAGCAGATCGTGCTGGACCGGGACCAGTTCAACGAGATCGTCGACGGTCTGGTGACCAAGGCCCGGGTCGACCTTGATGCCGAGGGCCTCGGCGCCGACAACGCCGTGTTCAGTGTCGAGCTCGACATGCTCTACGGCGGCCAGGTGCAGGTGAAGCGGGTCAGCTCACCGCTCGTCCGCATCGAGGACGACGCCGACGCGCAGCTCGTCTACGACGCGTTCGAAAAGGAGTTCTCCGAGGCGTTCAGCCCGCACGTCGTGAACAAGCCCGGCGGGGTGTACCTCGACGGCATCGTCGTCAAGGCAACCGTCGTGACCGAGAAGATGGAGCTGCCCGTCTTCCCGCTGCAGGCCGAGGACCCGTCCGCTGCGCGCACGACGAGCCGGTCGGCGTACTGGCCCGAGCTCGGCGGCCGGGTGGACACGGCGGTCTTCTCCTTCGACGCACTCCAGCCCGGGAACCGGGTCGAGGGCCCCGGGATCGTCCAGATGGAGTTCTCGACCATCGTCGTCCCGCCCGGCCAGCAGCTGCGGATCGACCAGCACGGGCTCGGCATCCTGGAGGACGCCGGCCTCGAGGATGCGGGCACCCACCCCGGCACCCCGACGGCAGACCACACCGACGACGCGAACGGAGAGCAGGCATGAGCTACCCGAGCCTGGAGGAGAAGCTCGCGGCGCTGAAGGTCACGCCGCCGAGCGAGGACGAGCGGCGCTGCGCGGACGGCCTGCGCGCGGGCGACTACGAGATCGGGGTGCAGCGCACCGCGGACGTCCTCGACGAGGGCTACGAGATCTTCATGCGGTCGTCCCGGTCGTCGATGGGCGTCGCCGGCGACTCGATCGTCGCGATGTTCACCGCTGCGGGCGACCTCGTGAACGCAAGCGCCGGCACGTACCTGCACGCGGTCATCCCGCCGATCGTCATCAAGTACATCCTGTCCCGGCACAGCGACAACCCGGGTATCAACGACGGCGACATCTGGTACACGAACGACGCGCTGTACGGCGGTATCCACAACCCCGACCAGGTCGCGATCATGCCGGTGTTCTTCCAGGGAGAGCTCGTCGCCTGGACCGCCGCGCTGTCGCACACGACCGAGACCGGGGCGATCGAACCCGGCGGCATGCCGCTGTCCGCGACGGCGCGGTTCCAGGAAGGCATGAACCTGCCGCCCATGCGGGTGGGGCAGGACTTCACGCTCAACACCGACATCATTGAGATGTTCGCCGCGTTCGGCCTGCGCGCCGAGTCCAACGTCACCGTCGACATGCGGGCACGTGCCACCACCGCAGACCGGGTGCGCGTGCGGCTGCTGGAGATGTTCGAGCGCGAAGGCAAGGACTTTGTGATCGGCCTGTTCCGCCGGATGCTTGACGAGGCCGAGGCCGGCGCCCGCAAGCGGATCGCGCAGTGGGCCGACGGCACCTACCGCTGCGTCACCTTCAGCGACGCCGCCGGGCTGTCCGAGAGCCTCATGCGCAACTGCTCGATGACCATGGTCAAGAAGGGCGACCACCTGCTGTTCGACTTCGCCGGGACCAGCCCAGAGAACCCCTCGAGCTACAACGCCCACCCCCAGGCCGTCATCGGGCACATGGCCAACTACATCTACGAGTACGTCTTCCACGACCTGCCGATCAGCTCGGCGACGTTCCAGCCGATCGACTTCGTCTTCCCGAAGAACTCCATGCTCTCGCCCGACGTGCGCGCCGCGACGTCCTGCTCGGTCATGGCCGCCACCGGTGCCATGAGCGCGGTCGCGAACTGCGTGAGCCGGGCCCGGTACGGCTCCGAGGAGTGGGAGCAGGTCGCGGCGAGCCAGGGCAACGGTGGCAACGCAGTCGTCCTCGCCGGCGTCAGTCAGTGGGGCGCCAACTTCGCGGACATGATCGCCTACCCGATCAACACCGAGGGGCAGGGGGCCCGGGCGACCAGCGACGGGATGGATGCCTACGGTTTCCCGTGGTGCGCGTTCGGGCGGGCGCCGGACGTGGAGTCGATGGAGAACGAGTTCCCGCTGCTGATCCCCTTCAGCTCCCACTGGAAGGACTCCGGCGGTCACGGCAAGTACCGCGGGGGGGTGGGGACCGCCCAGCTGTGGGTGACCCACCACGTCCCCATGCTGTTCCAGATGGCGATCGCGGACAACTCCTCCGTCCAGACCCCGCAGCCGCTGTTCGGCGGGTACTCCCAGCCGACCGTCCCGGGGCTCCTGATCGAGGGCATCAACGTCACCGAGACGCTGCAGAACGCCAAGGCGGGGACGCTCACCCTGGAGGCACTGCTCGCCGGCAAGTTCGGCGGGACGGTCCGGTCGCAGACCTACGGCAGCGCGATCCACCCGGTCATGAGCGGCGACAGCATCATCATCGGGCTGTCCACCGGCGGCACCGGCTACGGCGACCCGCTCGACCGCGAGCCCGCCGCCGTGGCGCTCGACGTGCTCAAGGCCCTGGTCTCGCACTCGGTCGCCCAGGACGTGTACGGCGTCGTCGTCGACCCGGTCACAAACCGGCTCGACCCGGAGGCGACGAAGCAGGCCCGCGAGCGCCTGCTCGACGCCCGACGCAGCCGAGGCGTGCCCTACGACCAGTTCGTCGAGACGTGGTCGCAGCGCAAGCCCGACGACTCAATCCTTCAGCACTTCGGCTCCTGGCCCGACGGTGCCGTCGTCGAGCCGCTCTACCGGCCTTAGCCATCCCTGAAGCGGACGCGGTGGCGGCGAAACATCCCCGCCGCCACCGGCGGGCACGACAGGAGGATCCGATGACCCACCCCGCGACGCCCCGCGCCCGGGTGCGCGCCTTCCTGCACCAGCAAGGCGACGGCCGCGGCATCGCCGTGCCTAGAGCACACGCGCTCGCGGCACGGATACAAGAGCGGGACTGGGACGACTTCACCTGCGACCCGACCCAGCTCGCCAACGGGCTCCGGGACCTCGTAGACGCCGTCCAGCCCGACGGAATCGCCGTGTGCCTGCCGGACGTGCTCCTCGCGGGCGGCGCCGACCCGCTGGCGTCCGAGCAGGGCCGGGCCGCGGTCGAGGCGACCCGCCGGCTGAAGGTGTCGATGGCAGAGCGCGTCGCGATCGTCGCCTGCCTGCCAGGGCCGGCCGCCCTCAGCGGCGGCGCGGACACGCTGCTGGAGGTCGGGAAGGCGTTCCTCGCGGCTGGAGCGGACGCGCTCGTCGTCCTCGGCCAGGACGAGACCGCGAGCCTGTCGACCCTGGCCAACATCGCCCGCTTCCACCAGGCCCTCGCGGTCGGCGCCCCTGCCGGCCTCGGCTTGCCGCCCGTCGACCTCATCCCGCTCGACGCCCCGCGTCCGTCGAACGGCCTCGCGCTCACCTCCACAGACCTGCCCCGGGACACCGACGTCTCGGAGCTGGAGGACTGGGTCGATGCCGTCCGCGGCTGACAAGCACGTCCAGCACCCACCACCTACGGAGAGCCCATGAACGCCACCATCCCCCTGGGCTTCGCCTGGACCTCCCCCTTCGCCAAGTGGGGCGGCCGGCTGGCCGAGGTCAGCAGCCTCGACGTCGCCGAAGTCGTGACCCGCCGGGCGCTCGCCGACCGCGGCCTGGACCTGAGCCAGGTTGACGAGCTCATGCTCGGCTGGACCGTCCCCCAGCGGGACATCTTCTACGGCGCCCCCTCGCTCGCGACCCGCCTCGGGGTCCCGCACGTGTCCGGCCCGATGCTGTCGCAGGCCTGCGCTACGTCGGTGGCGCTCCTGCGGGCAGCCGTCGGGAGCGTGCTCACCGGCGCGTCCGACACCGTCCTTGCCGTCGCCTCCGACCGGACGAGCAACGGCCCACTGCTGGTCTACCCGCAGCCCTCCGCGCCCGGCGGTGCACCCGCTACCGAGCACTGGGTGCTCGACTCGTTCGCCTGCGACCCCGAGACCGGCCAGTCGATGCTCACCACCGCCGAGGCGGTCGCCCGCGAGGAGACGGTCACCGCGACGAGATCGACGACGTCACAGCCCTCCGGCACGAGCAGTACGCCAGCACCGGTGGCGCGGGGGAGCACGTCGTCCCTGTCGTCATCCCCGGCCGCCGCAGCGACCTCGTGCTCGACGCCGACGAAGGCGTCCGGGTCTCCACCAGGCAGGAGCTCGGAGGGTTGCGGGCCGCGGCGAAGGACGGCCTGCACACCTACGGGTCCCAGACCCACCCGGCCGACGGCGCCGCCGGCGCTGTCGTCACGACAACTGAACGGGCCCGTGAGCTGTCCGGCGGTCAGGGCGTCGTCGAGCTGCTGGGCTTCGGCGTGTCCCGGGTCGATCCGGCCCGCATGCCCAAAGCTCCCGTGCCGGCAGCTCAACGCGCGCTCAAAGCCGCTGGGCTCGAGCTGGACGCTGTCGACCTCGTCACCACCCACAACCCGTTCGCCGTCAACGACGTGTACTTCAGCGCCCAGACCGGATTCCCGCTCGACCGCATGAACGTGCGCGGCTGCAGCCTCGTCTTCGGCCACCCGCAAGGACCGACCGGCTTGCGGTCGATCGCCGAGCTCATCACCTCGCTGCACGAGCGCGGCGGCGGCACCGGCCTGTTCACCGGCTGCGCCGCGGGCGACAGCGGCGCAGCCGTCGTCCTGCGCGTCACCGACTGACCCGTCTCGGCCCGAGTCACCGTCTCACCGGCCCGCCCCGCACCCGTCACCATCCACCCTCGACCACCGCCAGGAGCAAACATGTCAGCAGCCATCGTCACCGGAGCCGGTGGCCAGATCGGGTCGGCCGTCGTCCGACGTCTCGTCGCCCAAGGCATTCCCGTCCTCGCGGTCGACCGGGACGAGAACGCCCTCGATGCCGTGGCCTCGGAACTCGGCGGCCTCGTCGTCGCGCACCCCGCCGATGTCTCGGACGCCGACCAGGTCCGGCAGTACGCGCAGGCTGCGGCCGACCAGTGGGGAACCGTAGACCGATTCTTCAACAACGCCGGCGTCGAAGGCGCCGTCGCGCCTCTGGTCGACTACCCGATCGAGGAGTTCGACCGTGTGATCACGGTGAACCTCCGGGGCATCTTCCTCGGCTTGAAGTACGTGCTGCCGATCATCGCCGACGGCGGTGCCGTGGTGAACACCTCGAGTTCCCTCGGTCTGGTCGGAGCGCCGGGACTCGGCGCCTACGTCACCAGCAAGCACGCTGTTGTCGGCATCACCAAGGTGGCCGCCCTCGAACACGCGGCCCGGAACGTCAGGGTGAACGCGGTCTGCCCCGGGCCCATCGCCGGCCGCATGATCGAAGCACTCGAGGACGCCGCCTTCGGCGACAGCGGCACCACGTTCGCCAACTTCGTCCCGATGGGCAGGCACGGGACGCCCGACGAGGTAGCGGCGATGGTCACCTGGCTGTTGTCGCCCGACGCGTCGTACGTCACCGGCACCGCCCATGCCGTCGACGGCGCTTTCACCACCGCCTGACGCGATCTACAAGGAGAGAGCGATGAACAATCAAGAGGCGTTCGCAGTGACCGACAAGGTCGCGTTCATCACCGGCGCAGGAAGCGGCCTCGGCATCGAGTTTGCCGAGGTCCTCTCGGACGCCGGAGCGCACGTCGTGTGCACGGACATCGACGAGGCAGCCGCACAGGCCACCGCCAAGGGCGTCGCGGACAAGGGCCGACGGAGCAGCGCGCTGCGCCTGGACGTCTCCGATGAGGCCGAGGTGGTGTCGGTCTTCGCCGCCACCAAGGCGGAGTTCGGTCGGATCGACATTCTCTTCAACAACGCCGGGATCGCCGACCCGAACCCGGCGCCGCTGCACGAGTTCAGCACCGCCGACTGGATGTCCGTGCTCAACATCGACCTGCACGGCGTGTTCTTCTGTGCGCGTGAAGCCTTGAAGATCATGGTCGAACAGGGCAGCGGCAAGGTCGTCAACGTCGCCTCCATGTGGGGTATGGCAGGCGCATCCAGCGTGTTCCCGATCCCCGCCTACAACACCGCGAAGGGCGCCGTCATCAATCTGACTCGGGAGCTGGGGCTCGAGTACGCCACGCAGGGGATTCAGGTCAACGCGCTGTGCCCGGGCTTCTACCGCACCCGCCTGGCAGGAGGTGCGTACGACGACCCGGCGTTCGTCGACGCCATCACAGCCTTCACGCCGATGGGCCGCGTCGCCGAAGCTGAGGAGATCCGCTGGCCGGCGCTGTTCCTGGCCTCACCCGCCTCGGACTACATGACCGGCCAGACGCTGGTCATGGACGGTGGGTGCATGGCCAAGTGACGGGACTCTGAACGCAGCCACACACGACCAGCGCGTCCCCAGGCCAGAGCCGGCTCATCAGCTCGGGTGGCTGCGGCCGCTCGGCCAGCGCCCGGAGGCACGGTCGACCAACGACGCCGGCGCCAGTGAAGGCATCCGCGACAGTTGACAGCAGTACCTGACGCCGCGGCGGCTCGCCAGCGTGACGGAGTCGATGTGCTGCATGCTACCGACCGTGACGGCGACCGCCGAGGGCCTGCCCAGCGGTCCAGGCTTGCGTCTGCCGGCCCGATCACAGGGCTGGTCGCTCTCTTTGGACGGGGATCTGCGCCGTCCTCGTCGTTCGCGTACTCGCATGTAGCCGGAAGCGACTGAACGAGCGGTACCGGCTGCAGCACGATGGTCGGTGCTTCGACGAACAGGGCTGCTCGAGCTGACGATGCTCACCACCCCGAGCTCGAGACCAAAGCTTTCTTGTTGCCTTTGCACTAAGGTATCCCCTGCCGGAGATACGAGCTTGACTGCTCCGGCGCTGGCGCTGTGGGGGTGGGCTGGGGTGGCGTATGTGACGCCGATTGGGTCTGCTGCGGCGCAGGTGGAGTACCGGCTGACGGCGCACCACGGGTGCGGCCGGCCGGAGGTGGAGCAGGCGAGGTTCAGCTATCACGCCGACGGCTCTGAGCGGCCGCTGGTGTGGACGGGGCGGGGGCTGGCCGAGGTCGGCATCGCCGCGGGTTCGGTGCTGGACGAGGGGCAGTTCGACGCGGCGCGGGCGTTGATGGCCGGGTTGGACCCGCGTTCGGGTGAGCGGTTGGTGGAGCCCAAGCTGGCCGTGTTCGAGGACGCGAAGGTGACGCTCGCGCCGCTGGTGCATGCGGTGGAGGCGGCGGCCGTTCAGCGTGGGGTGCACCCCGAGGCGCTGTTCGGTTCGGTGAAGGTGGGCCGGGCGTACGGCCGGGCGGTGCGGGCGGTGGTCAACGACGGCGAGGCGGCAATGCTCCGCGCGGACGACGCAGGGCGGGTCGCGGATGCCGCCGGCCTGGACGTCGAGAGCGTGTGGGGCGCCGGGGTGTACGCCGCAGCGGTCGGGAACCTGACCGAGACCCGGACGGTGGCCGGGGCGGACGGTAAGGGCGTGGAGCGGCTGGTGCCGCGGCGGCGGGTGGTCGGGAACATGGGCTATGACGTGTCGTTCACGCTGCCCAAGTCGCACAGCCTGCTGCTGGCGTTCGCCGACGAGAGCACCGCCGCCGCGGTCGAGCAGCTCTACACCGCTCAGGTGGGGGGGGCGACGTTCGACTGGCTGGAGGCGCAGACGGCGTACGGGATGCGGGGCCATCACGGCGAGGGCAGAACCGCCCGGACCGTGCGGGGGTCCGGATTTCTGGGTTGGTCGATGGTGCACCGCGCCGCCCGCCCGGTGGGGGACCGGGTGGTGGGCGACCCGCACTTGGCATGTGCACGTGACCATCGCGAACATGACCCGCGGGGCGGATGGCGGCTGGTCGACGGTCTCGGCCGGCGGCCGGGATTTGATGCGCCACGCCCCGGCGGCCGACCATGTGCTCAAGGCGCTGGTCCGGCGCCGGCTGGCCGAACAGTTCGGGGTGGAGTTCGCCCGCTCGGAGCGGACCGGGGCGTGGGAGGTCGCCGCCATCCCCGACGCCACGTTGCGGGCGTTCTCCAAACGGGGCGCGAGCATCGAGGCGATGCTGCGCGACCTGGGGTTCGACCCCGCTTTGGCGACCCGCCGGGCCGAGGACCTGGCGGCGGCGCAGACCCGGCACGACAAGACCGAGCACACCGCAGCCCCCGATGCCACGCTGCGGTCGATCTGGCAGGCCGAAGCCCGCACCCTGGGCGTGGACCCTGACCGGCTCGCCGCCGCCGCACTGCCAGGAGCCGCCGTGCTGCCAGGAGCCGGCGCGGCGAGCAGCAGGCCGGCGGGTGAGGACGAGCAGGCTGAGTGGCAGGCCGAGCTGCTCGCCGGCGTGGTGGGGCGGCTGACCGACCCCGAGCACGGGCTGACCTCGGGGCGGCGGCGGTTCACCCGCGTCGACGCCCTCGCCGCGGTTGCCGACGCGCTGCCTGCCGGTGCCGCCGACGTGGCGGAGATCGAGCAGCTCTGCGACCGGGCGCTGGCGGCGGCGGGGATCGTGGCGCTGCCCGACCCACCCGGCGCCAGGGAGACGCTCGCACCGGTTGCCGGCCTCGAACGCAGCGCGGCGCAGGCGCAGGGCGAGGACGGGCAGGTGCTGGCCGGGGCGGGGAACGCGGCGCGGCGGCAGATCGGCGCCGGGCACATGGCGAATGCGGCCCGGTTCACCACCGCCGACGTCGTCGCTGCCGAGCGGGTCATCCTGTCGGCGGCTGCCGGTTCCGGCCTGGTCAGGGCGGGCCGCGGGTGATGACCTCGACGGCGGCGCTGGCCCGGCAGGCGGTCGAGGCCGGGCAGGGGTTCGCCCTGTCCGGCGAGCAGGCGGCTGTGGTCCTGCGGCTGGTCACCAGCGACCGGATGCTGGATGCGGTGCTGGGGCCGCCGGGGACCGGCAAGACCACGCTGCTGCGGGCTGCCCGCACCGCCTGGGAAGCCGAGGGTTATGCGGTGGCGGGTGCGGCGACGGCGGCGGTGGCGGCGCAGAACCTGGCTCTCGAGTCCGGGATCGGATCGCGGACGGTGGCGCAGTGGGTGCACCGGATCCGCGCCGGTGAGGGCCTTTCCGGGGTGGATGTGCTGGTGCTGGACGAGGCGAACCTGACCGACGACCGGGACCGCGCCGCCCTCTACCAAGCTGCCGGGCGGTCGGGGACCAAGCTGGTGGAGGTCGGGGATCCCCAGCAGCTGCGGGGGGTGGGCTGCGGGTCGCTGTTCGCCCGGGTGCACCAGCTGGTCGGCGGGATGGAGCTGACCGAGAACCGGCGGCAGGCGAGTGAGGACGAGCGGGCGGCGATCGCCGCGTGGCGCGACGGCCGGTACACCCAGGCGCTGTCCAGCTGGGCGGGCCGGGGCCGGCTGGTCGCGACCGAGACCGGCGAGCAGGCGGTGACAGCGATGGTCGCCAGCTGGATGGGCCAGCGGGCCGGTGCCCCCGATGCTCATGCCGAGATGCGGGGGGTGGTGATGCTCGCCGCCGCCAACGACACCGTCGAACGGTTGAACGACGCGGCGCAGGCGGTCCGCGCTGCCGCCGGCGAGCTCGGCCCCGAACGCCTCTTTGAGGTCAAAGGCGGCCGCAGCCTGCGGCTACGGGCCGGGGATCATGTGCTTGTCCGGCTCAACGACCGGGCGCAGCGGATGCACGAAGGCCCCGACGTGCTCAACGGCTACCGCGGCATCGTCGAGCACATCGACTCCCGTCCCGGCAGCAGCGGTGCGGACGGGGCGGTTCGGGTGGCGTGGCAGCAGCACGGCCCCGACGGGCCGGTCACCCACCGGGCCACACTGTCCGCCGAGTTCGTCGGCGCCGGCGGCCTGTCGCTGGGGTATGCGATGACCGGCCACAAGGCCGAAGGGCTGACCGTGACGGCGGACTGGGCGCTGCCTGGCGGGACCCGGCAAGGCGGGACGGTGCTGGTCCACGCCGCAGGGATGGACGAACCTGGGCTGCACGTGGCCACCAGCCGGCACCGCGACAAGGTCATCCTGTTCGCCGGCCGCGACCAGCTCGAAACCCCGGGCGACACCCACGAGCTCGGCATCCCCACCACCGGCCAGCAGCTCGAGCGGCGGGTCGTCGCCGCCCTGGCCGAGCAAGCCCGGACCCGGCCCGGCACCGCCAACGACACCCCGGTGCACGACGACCTCGGCCGCGGCGCAGGCCGCGCGCCGGACCGAACGCCAGGACGGGGGGCGGACCTGGACCCCCTGCCAAGGGCGGTCGAGCAGTCGGACTTGGCGGATGCGTGGGCTGAGCTGAAGGCGCAGGCACTGGCCGAGGACCAGCCATTGGTCGAACTGCGGAAGGCGTGGAGCGAGCAGGCTCGCGCCGCCGAGCAGCTCGCCGCCCTCGAACCACGGCTGGCCGCTGCCCGCGCCGACGCCGCCCGCGAGCGGCGCGCCGAGCAGGTGCTCGCGCCGCTGCGCGACCAGCTGGAAACGGCCCGGACCGCCCAGCACGCAGCAGAGCAGGCAGCAGGCCCCGCCGAGCAGGCCCTGGCCGGCCGGGCGGGGCAGATCGCCGCCGAACTGTCCCAGGCGTGGGAACAGCAGCGGCCAGCTGCCCGCGCGGCGGCGAACCGGGTACAGGCCGGCCCCGGACGCCTGGGGATACGCCGCGGTCAGGTCCGCGCCGCTCAGGCCCAGCTGGACGGTTGGGCGAACACCTGGCGCCCGGTGCTCGGCCCGTCCCGGTTGGCGGCCGACCAGGTGATGTGGTTTGCCGCCGCCCACCCGGCCAACGACCAGGTCCAGCAGCCGATCGCCGGCTACGCCCAGGCCCAGGCCCAGCTGCCCGAGCAGACCCGGCTGCTGGGCGCCGCCGACCAAGCCCGCCGGGACGCCGACACCGCGGCCGCGGCCTACACCCAGGCGTCGAACGCCGCCCGGCACCGGCTGAACGTCCAGCGCGCCGCCCGCGGCTACCGGCACCTGGACGTGGACGTGAACCGCCTCGACGGGCAGACCCGGGCCGCCCGGGCTCGCCTGGACACAGCCAACGAACAGATCGCCGCCTGCGCCGCAGACCCCGCGATCACCAGCAAGCCCGACCCGGAAAGCTTCCTGGCCCGCACCCACGCCGCCTGGGCCCAAGAGGACCAGGCCGCTGCCCGTACCCGGCAAGCCGGCCAGCAGCAAGCCGCCCAGCAGCGAGCCGACCAGAACGCGGCCCGCCGGGCACGCGCCCGCAACGACCTCAACCAGCAGCCCGGCCGGCGCCACGGTCCCCGCATGTGACGCAAGCGCCGGACACCGCGTCCGCGAGCTTGACGGGTCTCGTCGGTACGAGATCCGGCTGCTGGAATCGCGTCGCGACGCGACCGTGGGTGAGCACTGGGCGGTCAGCGGCGGACGGCAATATCCAGCGCAGGGCAGGTCCGAGATTCTTGCCCACAGCGATCGGGTCACCACCTAGCGCGAGGGCATCGCAGCGGTCTCTGACTGCGGGATCGGGCTACCGCCAGCCCCCTGGCAACGTAGGCCGCGTGAGCGCCTACGTTGACGAGTCGTGCCGGGAACGGCCGCCAGGCGTCTTCGTCCTGGCCGCTGTCGTCGTTCCGCCCGTGCGTGCACCGCACATCCGACAGCAGCTCCGGCGGCATCTGCGGCCCGGGGCGGCTCGCTTCCACTGGCACGACGAGGGCTCTGAGCGGCGGACGTTCCTGGAGGAGCTGGTGGGCCTGGGCCTGCCGTCGCTGGTCGCGGTTGCGGCACCAATCGATTCGCGTCGTCAGGAGCGCGCTCGCCGCAAGTGCCTGGAGCGGCTGCTGTGGGAGCTGACCGAGCTGGGAACGCGGGAGGTGCTGCTGGAGAGCCGGCAGGAGCGCCGCGACGTCCACGACCGAAAGGCGATCGCTGCGGCTCAGCAGCGCCGGTCGGTACCTGCGGACCTGCGCTACTCCTTCGGTCAGCCCGACCAGGAACCGCTGCTGTGGCTAGCGGATGCTGTCGCGGGCGTCGTGTCGGCCGCCCGCGCCGGGCTGCCGCCCGATGGAGTCCACCTGCAGGACTTGACCGCGGTACTCGGCCCAGTTCTCCCGAACCTGGCCCAGGCCGCAAGGTGTCGGTGGGTGTCCTGGCCCGCCGTTCCTAGGCCGGCTCATCCGACCGATTGAGGCCACGAGAAGTGCCGCTTTGCGGTTGGGAGCTGGCATCGCAGGCGGTTTCCGGGTTGCGGGTCTGCTGTCCGCCGTGTCAGGCTGCCGCCGAGCACGTTGAAGTTCCGCCTCCGCTCCTTCTCGGCACTTTCTGCTGCGCTGGCAACGAGCCGG
>JAABVA010000640.1_pt1 | contig 42654 bp, 52 predicted proteins | sample 5560331 | NCBI WGS metagenome assembly JAABVA01 (sample SAMN12812661, study PRJNA571458) | rock metagenome | isolation source: Antarctica rocks | place: Antarctica: Victoria Land, Mt New Zealand sud | collected 2016-01-07 | reverse complement strand
CGGTGGTATGAGGGGAAGGCATCATCATGGCGAAGATCAGCTTCAAGGACAGGATGACCACGCGGCTACTGCTGGCGGCGACACAGGACGACGGGATGTCCACCGCCGAGTACGCCATCGGCACCATGGTCCCGATACAGTGTGTAATTTTGGGATCAAGCGGTCATAACGGGCAATCGTGGGGGACACCGGCCCCGCCGCACACATACCCGGCATGGACACAACCATCCCGGGTATCGCCTCGATCACCGTCACGGTGACCACCGCGCCGGATCCCCGTGCCATGACCCGCCTGGCGCGGGCCATGATGGGTCACACAAGTGAGACCCCCGGCCCTGGCAGGCCGGAGGTCTCAGCACCCACACACCGAGCAACCGGGGTGGAGCGCAATGCCGCCTGACCAGGATACGGCGCCGACGCTTGCCATAAGCGTGCCGCGGTGCGTGATCTACGGCCGCGTTTCCACCGCCGGCCAGGTGGAGGGGACCAGTCTCGCCGGCCAGCTCGTCGCGTGCCGGGCCGCGGCTGCCCGACACGGCTGGGAGGTTGTTGCCGAGCACGTCGATGCCGGTGAGTCCGGGGCCCGCGCTGACCGGCCGGCGCTCGCCGAGGTGACGGACCTGGTGGAGTCCGGCGCTGTGGAAGCGCTGATTGTGTACCGCCTGGACCGCTTGGCGCGCAGCACGCTGCATTTGCTCACGCTGGTGCAGCAGCTCGAGGCCGCGGGTGTTCGCCTGGTCAGCACATCGGAGGCCATCGACACAAAGACCGCCACCGGGCGCATGACGATGACCGTGCTCGGGTCGGTAGCCGAGCTCGAACGGGAGACAATCCGGACCCGCACGCGGGAAGGTGTTGCCCGGCGGGTCAACCAGGGTGGATTCACGAGCAGCACGCCCCCGTTTGGTTACCGGGCGGTGCCCGACACCCGCCCGGGGATGCGCGGGGTGGTCCTGCAGATAGACCCGGTACAGGCCGTCACCATCCGGGAGATGCACCGGCTGGTGGTGGCGGAGCGGGTGCCTCTCACCGCGGCCGCCGACCAGCTCAACGACGCCGGGCATCGCACCGCCACCGGACGTGCGTGGACCCGGGCGACGCTGAGCACCTGGGCTCGCGGGGCTCAGCCCACAACCTCCGCGGCCGGCAAGTGGCGTTGGGGTGACACCGAGGTGGCGATCCCGGCGATCCTCACGCCCGGCCAGGCGCGCGACTGGGCCGCCTGGCAGGCGGATACCAGCGTTGCGCAGACCTCCCACGGGGCCTATCTGCTCGGTGGACACCTTTTCACCCCGTGCGGCCGCCGGTATCACGGCCGCACGGCCACCGGGCAGTCGCCGGTCTATTCCTGCCGCCACCATCTGAGCACCAAGGCCGACAACCCGGAGCACTGCGCCTGCACGAACATCGCCGTGGGGGCTGCCGATGCCGCCGTGTGGGCTGAGGTGGCGCACGTCCTCACCGATCCGACAGCGCTCGCGGCCCTGGCCGCCGAGGTCGCCGGGGTGGGGCCCGGGGAAACCGCGGGCGCACGCGCCGCAGAGGCATCCCGCGTTGCCGTCGAGACACAGGAGCGCGTTGTCGCCGAGTATCAGGGGGCCCTCGACGCGGGCTTCGATGCTGCCACCGCCCGGCTCATGGTGCGGTCGGCGCAGGCCGAGCTGCAGGCCGCGCAGGTGGTCATGCACCGCCTCGCCCGGGCGCGCGCCGTCGCGCAGCGACAGCACGTCGACACCGATTTGCTGTCGCACACACTCGGCCGCGTGGAAGGGCGGATTGCGGGGCTGGACCTGGCCGGGCGCCGGGCGGTGCTGGCGGCGCTGGAGGTCCGGGCCCAAGTCACCGGGTACGAGGCCTGCCCGGTGTGCGGCGGCAGCGGCTACCGCGCCTGCCCGCCGGGGGCGGCGCGCGGGTTCCCGCCCGCGTGCGGGCATTGCCGAAAACTGCGCCGCCTCCCCATCATCCAGGTGTCCATCACGGCCCCCGAGGCGCTGGTCGCGATAGTGGAAATCGAGCTCACCGCCTGAGCTCCGTACGGGGTGATACTGCGTCGTTTATGCATAACCAGGAGCGCTCGCAAACACTCGGCCGCCCGGCCTGACCTGCAACTATTGCGTTTGCATAAGCACATAAGCAGCTCTTATTGTCTTAGTATGCATCTATACGCATAACAATGCACGCAGACGGAGATGCTCATGGATGCCGATACACCACTGACGAGCGTGGCGGAACTGGCTCGGCTGCTTGGCGTGCGGCCCGCGACCGTCCTCGGGCAGATCCGGCATGGGACGGTGGCGATCACCCCGATAGTCGTGCGCAAGCCCGCCCGGCCCGGAGGCCGGCCCCGGTACGCCTTTCGCACGACCGAAGTGCGTGCGCTCCTCGGCCTCGAGGCTGCGCCATGAACCGCCGGCGTGTGCTCGCCGCGCTGCTGGCCGGGGCACCGCTTGCCCTCGGGGTCGGCGCCGGGACAGCCGCAGCGCAACCACCGGCGGTGGCCCCGCCGATCGGTTCCATCTACGCGCCACCCAGCGCCGCCCCGGTGATCCCCGGAGTGCTCGTCGGGTGGTCTTTCGACAACGCCACGTATCTCGTGGCCATCTCCTGCGCGAGGACCACTGACCGTCTGGCCTGGGCTATGGATCTCACCCAGCAGCCGCTGCTCAGCGGTGGGACCGCGGGCTACTCGAAGGCCGTTCCCGTCATCGACACCGGCCGGTTGGGATCAACCGTTGAGTGGGTGGCCTACGGCCCGGACCTGAGCACCCCGCTGCTCCGCTCCGGCTGCCTGGATTCCGCCGGGCAACGAGGGTTGCACTGGGGCGACCCGGTCATCTCATTGAGAGCAACGGTGGTCCCACCACCGGCCGGTATCCCGCTGGCGATCCTGCCCGGTGAGGCTGCCACCACACCTATCTATGCCCCCGGCCCGCCCACCACACCGGCGCCTGCCACCACCACCACTACTACTGAAGCTCCGACCGCCACGCGGGCGCCGGTCAACACCGCCCCAGCGGCTCCGGCGAACACTGCTCCGGCGACCCCGGCGTACTCCGCGCAGTCCAGCCAGCCCCCGACCGACACCGGCGGCGGAACCCCCTGGGCCGCAATCTTTTTCGGGATTCTCACGCTCATGTTCGCCGCCGTGTCCCGCTACACCTCCCACCGGGTACGCCACGAGGACACCCTGGAGAAGATCCCGTTGCGCGCGCACTTGTACGGCGGTGCCGCCGCCCTGGCCGGCCTGATCTCCGCCGCCTTCGCCCCTACCTCGGTGTTTGGGTTCCTCGGGGCGGCCGTGCTCGCGGTGTGCGTCGCCCTGGTGCTCTCCGCGCAGCGGGCCGCGCACAGCGGATACCGGGTGAGTGCGGTGGCATTGATCAAGGCCGCCAGGTCGGAATGGCCGGCAGCGGCTGCCGGTGCGGCCATCGGGTTCATCATCGGGTACGTCTTCGGGGGCGGTGCGGCGAGCCCCGGAACCCTGTACGGGATTGTGGCGGGCACGGCAATCGGGATCGGTGGAGCGCACCTGCGAGGCACCAAGACCAGGGTCGCCACCTGGCGGATCGACGCTGCGCTGGTCGCGGACATTCTCGGGGTCAAGGAGAGGGACATCACCGAGACCGGCGAGGTGGCGTTCTCCACCACCACAGACGGAGGGGTCGTCGTGACCACCCTCAACCAAACCGCCCGCTCTCACCTGCCCGGCATCGAGGACCGCTGTGCCGACATCGCGCCACACTTGATGGTCACCCACGCGGATCGCCTGCGGGTGGAGATCGGCCCGGTGGACTCCGCGACCGCCGCGCATCGGGAGGCCATGACCGGATCAGGCGGCCTGGTCGGTGGAGCGCACTCGGGAACTGACCCGTGGACGGGTGAAGCGCCTACCACAGGCACCGCAAGTAGCGGTGTGGATATGCACAAGCCGTCAACCGGCGGTTCCGACGCCCTCGACCTCTCGCAGGGGTGGGACTGATATGAACCTGTCCGAGCCGTACCCCACGTCCCCCTCCGGCATCCAGGACCAGGTCACCACCTACCTGTCCGGCCTGGTCCCGGCCGGGGCGTTCGACACCGGCATCGCGGCCGTCTTCACCGTGGCAACCCTGGTCCTCGCCGCACTCGGGTACCGCCACGCCCGCCGGCAGAAATGGCTGTCGGGCTGGCTGAGCGGGCCGCTGGCGGTACTCACCGCCGTCGTCGCTGCGAGCTACGGCACGAGTGGCATACCTACCATGGCCGGGGTCGACCCTTCCTCCCTCGACCCGCGGAGCCTGTTCGTCTCCGCCGTGGTGGCCCTGCTCGCGGCCGTGCTGGTTGCCGGGGCTGCCTGGCCGGTCGCTGCGCATGCGTCTGCCTACCGCGGAGAACCCACCACCCTCGTGGACCTGCGCGAGTGGGTGCTTGTGGAGCGGCTGCCTGCAGCCGGCGGTGCGGCGCTCGGTGCTGCCCTGGCCTGGATCACTCTCGGCCCCCTGACCTGCGCGGCGGGCGCGGTGATCGGCCTCCTGGCCGTCGCCACGGTGGTGACCCTGCGCACCCCGGCGGTGCCGGCTGCCCCCGCCGCACCGCCAGCACACCCGCAGCCCCCAGTGGTACCTCCGTCCGCTCCCCCGGCGGTCGTCTCCGATGAGGGCTGGTGATCACCATGACTACAGCACCGTCCCCGCTGGCCGGATGGTTGCCCGGAGAGGTCGAGGTCCTCACCCACGTCCTCGATGTGTTGGACAAGGGGCTGTTGGCGCTGCGCCATGGCTCCCGTGCGCGCCGGGTCGCCGAAGCCGAGAGGGAGCAGACGCTCGCCGCCGCCGGCCTGGACCAGTCCGACTTCATGACCTGGTCGGCCGGAGGTGTGCACCCGCGCCGAGGTATCGCCGTGGCACTGGCGGAGGGGCAGCAACTCGTGGCATTGCCGCCGGGGTATGACGACGTACGAGACCGACCCCGGCTGATCGCCAAGCTGCGCGAGCGGGTTCAGGGCGACCCCCAGGTGGAGACCATCATCTGGAGTCCGGACCGCAGCCGGTGTGCTGCCCTCGTCGTGCAGGGCGTGCCCTCCTGGCGGCCCCGCGCGGAGGCCCGCGCCATTCCGGCCACTGTGCGCGACGGCGACGCCGCGCGGGTAGATGCACACCTGCGTGAGGGCGGACAGACCCTCCTGGCCTGGGATTACGCGGGGCACAGGATGCTTGTCGGACAGCTCGGCGTCGAGCTGGGGTTGCGCGATCGACTGGCCGCCGTGCTCAAGAAAGCCCCCTGGGAGATTCGCCTCTCCACGACGTGGGGCCTGGGTGTCGACGGTTTGGGCGAGCTGCAGGCCGTGGTGTTGCCCGCCGCACCGGTGCTCTCCGCGGACCCGGACCGCGCCCAGACCGCCTGGCAACAGGTCACGCAATCGGTGGTCGGGCATGCCGGGTGGACCGTGGAGATGGACCACCACGACGGCACGGTGACGATGCGCTCCGGTGTGGCCATCAACCTACCGAACACGGCGGGCTACGCCTGGTCGGTCATCGACGACGGGTCGTGGGGCGAAATCCCCTTCGGCACAGACGGTTTCGGCCGCCCCGTGATCGCAGATCTGAGTGCCAACCCCCATGTTTTGGTCGTGGGCAAGACCGGCTCAGGTAAGTCGATCCAGCTCGAAACTTTCGTCTATGCGGCGCTGGTGCACGGCTTCGAAATCGCCATGGTCGACCCCACAAAACGCGGTCTGGATTTCCGCTGGGCGCGGCCCTACGTCCGCCCCGGTGGCTGGGGGTGCCAGTCATACTCGGACGCGCTGGCAGTCATCCGGGGCTGCTACGACGAGGGCAAACGCCGCCTCGATGTGTTGGATGCCCTGGACTGTCCTAAGTGGACCGCGCTCACGCCCGCACAGCGAACACAGCACGGCATTCGCCCGATCATGGTCGTCGTCGACGAGGGCACGTCATTGGCGAAACTCGAGCCGGTGATGAAGACGCTTCCCCCGGATGATCCGGAGCGGATGGAGGCCGAAGAACTGAACGCCGACAAGAGTCGGATCATGGCGATCATCGGCAAGATCGCGCGCGAGCTCCGATTCGTCGGAGTTCACCTTGTCTTTGGGACACAACGCTTTTCGATCGCCGACATTGGCGACGGCGCAGGAGGGCTTCGGGAAAATTTGGGGGTCCGGATCCTACTCGGCCGGGCCTCGAATACCGCCATTGGCATGGCTTTCGCCGATGCCGAGGACGCCGGTCAGGCATACGCACAGGCGCACGGCGTTATCGCCACCGCGGATCCGGGGAAAGGTGTGGAAAAGCATCCCGGTCGTGGCGTGTGCGAGATCGACGGCATGATCACGACCGCTTTCCAAGGTTCCTTCGCCGGTCACGACGAGCTGGTCGCGGCGCTGCGCGCCCGTGGCATCGCCAAGACCGATTCCGATGGCCGGCCGCGGCTGGTGGAGACGCCCGTCATCGGCGGAGCACCCCCCGTACAGCCGGCAGCCCGGCCTGCCGCACCGTCCGGTGACGACGATGGATGGGAGGACTGATGGGACGGGTACGAACGGATTTCGGGCGGTATGCGGAGGCCGCGGGGCTGGAACCCCCGCCAGCCGGTGCGTTGGCCGGCTATGCGGAGGAGGTGCTGACCAAAATCCCGGCACTCCGGGCTCAGTGCGACGACGGCGACCGCCTCCACGCCCTGCGGGAGATGGAATCCATAGCCCGTGGGCTCTTGCGATGGATCGAGCTTTCGGCCGAGATACCCCAGCCTGTGAGCCGGGCGCGAGCGGTGTTCACCACCCGCGCAGAAGCCGCCGGCCTGCCGGTACCTCCACGGGGGGAGCTAAGCGGGTATGCAACGGAGGTGCTGGCGCAGATCCCGGTGCTCTGCACGGGCTGCGATGAAGCGACGCTGCACGCTCTGCAGGCGGTGCAGAAAGCCGCCCGCGCGCTCCTGCGCTGGGTCGGGAAACCACTGCCCCAGCCCGCCGGGGAACCGGTACCCGCAGCCCACCAACTAGGCACCCGGGCCGCCCGGCGTCAGGCCAAGGCACTCTCCGCCTGGCAAGACGGGTGGGAAGACTGATGGCCGGCCGGGCACGCCTCCTGTTCACCCAGCATCACGAAGCCGCCGGGCTGGAACCACCACCAGCCGGGGCGTTGGCCGGCTATGCGGAGGAGATCATGGCCCAAGTGCCGGCGCTGCGGGCTCGATGCGGCGAGGACGACGAGGAAACACACCATGCTCTGCGGGAGATGGAGACCGCCGCACAGGATCTCCTGACCTGGATCGCGGATAAACCCGCACGCCGCCCTTCCCGCGCGGCGCGGGGGAAGGCCGCACCGGCCGCCACGCCCACACCAGCGCAGCTGGCCTCGACACGCGCCGCCGCAGTTCGCGACCGCTACCGCCGGAGGAGTACGAAATGACCCGCTACGCCCTGGCCGTGGATCCGGGTGGTCAGCACACCGGGATCGCATTGGCCGAGCTCACGGACACCGGTCCGGTGCCCGTCGACGGTGTCACCTTGGAGCGGCTGGAGGCTGAGCGGGACACCCGCCATATGGGCGCCCCGCAGTACGTGCGCCGGGTGATCGAAGCCTGTATGACCATGCTGGAGAAGCACGGCGTCACCGATGATGCGGTGCAGGTTTGCGTGGAAACGATGGTGCCGCCGACACCGGTGAAGCCGGGCACCAACGTCGTCCCCATGGCCGTTTGGCGCCACGCGCTCGGTGCGTGGGCAGTGCTCGGTGGGGTGGCCGCGATCTGGCCCGAAGCCCGACTCATTGCCCCTGCCGCAGCCGATCACCAAGCCAAATATCCGGATCTGCTGTGGGGCCGCACCCCGCCCGGATGGACCGCCGGCGGTAGCCAACGGCAACACCAGCGCGCGGCGTGGGCCGTGCTGCGGAGCGGGCTTGCGCAGACGGGCACGATCCCCGCGACCACTCCGGCAGTGCCCGCTCCGGAACCCGTCGCTGTACCCGAAGCTGCGCCGATGGGGGTCGCTGTACCGAGGCTCACCCTGGTGCAACAGGTGGTCGAACGGGTCAACGCCGGTGGGGTCACGAGCGTCACCGCGCTGCTCGACGCCGCCACCGAGGTGTGGCCCGGGGGCACCACATCGGACCGCGTCGCCCTGGCCGTGGCCGCGGCGATGGCGCTGCGCCCGGAGACCGATCGCGACCGGATGACCGCGCGGCTGGAGGCCAAGGCGGCCGAGCTCGAAGGCACCCGAGCCGAGAGCTGACGCGCTCCTTCTCGGTGTGTCCAGTCGCTTGACATGTCTGGTCGCTAGACATACACTGGGGGTATCCCGGAACCGCCGGGGGTGAGTAGGAGGCCAGCATGACCAACACGAACGCCCACCTCGAGGAGACGCCGGAATGGCAGCTCGCGCGGTCCAGCGGAGCCACTGCGCGCGAGGTGACCAACCTCGTCGCCGGCACCATCCGCGTACACCCCGCCGTGATCCCTGACAAGGTCACCGCATCCGAGCGCAAAGAGATCCGGTTGACGCTCGGCCGATACGCGGCGGCGCGGGCCGCCGGGTATGACGACGCGAGGGCACGCGATCACGCCGACGGTCAATGGGGCACCCGGATCCCGATGGATGCCGCCCAGGCAGATCGCACCGCCGCCGCGGAGGGGCTGGTGTGGATTCCCGGATCGCGCCGGCGTCAGCATCGGCCGATATTCCCAGACTCCGTCAGCATCTCCGTCGTCGACGAGCAGCCGCCCCACCACACACTCGGATGGTGGTACCTGCCCAACGTCGTGGGCATGCTGCAGGCTGTGCCGTGAGCCTGCGCGCAGTGGAGCAGGCCGCCGCAGCCGACGCCGGCGCCGCGGGCGAACGTCACCAAACCCGCACCGCGTTGGCTCGCGCGGTGCGGGCCGCCATCGCCGCCGGGCACCCCGTCGTTCACGTCGCGCGGGCCGCACAGGTTTCCCGGGCGCAGGCCTACATCTGGCGGGACCAGCGAGACTAAGACCATGACCGATCCAGACGCCAACCCGACGCTGCGCGCCCTCGCGCTGGCCGCGGCGCAAGCCTCCGACGCGGGCGCCGATCTGTTGGCGAGTGTGACCGGAATGGGCCGCAGTATCCGGGCGGCGCACGCTGCCGGTCACCCGATCGCCGGCATCGCTCGGGAGCTCGTCAAAGGCCGAGCGCGCGCCCGCCACCACCGCGCTCAGAATCGCATCCACCCCTCCGTCCGGCTCGCCGAATGCAGTGAAGAAGTGATCGCTGCCGCCACCGCCAACGGGCTCACCGACGCCCGCGTTTTCGGGAGCTGCGTGCACGGGACGGACAGCCTCAGCAGCGACGTCGACCTGCTGGTCGGCACCGGTCCGCACACGTCACTGCTCGACCTCGCCGGGTTCGTGATCGCCGTCGCGGACCTGCTCTGCCTGCCCGAGGATCGGGTCGACGTGTTCGAAGATGATGTCCTCCGGACGGACTCCGCCCTCAGAGCTCGCATCGCCCGCGAGATGCAGCCGCTGGCTGCCTGGGCGGCGGGGTGGCCCCGGCTGGACAGCCTGCCCGGGTGGGTGGCCGCCGCATCGGAGGAGGAGCTGATTGAGGTTGCCGAGTCCGGATTACATCCGTGGGGAGAGACCGCCGCGGCACTCCGAAATCTGCCCGCGGGGCGGCCCGCCGGCGCGACGCTGGTGGACCCCGATGAGCTCGTGCGGGTGACCGCGGTGATCGCTGCCTATGCCGCCGCGCGTGCTGCCGGGCTGGATCACGACGCAGCGCTCACCCACGCGGTCACGCGGGATTGATCACCACGGTTTCAGTCGTCAGGCACACCGTCACCCGGTCGCCGCGAATGCGTAGGAGCAGCTGCATTTCCGCGCCTACCTGACACCGCACCCGCCTGATCGGCTCCACAAATTCGCGGTCACATCGACGGTGCCGGGACACCGACCACCCGGCACCGTCGGCGCGGCGGTCGAGGTCGAGGTAGCGCGTCGAGGTCTGCGTGACGACACGCCACCGGCCGCGTCCGGAATCGTCGAGCCGGGTGGGCGGGTGCACGCCCCAATCGTGCCAGGCACCACCGACGATTCGGCCCGAAGTCGAACACCGCGGCAGGACGAGGAACACCAACGCGCGGCAGCGAGATGGAGGCCTGGAGTGGAAACGAAAGGGCGAACATCCCCGGTAGGGCTTCTTCCGACTCCGGAGGGAGGCGAACCGTCCTCGGAGCGAAGGTCTCCGCCGGAGGGCGGTGAGCGCAGCGACCAGGGAACGGGAAGTGCCGCGGCGTGCCGTACCGAAGGCGAAGGGAAACGAACCGATACGGGCAGCCACGCGGCGGGTACTTACCGGGCCCGGAAACCAGCTGGACGATGACAGCAACCGGGCTTATGGGGGGAGTTCTGGAAAGGCTAAGTCGGCTTCACTTCGCTGGATGCCCTCCGGCCTCGCTACGCGCCCACTTAGCCTAGCATACTCTTCCAAACCTGTGCATAATCATCCACAGGAACCGTGGCCGGAAGATGCTCCGCCAGGCCCCCGAACAGGACGGTCCCCGCCACGGACGGAACCCCCGCACACACCCGGCCCCGGACACCCCACACCACCACCGGAAAGACCACGCCCAGACCCGGTACGCACCGCCGCGCGGCAGCGGAATTGGATGTCACGGTTGCGGTCAATATCGGCTGCCGCCGGGTCGAGGTTGGGCTGAGGTTGAGGTCACGAGCGGCCGCCGGGCGGGCGCGGTCGAGGGCCGGTAGGGGACGCGCGAGATTCGGCGAATCGGGGTTTCGTGTGCGAGCAGGGTGGGGTTGTGCGCGAAACAGCGGCGGCCAGATTTCCGGGATCGCGCGTCGGCCTGTCGAGGCGTACGGGCGTCGCAGCCTGAGCTCAGATTGCCCCGGAGTAGGCGGCCAGCAAGGCCAGCACTGGTGCCAGTGAGCCTCCGCCGCTCAGCCAATCCGCGGGGCTGCGGCGGATCGTAGGGATGAGCGGCTGGATGGGGTGATCGAGGGGAACCGCATCCACCAAGTCGGGGCTCGGGGTGGTCATCAATATCCGCACTCCCGTGGGGTGCGAGCCGACCGGGATCACGGCCACGACCTCGCGCAAGTGGGGCAGCGGCCGGCCATAGGCAAACTGCCAGGAGGGAAACCGGGGCTCGCCGCCGGGCGGCGTGTAGGAGTACAGAGACCCGGCTGCCGTCATGTCGCCCGCCTCGCGCTCTCTCGTGTTCAGCAGCGCCGCGACCGCCGCCAGAGACCGCGTGTGCTGTAGCTCTCTGGCAGCGCTTGCCGCCGTGCGGGCGGCCAGCTTGGCCAGCTCCCGCGGGGTCGGCTCACTCACTCCGCGGCTCGGTCACTCCGCGCCGTCGTGCACGCCGAATGGTGGGCGAAGCAGCCGCTCGGTGCAGCAGCTCGCGCAGTGCCGGGTCGGCGTCGTACTCGCGCTGCGCCTCGGTGCGAGGGTCACGCTCGGAATCGGTCACAGGTCCATCATCCGCCGCACGGTGGCAACAGGAATGCGACGGCCTACGGGGACACGCGAGATTCGGCGTAGACTCCAGCCATGTGCAGAACGATCGCCCACGGTGGAGCCAGGTGTGACAGAGCAGAGCCAGCGCCCGGCTCGCCGGCGTCCGCGGCTGAGCGCGCGGTAACTCGCGCCGAGGCTGTCGCCGAACAGGCACGGGATGCATTCGCGGCCGAGGCCGACGCAGCGCTGGAGGCGTTGTTCACCGCTGTCAAACAGACCACCGCGCAGGCGGAGCGGACCAGTGCGGTGCACTCTTTCTTGGATGTCCTCGCCGGTGCGTGGCACCGCGTCGTCCGCTCGATCGCGCGGGCCCATGAGCGGAGGGCCGAAGCGCTCGACGCGAGATGGCGGACCCAGGTCGGTGAGCTGCTGGCGCAGGTGCGGGCCGAGCGGTACGCGGAGGAGCGGCGGGCGCTGGATCACCTGCATGACATGGAGCTGCACCTAGACCATGAGGAGCTGCTGAGCCGTAGCCCCACCGACTGGCTTTGGAGGGCGTGCCGCGAAGTCGATCTGATGGATCTGCAGCGGGAGCTGGACGAGGAGAAGATGCGTCTGCGCAAGCTCGAGGCCGGATATGCGCGGCGCCCCACCCCGCGCGTCGGGTCGGATATCCGGCAGACCCAGGCTCGTGTTGCATGCTGGAGCCAGTCGCTGGAGGGCCAACGTGCGACCCTGGGGGCGACACCGCACACTGAGGCCGAGGGACAGCGGCGGTGCTCCGAGGCCCAGGCCGCCGTCGAGGCCGCGCGTGCCGCTTTCGAAGTGATGCGCGGGAACCCGACCGATGGGCCCACTGCGGAGGAGCGCGCCTACCTCAGCCATGCTGATCTGGTGGCCGAGATTGAACACAGCCGCACCCACCCGGAGGAACGGGTTGGGCGGCCGGTGCGGTCGTGACCACTACGCCGGGGGACGACGACGAGGCCGAGGAGCACATCACCTTCGTGGGGCCGGCTGCGGCCCAGGCCCGCCTCGCCGAGTTGATGTCCCGGCCGGGAATGGCCGCCCGAGTCGCCGCCGTGCGAGCCGAGATGGACGCAGAAGACCGGGCGGCTGCCGAGGAGCGGGAGCACCCGGGTCGAGATGCGGGCTGAGGGCGCGGCGGGGTCGATGGGGACGGGCACCATGGGGGCATGGATGCGTGGGCGGCACCGGAGGTCACGGGTGACTCGCCGTAGGAGGTTGCGCTGCGGTACGCCGCCGGGGAGCTGACCCACGAGGAGATGATCGACACCTTCACAGCCTGGCCGTGGACCCATGACCGTTTCCTCGACGACGGCAGTGTGTGGCCGGAGCAATACGTGCGGGGAACCTGGCAGGACGTGGTGCGGGCCGTGGACGAGGGATACCTCAGCCGTGAGGACTACGCCGAGTTGTTCGAGCGCACCGCTTGATGGTTGGCCGAGGGTCCCCGAGGGAAGGGGCGGCATTCGTTGCTCAGGAGGTCTGCGGCACCGCTCCGCGAATGTGTAGACCCGCCTTCGCGTAGGAGCCCTCGCCGCGGTCCTCACCGCTCCACCACCGGCCCAGGGCTTCGCGGACGGCCAGGTCGGCGCACGGGCTCATCGCGCCCAGCCGCCGCAGCAGGTGGTCTTCGTCGATGCCGTACTGGGTGGCATAGGAGGACGCCTCGCCTCCGAGGGGGTCGGCCTCCCGCGCGATGGCGAAGGCGTCAGCGGCTTGCGCATGGAGCACGCGGCCGATGCTGGTGCCGAAAAAAGCGCCGTTGTTGATCTCCACCAAGGTGCCCGCTTCGCCGCGGGTGAGCGGGAATCGGCGCAGCTCGGTGGACAGGAGATGATGCAGCACGAGCAGGTCATCACGTGCCTGCGCAGTGGGTGTGCTCCGGTTGGCGGCCGCACGGGCCGCCAACCAGGCGTACTGCGCCTCGGTCAATCGGTAGGCGATCTGGCCGCTGGTCATGCAGGTCTCCCTCTCAGTCGGTGGTGAAGCTGGCGGCGCCGAAAAGCTGGGGTACGAATCGGCATGGCCAGACCACCCGCAGCGGGCTGTGCTTGCCCCCGTCGTCGGGCCGGTGGGTCAGGTACCGGGTGGATGGATTCCAGTGGTGGCTGGCGGGCAGGTCTGGAACCCCGGCGCCGTCGTAGCGGGGGCTGGTCTCCACCGTGTAAATATCGCCCTGGCGCAGCACCCGGCGTCCGCTGCGACGCGCGTCGCGCACCACAGCCGGGGTGATGGCCTCGATCGCTGCGAGCACGCTGGTCGCGGTGGCGGGTACTCGCCGTGCCCATTCTCCGGCGTCATCGGTGCCGTAGAGCCAGGCCAGCGTGCGGTAACGGGCCGGCACCCGGCTGCTGTAGTACTGCCACCCCCTGGTGGTAATCAGGTAGATCCGGTGCCCATCCACAGTGGCGCGGTCGGTGATCACGAAGGGCTCGGTCGGACCGCGCTTATCGGTGATGATCGCGTACACCCAGCGGCGCAGCGCCTCGGTCTCGAAGGGCTCGGTCGGACCGCGCTTATCGGTGATGATCGCGTACACCCAGCGGCGCAGCGCCTCGGTCTCGAAGTGCTCGAGGACGCTCTGGTCGGTGCGGGCCTCGGTGGGGGTGAGCAGTGCGGTGGTCATGATCGGATCTCCCTGCTGGTGGGTCGGCCCCCGAGGCTGGTGCCTGGGGATTTCTTGCTTGTACCTCCATCATAGCACAGTACTAGCAGGGTGCAAGCGGTGTGCTAGTCTTGTGCTAGTCCCTTGAGCGGATGATGGCTGCACACGGTGGTCGGCTCGAGCCGCGGTCCTGGCCCGCGCAAGGCCACACGCCGGCGGCCGCACACATAGGGGGTGCACGCCCCCTATGTGGCCCTAGTGAGGAGAAAATGATGTCGGTAGAAGCGCATTGGACCCGGCGGGATGGCCGTTACCTTGTCCGCGGGTCGACGGAGGACGTTCGGGTCGGCCGTTGCGCGGTCGTACACCGGCGCAATGGCACCACCGTCGCCGTCCTGATCGGCCGAATCATCAGCAGTGAGCTCGACACATACCATGACGAGGATGTGGTGCTGGCCCTGCCGATGCGAGAATGGCAGCAAAATCCCTGCAGCCGGTGCGGGAAAACTGGTGGCACCCATGAGTGGGCGGGGTCCTGGTTCGAGGCAGGGGTCGTCCTCCTCCTCTGCGCACCCTGCCACGAGTGGGCGGTCCGGCGGGCAGTGATCGCCGAGGAACGCGACCGCATCCCGCTGACGGCGGATGAGGTCTCAAGATGACACACGCAGAGGAGCGGACCCCCTCATCGAACCAGGTGGGTGACGCGGTCTTCGCCGCGCTCGAGCGCGAATACGAGGTGATGACGCGCAGCGGAGTGACCGACGGCGAAGCCTGGTTTCTCGGCGGGTTCACCGCCGAGGAGGCCACCGGTTTCGCCGCATACGGCTTCTCCGCGGCGGAAGCCACGCAATGGACGCAAGCCGTCAACACCGATCTGCGTGCCCGCCGCGGGTGGTGGGCGGTGGGAGTCTCCGGAGCCCTCCCGACACTGCAGGCCGTCGCGAGCCAACTGGATCCGGTGGCCTACACCGAGTGGAGGATCCGGGGCTTCTCCCACACCGAGACCGTGCGGTGGGCCGCTCGCTGGGATCTCGATGCGGCGCGGGAATGGAGGGCTGCCGGCATCAGCGACCCGGCGAGTGCAGCCAGATGGCGGGCCTTGTCGTTCAGCCCCCAGCGCGCGGCCGCCTGGGAGACGGCCATCCGTGACGTCGCCGAGATAGCGGCGGGGCCCGTCGAAATCGGTTTCACTCCCCGCGAGGCGTCGGCGGCCGCGGTTGCCGGTGTCGACCGCCCGCCGGAGCTGGCGCAGCGGTTGCCTGGCGATCTCACCGCAGCGGTTGCCCGAGGTTCGAAGCAGCTCCGGGCGTGGGCCGGTACCGCAGAGCCACACGGGCTGCAGTAGCTCCGCCCGCTGTTCTGTCGTTGTGGGCTGAGCGCGGTGGTGTCGGCGGGGACGGGCACCATGGGGTATGCGAACGACCGAGGAGCTGGCCCGCGCGGCCGCCGATGCGTGCGATGAGATCCTCCGGGCCGGGGAGGTCGATTTGCCCAGCTGGCTGTCCAGGGTGCTCGCCTCGGTGGCAGCACGCCACGGTGGCAGCTGGGCTTTGGTGGACGCTTGGCCGGGATCCTGGGAGGCACCGCACGTGCTGGCACTCGTGCAGGGTGTGATTGGCCTGGACGACGAGGACCTGCGCAGCGGTTGAGGGGCTTCTCCGGCGCCCGAGGGGATTACCGCGAGACCGTACACATAGGAGTGGACACCCCCGAAACCCCCACCACTGAGGAGGACCCATGATGAACCCCGATCCCATCGCCGACCGGAAGCTCTACGACCAACTGGAAACCGAACTCACCCGGATGATCGACTCGGGCGTCGCTGATCCCGAGTCCTGGTTCAATGCGTCGACCTTTACGCCCGGAGAGGCTCAGAGGTGGGATGGCCTCGGCTTCACCGCTGAGGGTGCCATCGAATGGATCGCCGCGTTTAGGGCTGACCCGGACGCAGTTGCCACCTGGGCCCGAGTGGGGATGGATCCCGTCGAACCATCTTTGGTGGCGGAGGCGCTCGCCGCTGGTCTGGACCCGCTGCGTTGGCAGGCGTGGCGGTTGGCCGGGTACAGCCACTCCGCCGCGGCGGAGTGGGTGGATTACCGGTTCTCGATCGGCGATGCGCTCGCCTGGGTGGAGTCAGGCTCCCCCGACCCCATCCAGGCCTCGGAATGGACCGGTCGCGGGTTCAGCCCGAGCGCAGCTCGGCCGTGGAGGACCGCTATCCGCGAGGTGGCCGACTTCGTCACCGGGTGGGTCGAGGTCGGCTTCACGCCGGAGGAGGGCGCACTCTGCCGGTCGGCCGGGGTGGCCCGGCCGCCGGAGCTCGAAGACCGGGTGCCCGGAGATATGACCGCGGCCATCGCCGCCGGCCGGGTCGAGCTAGCCCGGCACTCTTCTTGGGCTGTGGGCTACCGCCGACCCAGGTAGCCGTGGGTAGCCCCGGCAGTGGAGCATCACCCCCACAAGCGTTGCCCCGTCTCGGCGGTCAGCACCCGGCGTCGGACACCCGTGCGGCTCATGCCCGATGCGGTGGCCATCTCCTGCCAGCTCCGTCCTGCCGCGCGCATCACCACCAGCGCGGTCGTGTCGATGTCCGTGCGCCCACGCGGCCCGGGTCGGCGAACGGGTTGATCTGCCTCCCGCAGCCAACGCCGGACCGTGGTTGACGTGATGGTGCACATCTACCTCGAGCAGCAGTGTGGGGACGACCCGTCCCGAGATGGTGCACCGTGATATGCGGCGGTGCGCCGGCTCTCACCCGCGGTGTCGGGGGCGGTGCCGCACGCCCAGGTCGCCCGCTGGCCGGCCACGTTCCGCACGAGGAGCCGAGGCGGTCGGCCGGTGGCGCCCCAACTGCCCGACCTACTGAGCGGCGCCGAACGGGCCCACCCCGGTACACCAGGGCTGGGCTGTTAGAGGCGCAGCGTGGCTCTCAGAGGGCAATTCTGTACTCCGTATGGTTTTTCGTGGTGGACACCATCCCCGGCCGCACACATGGTGGGCGTGCGACAGACCTGAGACAGCCGGACACACCGCCAGCGACCAACCCAACCGCACCCCGAGGAGACCAGATGACCGGCACACCCATCCCTGCCTCTACACCCGTACGCCTACACGGCCACTGGCGCGACCCCGTCCGGGTGGAGGCCACCGACGCCTTCACGTGCAGGCGGGCTGCGAAGGCTCTTCACGCCGCCGGCTGCAGCGTCACGGCAGCACCCCGCGGCAGTCATGACCTGTGGTGCGACGACCTCGACGCACGCAGCCTCCGGCGTGCGCTGATTGAGGCCGGTATCCCGGCGGTGATTGCCACGGTTACCCGGCCTACCCCCGCCGAGGAGGCGGAGGTGCAACGGCCAACCCCGGATGCGTGGGCCCCCTTCTAGCGCAGACAGCTCCCGGCTCAACCCGCTAACAGCCCGCCCCGTGATCACGGGGCGGGCTGTTAGCCGTGGTGGGGGCGGCGGGCGGCGGTCGGTGCCAGGGCGGCACTGGTGGGGGGTTGGGCTGGTGCTCGTCGGGGTGTTGAGGAGGGGTCCGAAGGCGGCCTAGGTGGGCAACCACCGAATCCAGCGGCAGATTCGGATGCATTCGGATGTGATTCGGATGTGATTCGGTGGTCGAAAATCGGTCCAAAACACCCTCTGACCTGGCCTTATATATATAGTTCCATGTCAATTTGATGGTTTTTATATATAGGGGGGGTTACACGTGAGGGGACCCTCTGGGTCTACGTCATGTGTGCGCGGGGTCCTCTATGTATAGGGGGGGTGCAGACCCCAAAACCACCGAATCGTTCCAAAAATGACGAAACACCTTGTGCGACAACACGAGTCAACATTTTCGACCACCGAATGACCACCGAATCACATCCGAATGCATCCGAATCGCGGTGTAGCAACCCCCGAATCGACCTTCTGGCAGGCGCCAGAACGTCATCGTGGTGAATACCCACCCCGCCGTACACATCACCTGTTGACCAGAGCTGTAGGGGTTTTAGCCGCCCCCGTACACACCACAGGCAGGACGTGTCACCTGGCAACTGACAGTTGCTAATGACAACCAATAGATGTACTGTGGCCGTGAGCGAGCACCAGAAGTACCACCGCAGGGGAGCTAGGCATGACGATCAACACAGACACCACCACCGAGCGGGCATATGTTCGCGCCGAGCTGGATGAGATGTCTGACGAGCAGCAGTTCCGCCTGCAGCACCTGCTGACCTACCGGCCGGGGCAGTGGCCGGAGGATGCGCTGACCCCCACCGGTTCGCACACACCGGCCAGGTTCGCACGCACCAACGTGTACGACGTCACCGCCCAATGGGCGGTCGTCCTGGTGCACCGAGCTGAGACCGGCGTCTACCGGGCCGTCGGGCCCCGCCGCCCAGATGCGGTGCTGCCGAACATGGTGGGTGGCAAGGACGCAGTGTTAGGACTCCCCGGCCTCGTCGTTGACATCGACACCGCTTCCGGGGTCCACGCACCCAACCCCGGCGGCCCGCCGCTGCCCTCCCCCGAGCAGGGGTTGGCACTGCTGGCTGCATACCCCCTGCGCTGGACCTGGGTCGTTGACACCGGTGGGGGCTACCAGGCATTCCTGGCCCTGACAGAACCCCTCAGCGGGGAGGCCACCGCCGTGATCCTGGCCCGGCATGTGCAGACCCTGGTCCGCATCCACGCGGAGGCGGATCTCGCCCTGGATAAGGCTGTCTCCCGCAACCCCGCGGCGATGGTGCGGGTTGTTGGTGGATTCAACCGCAAGCGCCCACCTGCCGCCGGCGGAGCGTGGACCCCGGAAGCGGTCGCCTTGGTGCGACCGGATATCTGGGATGCCCCGGTCAAGCTCATCGAGGCGGACGGTGCGCATGTCTACACCCACTCTGAGCTCGACGCGGCGCTCGACGAGATCCCGGCCCGGGAACACAACACCTCCGACGCACCATCGGCATCCGCCTCCGGCAAGTACCGGCACGTCTGTGGCGGTACGGACGATCCCGCTGATCAGGTGTGCCTCGAGTTGCCGGTCAGTCGCCTTATGCGCGAGCTGCCCGAGTACACCTGGGTGGACAAAGACTCGATCCCCGATGGGCACCTGGACGAGGTCTGGCGGCTGAAGTGGTCCGACGACGAGGATGCCACCCGCGCGGCCTCGGCGCTGCTGTACCACGATGTTGGCGGGCGATCCTCTGGGTTGGAGGTCTCCACCGTCGTCCCCCGTGGGGCGTTGACCTCCGAAGCGCTGGGACGCACAGACGGCCGGCTCGACACACATGTCTGCACTTGGTGGCTGATCCGCAACGCACGCCTCGGCAGGGATGGCCGCCTCACCCACCGTCTCGTCGAGCACTTCGCGGGAGACCCCGATGGGCTCCTCGCCGCGCTCATCGAATACCCGGACGCGGATAGTGTGCGCGCCGGTCTCCCCGACGTGGCCGCAGCCGCCCGCCCGGAGACGCAGCCGTCCCTGGCGGAGGCAATCGAGCGCATGGATGGGACGGATCTCGTCGTGCGCCAATTCGCCGGTACCACCCTCGAAGTGGTTATCGGTGGCGAGCGGCACGGGGTTTGGGAGACGGTGCGGGCTTGGAATGCGCTGTCCGAAAAGTGGGAGACCAAGTGCACTCATCTGTGGGAAGGGGTGCCGTTCCAGCAGTCCGCCGTGCAGTACCTCGACGGAAGCACCCAGGCTGCCCCGGCCTTGTGCTCGGCAGTCATCCTCACCGCTGATGGCCACCGGGAATCCACCCCGACCATCCCCGCCGTCGACGCCCTGGAGCCGGTGCTCATCTGGAAGCTGACCCATGCCCGCGTCGGGCGCCCGACGCGGGCAATCGTCGACCAGCTGAGCACCTGCCTGCAGATGCTCAACGTCGGCGCCACCGCGACCAAGCAGGTGGCCCTCGGGTGGCTGGAAACCCCTGCGGGGTGGACATTCGTCGGGGCGACCGCGGGGGTCAGCGCCACGGGCAGCATCCCCGGCTCCTGGGCCATGCCACCCCGAATCTCCCATGAGGGGGGTGGTGTGCGGGTGTCCGAGGAGCCCGCGAACTCGGTGATTGCCGCCACCGGGTGGCCGGCGGTGCCCACCGACGGTGACGGAATTCGCCGCGCCGCCCAGGTGCTGCCCGCGCTGCGGGCGTTGACGCCATCCCGACTCGACGTGCACGTGGTGCTGCTGGGTGCATACCTCTCAGCACCGCTCGGTCTGCCGGAGCAGGCCGCGATCCATCTCCACGGTGAGCCCGGTTCGGCAAAGAGTCTGCTGACCTCCTGCTACCACGCGCTGACCCACGACCTCGGCGTCGGGCAGAAGAACCTCACGTTGAGCCTGCAGAACCGGATCACCGAGCACGGTGCTGGTGGCATCCGCCGCATCCACAACGACGCGGTCGTCGTCCTCGACGATGCCGCCGCAAACACCGACCGCAGACGCAACGATGAGATTGGCCGGGTGGTGGAGAGCTCGATCAAGGACGCCTACGGCATCCCCGATGGTGCGGTGGGGGACGGCGGTGGCGGAGCCCGCACCCGGCGCGACTCGAGGTGCGCCGTCATCATCACGAGCGAGAAGGCGCTCGAAGGACTGGGCGTCGTAAGCCGCGCCCTTGAGCCACCGGCCCTCGTGAAGGGCCAGGTAATTGATGGGATCAAGCACAACTTCGGCGCCTCTTGGGCTGAGTCGGGGTTGCTCCGCGAGTTCTACGGCGGGTACCTCGCGTGGCTGGCCCGGCTGCGGAACACACTCGGCGAGGATGGTGTCCGCGCGCTGGCGGAGGCCTCAAAGCTCGGGCTGTACACGTTGCACGGTGCCGACCGGGCCGCGGATACCGTCGGGACCATCGCGGCCGGGTGGGCAATGCTGCGTGAGTATGCCGTCGAGTATGGCTTCGAGGAGCTGTTGCCCAGCCAGGCCGAGATCACCGCTGAGCTCTCCGCGCTGGTGGGGGCCAGCCGGGTCACCAACTCCGCCGCTGGGCTGGGTGCGGTGGCGGTGGAGCGCATCGCCGCGATGCTCGCCGATGGCAGCGGATTCTTGGAGTCCTCCTGCGGCGCGCGCCCGAGTGACGATGTGGTTCACGCCTGTGGCTGGCGTCTCGACACCAATGGTGACTGGGGCAAGCGGCCCCAGTCCATCCACCTGGGCTGGATCACCGATGAGGCAGCCGATGGGACGCGCCTGGTATTGATCACCAAGATCGGCGTGCAGAACACCTGGCGCCTCGCGGGGCGCCCGGAGAGTCATACACAGGTACACGCGGCGTGGACGTTGGCGCACACCGTCGAGCGCTACCGCGATGTGAAAGCGCCAAGCCTGGGGCTCGAGGTGGGCGTGAAGGCCGGCTTTGTCTTCACCCCAGCCGCCTTGGGAATGAGTTCGGTCAGTGCGGCGAACGATGCGCGCCGGGTAGTGGACGGTTCCCTGCCGGCTGCCCCGCCGGACATCGTCCCGCCGACCACCCCGACACCACCACCGGCCACCACACCATCGCGGGATGCCGCACTGACCGACCTCCTGGCCGCAACCGCAGCCGACGATGACGATGAGGATGAACTCTGATGACCGCAACAACACTCACCACGACCAGCATCACGGTGCTGCGCACCGAGGCCGACCTGCCGGCGCTGCAGGCGTGGCTGGTGCAGGCACACGGCCCCGTTGCCCTCGATACAGAGACGACGGGTTTGGATCCACGCGCCCCGGGATTCCTGGTCGGGGTTGTATGTCTCGCCGCCGCGGACGGCGGCGGCTGGGTGGTGGATGGCCGTGACCGGGCACTTGTCCGCGCAGTTCTGCGTCAGGCTTTCGCCGCGGGGGAGGTGTGGGCACACAACGCCGATTACGACGCGAGGGCGCTGCACACGGCCACCGGCCTGAAGCTGACCTCTTTGGCCTGCACGCTGGTTGCGGCGCGCACGCTCTGGCCGGGGCTCAGCCGCAAGGCCGGCTTCAGCCTGAAGGTGCTGCGGCCTACCACCGACGCCGCTCAGGCTGCGTTGCGTGAGCACTGGGGGGAGGTCCGGGGCTCGGCGGTTGTTCCGTCCGAAGGCAAGATTTGGCTGCCGGAGGCGGTGCGCGGACTGCCTTTCGATGATGCGTTCCTCGTTGCCTATGTCGCCGAGGACACCGTCCAATGCGCTGATCTGGCCACCGAGATCCTGGCGCACCCGGCGCTGGAGCACGCCCGGCTCGATGTGCGGATCGATCAAGCCTGGAGGTGGACCGCACACCAGGGCCTGCGGGTCGACCGGACCCTGCTGCACGAGCTGCGGGCTGATGTTGAGGTGGAGCTGGAGGCCATCGCGGCCGTCTACGGGTTTCGCCCCTGGACCAACAACCGCGCCCGCAGCCGTTGGTTGACCGAGACGCTGGGGGTGACCCTGCCTCGTGATCGCAAGAGCGGTAGGCCCACCACGTCCCGTAAGGCGTGGAAGCGGGCGATCGTGCCGCCGGCCGGGGCTGCGGGGTGGGCGGAGTTCATGCGGATCGCCACACTGGGCTCAACCCTGAGCAAGCTAGTTGAGCTCGATCGGGAATCCGCTCAGGACGGCAGGGCACACCCCCAGATCACCGCCAATGTCGCTCGGACCGGCCGTATGGGGGTGAGTCGACCGGCCCTGCAGAATCTCGCGGGGCCAGCCCGTGCGCTGTTTCTGCCCGATGTTGGGTATGTCCTGGTGGCCGCGGACCTCGACCACGTCGAACCCTCGGTCCTGGCCATTGTGTCGGGTGATCCGGTGTTACGGGTGGCGGTGAAAGGCGATGTTTACCAGGAGATTGTGTCGCTCATCTGGCCGGAACACGCGCTGCGCGACAACATGACCGCGGAGGAGCGGGATACAAACATCAGCTTCCGAAAACGCGCGAAAACGATTCTGCTGGCCCTGATGTACGGCATGGGCCCGGCCGCGCTGGCCGAGTCGCTCGGCGGAACGCGCGCGGAGGCGGTGGATATCCGCCAGCAGGTGCTGCGGGCGTGGCCGGAGGTGCGCAACTGGCAGCGCGAGACGGACCGCCGCGCCCGCCGTGACCAACTCACCACCCTCACAGGCCGCCCCCTGCCCGTGGATCCGCAGGCCCGATACCGAGCGCACAATTACTCGATCCAGGGCAGCGCCGCCGACATTTTCAAGCGGATGACCCTCGAGGTCAAAGATCAGCTGCCCCGCGACTCCCGGCTATGGCTGCCGGTCCATGACGAGCTGGTCGTGGAGTGCCGGCCCGCGGACGCCGAGCGGTGCAAGGTGATCCTCGCGGCGTGCATGACCGCCGACATCGAGGGCGTACTGATCACGGCGGAGCCGGTCGGGCCGTGGGACAGGTGGCAGAAATGATGTTCGAACACACGGCTGAGGAGCTGGAGATTTACCTGCGTGAGGGGCGCTGCGAGGCTGATGACCCGACCGCCGCCCCACTGCAGGGACCGATCCATGAATGTGGGTGGCCCCTGCGTGGCTGGTGGTGGGCTGATGAAATGTACGTGGCCATCAAGCCGTCCACCCCAGCGAAGCCTCCTCCTCCTCCGGAGGTGGTTGATGACCGGTGTTTTTTCTGCGGCACCATCGAGCACGGCAATGGGCATTACTGCGGGAGCCGCGGCTACATGTGAGTTAGCGGTGCTCTCGCGCGTCGATGTGCTGCGCGAGTTCGGTCGCGGTCATATCGTCGGCCCCCAAACGCATTCCGCCGACGAGGGCAAAACGCCGCTCCACTGCTTGATGTGAGGTATAGCCAAGAAGACCGGCCACCGCCCGGCGGACCGCGGTCGGGCGCAGCCCGTGAGCCCACGGCCGCATCTGGGCCCGGACGATGAGCGCGCGCGCGACCTCCTCCCGAAGTGGGGTCCCCAAGCGGTCTGCGATGGCCGCGCCCGCGCATTCAACCGGTACACCCAGGTCCGCGGCGATTCGCTCCGCGTGTTCGTCGATCACCCCCTGGAGCTCGGGGCTGCGCGCGATGGCAAGCGCAGCCTCCACAACGAGCGGGTGGGGGGTCGGGCTGGCAGTGGGCACCCGCGCACGGTACAACACGGTGTTCCCAAACGCCCCATATGAAATAGGAACTATGGGTTGCAAATAGGAACTGATGGATGTATGCTCGAAGGCATGACCAATGCAATTCTGGATATGGAGATCGCGGTCCTCCGCGACGCCGCGCGCGCGAGCTATTCGCAGCGCGAGGCGGCGGATGCCCTCGGCCTCTCCATGCCGGCGGTGCGCGCCAGGGTTTGGCAGGGCACGATCCCCGCGGTCCACATCGGCAAAGCCATCCGCATTCCCCGCTCCGTTGTCGAAACCTTGCGTGATTCCTCCGCCCTCCTGAACCGCGCCACTGCACTGACCGCTGCCGAAGGGGGTGAGGCCACCTGACCGAGAACGTGGGAGGCCCCTCGCCCGGTGGCGTGCGAGGGGCCTGTCCTACCCGAATGCAAGGCAGGCGCAAAGGAATTGGGTCGACCACGGAAGACGCACCCCCGGCCGCACACATGGTGGGTACGTGGGCAGCAACCGCTAGCCGCACACACCAGACAGAACACCCGCACCAGAGGAGACCGACCCGACATGATCACCGCCTCAGACCCCCGCACGCTGTTCTTCCACGATCAATATGACCAGCCGGTCCTTCGCTGCGCCTCGGGTGGAGAAGCGGAGCTTGCCCGCGCCGCGGTCGCCTCGGCCTCCACCGCCCGCGTGCGCCGTATCAGCGAAACCGCGCTCGCAGTTACCTACTCCGATGGCATGGACCCGCACCGCCGGCTCAACGCCCGCGGTTTCCGCGTTCGCCAGGACTCTTCGATTCCGTATCACCACGCTGTCCCGATCGAACGGGCATACCGCCGGGACATCGCGATCGCTGGGTACGAACCGGTCTCCACCCTGGCGAGTGACTCCGAGGCGGTGGTCACCGTGCACTCCCGCGATGAGCTGCCGCTGCAGCTGACCATGGCCGACGGCTCCCAGTTCGTGGCCGTGGAGGTCCTGGGGGTGCTCAGTGATGAGGGTTTCCTCGTGACCGACGACCCGTTCGACCTGCGGCCGGGGATGGCGTTCGGTGATCTGTGGCTGCAGGCCCGTGGTACCGCCGAGGAGCTGCGGATGGTGCTGGCTGCGCACGGCATCGCCGCCGCGGTCGCGGTCACGGAAGACGCATGCCCGGCCGCACACATGGTGTGCGGACAGCAACCGCTATCCGCACAACCGCACCCGAGGAGAACCCGATGACCACCACCGCACCCGCACCCGAGGAGAACCCGATGACCACCACCGCACCCGCACCCACGGCAGCTTTGGTGAACCCGCCGTGGGTGCTCGCCGATGACGCGCCCGCGCGGCTGCCGTGCTCGCCGCCGAGCACGTCGAGCTCATCTTGGACGAGCCCGACGCCGGAGACCCGCCCGATGGCGTTGTAAGGCTGTGGAGCATCGGTGAGCAAGCCCGCACTGCCGATTTGCAGCGGCTGCTCGCCGGCGCAGGCATCTCCTCGGTCGTGCTCACCACCGAGGTCCTCGAGCCGAACACCACCGAGACCACCGCCGACCCCCGAACGCTGGCCGCATACCACGAGGCGGGCCACGCCGTGGCGGGCTGCATGCGCGGGTCGATCCTGCGCTCGGTGCGCCTGGGCGCGGTGGCCGGCGACGGCCTGACTTCACATTCCGGCAATACCTGGGACAACCCTTTTGCGACGTACGCCGGCCCCTGGGCGGAGACCCGGTACAGCTGGGGCGATCGCCCCGTCGCCGAGGATGAGGAGGGGCTCAGCTTCGCCGACCGCCTCTTCGACGTCTTTCTCGGCGGTGGTGCCGGCGACCGGGAGGTGCTCTCGGAGCACTTCGCCAGCTACGCCGGGTTGGCCGCGCAGCTGCCGCCGGAGATCTCCGCCGGCGACCTGGAGCGCGCCACCAAGCGAACGTGGACGGGCGAGCTGGAGGCGGTCTGGCCGGCGATCGAGACGGTCGCGACCCGCTTGCTGGCCGGTGCCGAGATCACCCACGCGAGCGTGAACGCCCTCCTCGAGGCCTGCTGACCGGAGCCTCCGCGAGCCCGCGTAAGGACTTCTCGCCGCCCCCGCACACACATACATACAGAACCACCCACCGCACACAGAAAGGACCGCCATGAAGATCCCCCGCTCGAACCGCCGAGTGCTTGCCGGCGCCGCCGCGCTGCTCGTCGTTACGGGCGCGGTCGTGGTCGGCGTGGAGCACAGCACCGACACCCCGGTGACGCCGCCAGCTGCAGCAGCAACCGCGCCCGGCGTGCAGGCCTCCGTGGAATGCGACCTTTATGGGGCCATTTTCGCCGTGGTCGTCACACCCCCACCCGGCCACGCGTTCGCGTTCGGGGTGGGGGAGCAGATTCCGGGGCAGCCTTATGGCCAGCGCGGCTTGGGCGAGTTCGTGGTCGCACCCTCACAAGAGGCCGCCACCACCGCCCAATTTCGGCTCGGCAACCAGGCCGGCGTCATGATCCTGGATGAGCAGGACACGCCCAGTCGCGAGATCCCGTATTCCTGCCCGCCATTGCCGGGGGCACAGCGATGAGACTCACCCTCCCCTCCGCGTTGGCCGGCACAGCGGCCGTCCTCGCCGCCGCAGCTTTGACGGTCTCCATCACCACAGCCACGTCGCACCCGGACCCGGCCTCCACCTTCTACGCCCTGCCCGCCGGGATTCCCCAGATTGCGGTGGGCGTGGCCTGCGTGCCCGGCACCGACCATGGCACCGCCACCGTGCGCGTGCCCGCCCACACCACCTCACTCGACTGGTCTGGCACCCTCACCGACACCCCGACCGCTGGGGCCGCCGCCGTCCACCGGTTTGGCGAAGCGGGTTCCGAGCCGAACGGGTGGACCGCCCCTTACCCGCTCACCGGCCGGGGTGTTCTGAAGCTCGGTTCACCGCAGTCGTGGGTGGCGGTCAACGCCTTCCCTATGTCCTACGACTGCCACCCCTGACCAGGTGTGACGTAGATCACACCCGTTTTCACCCACCCGCTGTAGGTAAATCCGAAACCCCCGCACACATCAAGACCAGCAACACCCCGATCCTCCCCGCCGCACCCCGCGAGCGGTCCGCACCACCTCCAGAAAAGGACCCACCATCATGACCAGCACCAGCACTTCCACCCCCCGCACCAAGATTCGGCGCGGTAGCGCACTCGCCGCGATCGCCTGCACCGTCGGCGTGTCCGCCGGCTCGGCCGTACTCGGAGCCGCACCAGCACAGGCCCTGGGCCTTTTCTCCGGCTGCCAGGTACAGATTGCCAAGGTCGACGCAGTCACCGGATTGCCCTTGGCTGGGGCGACCTTCAAGGTCGCCACCGCAGACGGTTCGGCGAAAATCCTCACTCCGGCGCAGGTCGCGCAGATCAACAGCCAGTTCACGCAGCTCGTGGCGCCGTTCGCGGCGTTCAACGCCGCGATCACCGCCGAAGGCCCCCTCTCTCCCACCGCCTTCCCGTTTCTGCGTGATGCGGGGGGTGCCGTCCCTTCCACGACCATCGCCGACGTCCGGGCCTCCCTCGCCATCCTGACGCCGTTCGCCAACGCGCCGAGCATCCCGAGCAGCGCTACGGCCGGCTTCGACACTTCCGCCGCGGTCACTTTCCAGAACGCTGTCAGGGCGCAGGTTGCCGCAGAGCAAGCCTTCTTGGCTGCGAATGCGGGTGTCCAGAACCCCGGCACCGGCCCGGCACCGGCCACGAACCCCGGCCCGACCGGCGCCCCCACGGTCACGAATCCGACCGGCACGGGTGCACGTAACCCGCAGAATGCGATCGAGGTGGGCAGTACTTTCACTCTCGATCTGAACACCCGGCCCGGTGGGATGCTGACCCTCCCGGCGGGTGTGGCCTTCGTCTCCGCCACCAACGGCGCGGTGTTCGACCCCGTCACCCGAACGATCACGAACCCGACCGGCGGCATGGCGGTACTCACCCTTCGCGGCACCCAGCCCGGTTCGGTGACCCTGCAGGCCAGGGACATGTCCCTGGCCGGGCAGTTCCAGAGCGGGCCTCTCACGTTGGCCTTCCAGACCCCGGTTTCCGCGATCGCGCCCCCGCCCGCGGCGTTGGCGTTCACGACGAACGCCGCCGGGCAGATCACCCCCGCCCCAGGGCTCGGAGCCTTCTCCGACCGGTCGCTACAGATCGTGGCGATGGTCAATCTCCCGGCCCCACTGGCAGCACAGCTGGCCGCGTTCAAGACAGCTGTTGAGGTCAGCAGTTTGACCGAGCCGACCTCGGCGACCGGCACCCTCGCCGTCACGCCCATCGCCGCGGTCGGAGCGGCCACCGACCCCTCCGCGATCGTGGTGGATTCGGGGCCCGCGCTGGGCTCGACCTCCACCGTTGGGGTCGTTCCGGTGATCATCACGGAGGTAACTTCCCCGGCCGGGTTCGCTCTCGACACGAGCGCGGGGCAGAGCATCCCCGTGGGATTCAGCGCCTGCCTGGCACCGGCAACCCCACCTGCACCGGGTAGCCCGGCGTGGGTGATTACCACCGGGACCACGGCGGACGGGCGAGGCACCCTGACCACCGCGACGTTGCGCGACGTGGCCGCAGCCGTAGTCGTACCGCCCGTGGTGATCCCTCCGGTGACCACGCCTCCGGTGATCCCGCCTGTGGTGGTTCCTCCGGTCGTGACGCCGCCTGTGGTGATCACTCCACCCGTGGTTACGACACCTCCGGTCGTGCCTCCTGTGGTCACCACCCCTCCGGTGATCCCACCCGTGGTCACCACTCCGCCGGTCGTGCCCCCCGTGGTCACTCCGGTGGTTCCGGCCCCGGTTGTCACTCCGGTCACCCCGGCACCCGTGGTCACTCCCGCTCCGGCTCCGGTAGCCACTGCGGTCCCAATCACTCCAGCTCCGCAGGTGTCCCGTGTGGCTCCCCCGCGCGGCGTCGATGCCGGGCTCGCACCGGCCGCTGACTCGAGCACCGGCTCGACGGGTCAGCGCGTCCTCGGCGCCATTCTGGGTCTGACCGGATTGACCGCTGCGGGAGGCCTGATCGCCCGCCGCCGCCAGTCCTGACCCCCGATCGGCCGGACGCCTGAGCCCCCTCTCAGGCGTCCGGCCACTACCCCCTGGAGCCTCGTGATGACCACACCCACCCACCGTCGCCCACGACGTGGACGGATGGTGGCCGCCGCGATCGTCGCTGCGGTGCTGGTCGCCGCCGGCCTGGTGCTGTTCGTGACCGCCGGGTCGAACCGGTCGGGTGATCCCGCGCAGGCCATCGCCGGGGCACCAAGCTCGACTGCCACCCCCAATACTCCGGGCTCCCCGCCGTCTGCTGGTGCCGCGGCGGGGAGCCCGGTCTCAACCCCCGGTATTGATGCGGGAGCACCATCCGCTCAGGCGGTCCCGGTGCCCTCGAGCGGACCTGGAGTGCCCCCGGCCGCGAACGGATTGCCCGCACCCGGCGCCGCGAGCGGTCCTGCTCCCGGCGCAGCTGTTCCCAATCAGCCCGGTAGCTCGGGTAGCACTGATGCCGGCGGTCCTGCTCCCGGTCCCCCTGGAGCGGCTGCTCCCGGTCCTGCTCCTGGCGCGGTTGTCCCCGGCCAGCCTGGTTCCTCGAGCAACGACGCCCCCGGTACTGCTCCCGGCGGTCCGGCGGGCAACACGTCCGGTACGGCCCCCGGTGGTCCGTCGGGCAATCCCGGTAATGCCGCGCCGAGTAGCACTGGAGGGGGTAGCCCCGGCGTCAGCGCTTCGGCACGGGCCGCAGCACTCTCCGGTGCCCCTGCCACGATGCCCCCCGGCACAATCGCGTTGCCCTCCCTCGGGGTGGGGCCGGTGGGTACCGGACCGAGCTGTGCGGAGCCCAACGGCATTCTCGAGCCGCCGAGCTCCGGGCCGATGACCTGCTCCTGGCGCGGATCTGTGCCTTTGGATTCCACCTCCGGAATGATCACCGAGGCCTCGCATGTCAACTACAACGGCCGGGCCGGCGGCTTCTCGCGGCTGAGCCAGCTGCTCCCGGGATCGGCCGTGTACACCGCCTCGTCGACCGGGAAGGTGACTGCGTGGGTGGTTACTCGGGAGTACTCCAGGTCGAAGACGCTCCCCTTAGACACATCGGCTTTCCTGGGCCCGGATGGGCCACGGGCACTGGCGTTGGTTTCCTGCGGCGGTAGGTTGACCGGCCGCTCGTACGATGACAATATTTTCGCCTTCGCCAGCCCGGTTTAGCCCGCCTCGCGGGGTTTCGGCCCTGGCTTGCGCCGTGCTTCCACCGGGATCAATCTCGGCCCGACCCGCTCTGTGCGCGGCAGGGATGCGGCCCGGAGCTGTTGCAGGGTCACCTGTCGCCCGTGCGCCGCGAGAGCCCGGACCATCGCCGTCCAGCTCACGCCGTGATCGCGGGCCGTCCGGAGAGTAATCGAGCGATCATCCGCCGCATCAGCAAGCGCACGACGACAGCCGCCCACGCGCATCTCGGCGTCGACCACGCGACGCAGCCAGTCCTCTTGCAGGTTCATAGCAGCATTCTCTCACTGGTTACATGTATTTGCAATCGAGGCCGGCGTGTGGTTACATGTGACCATAACTATTCACCCACGACACCAGGAGCCACCATGATCCGCACGCGCACCACCCTCGTAGCCGCCGCCATCACCGCAGGTCTCGCCCTGAGCGCATGCGGTGCGAACACGCCGACCGCTGCGCCACCCGCACCGCCCTCGGCGTTCGCCTCCACTCCGACCACCACCACCCCGACCACACCGCCCGTGGATCCGACCGTCACACCGCCGCCGTCCACCACCGACACCCCGCCGGTGGCCACCGCCCCGACAGACACCCCAACCGTGGATCCGGCCGCCGCACCACCGCCGGCCACCACCGACACGAACACCCCGGTGCCGTCCACTACCGCACCGCCCGTGGACCCGACCAGCGCGCCGCAGCCGGTCACCCACGCACCGGCCGCCCCGGCCGCCCCGGCCGCCCCGGCACCACCCGCCGGGACCACCACCCACACGCCTCCCACGGACCCGACCGCCCCGGCACCACCGCCCGTACCGGTCACCCACGCACCCCCCGCGGACCCGGCTGCCACACCACCACCCGCCGCTCCGCAGCCGGCCCCGAACCCCGTGCCCGCACCTGCGCCCCCGGTCGCCGCGGCACCGGCGCGTCCCGCCCCGGTGGTACAGGCCCCACCACCACCTCCTCCCGCCGCAGCGGTACAGGTCGACGGCCGCAGCAACTGCCAGCGAGCCCTCGATGCCCGCCCCGGTTGGACTTCGGGCGCGATGGCCTCCGGCTGGGGTTTGAGCTGCGTTGATCGGCTGAGCATCCCCTCCCAGTCGTTTGCCGAGGGAGCGACCAGTGCTGGCAGGAGAATAATCGAAGTGCGGCAAGGCATTTCGTACCAGGATGCTGCCTACACCTGGGCCCACGAATCTGGCCACGCCTACGATTGGACCGCGATGACCCAAGCCGCGCGGGCCTACGTGGTCTCCCAGGTCGGCGGTGATTGGCCGCGGGGTATGACTTCTAGCGGCCCCTACCTGCAGCAGGATCAAGAGGCATGGGGAAATGCCTTCGCGGCTTGTGAAGGCTTCGGCTCGAGCACCCTCGGATACAAGCAGATCCCGTGCGGCGTCGTGGCGCGGGCCGAGGCGATCGCGCAGGGGCGGTAAGGCGCACGCCGCCGCCGGCGGAGCCGAATCTAGATCCCGCGGCGGTGCAGGGCATTCTCACCCGAATAGGTGTCTGACCTGCGAAAATGACTGCCACCGCGTCCCCGCGCATGCTAAGATCAGTGTGTTAGCACCTCAGCGTGAGTGGGAGCGATGAGTGCCGCGGAGGCCGCCGGCCGGCCGGGCATCTCCACTTATCTGAGAAGAGAGCGCCATGCGCACTGTCACCCGTCTCGCCCTCGGCACCGCCGCCGCAGCCGCCATCCTCGGCGGGCTTGCCGTACCGGCCTCCGCCGCCACCTCACCCGTCACCGCCGCCGTCAGCGGGGGTGCGCTCAGCATCTCCGCCCCGGGCTCCTACACGGTGCCACCCGTCGCCCCCGGCGGACACGCCCAGGCCAGCGGTCAGGGCGCGGTCACGGTGACCGACCAGCGCGCCGGAACCGCCGGATGGACCGCCAGCGTGCAGATCACCCCCTTCACCGCAGCGGCTCCCGCTGGTGGGGGTGCCGCGCCCACCATGCCGGCCACCGCCGCCGCGTACGGGGCGACCATCGCCACCGTGACTGGTGGGGACACGGTCACCGCCGCCGCCGCCGCCAACGATATTTCCCAGCCAACCCCGGTGGAGACCGCCACCGGGGTCAACGGCAACAACTCTGCGACCTGGACCCCACTGCTGCAGGTCACGGCGCCCGCCCAGGCGCTGGCCGGGTCCTACACGGCGACCCTGACCCATTCGGTCGCCTGATCGTCTGACCGCACCGGGGCGGGGACTCCCCGGTGCGGTGGGTGGGAACGGAGGTCCATGATGCTGCGCCGAACACTGCTCGCCCTGCTGGCCCTGTTGGTGCTCCTCGGACCCCCGGCACCTTCGGCAACAGCCTCGGCTCCCACCCCGGCGGGTATCGGCATCCGCCTCGTCGACGTCCCGGTCGCCGCCCAAGCCGACCCCCGCGCGCACGCCTACATCACCGACCGCCTCGCCCCCGGCACCACGATCACCCGGCGGGTCGAGGTACAGAACAACACCCGGACCGCTCAGTCGGTTCGGGTGTACACCGGCCCCGCGGCCATCACCGCCGGGGTCTTCACCGTCGGGGCGACCGCCGCCGCTCCCACCGACCTGACGACCTGGTCCACGGTGGCCCCACCCCAGCTGGAGATGGCCCCCGGGCAGCGCACCGACGCCGTGGTGACCATCGCGGTCCCGGCGAATGCCCCGGAGGCCGAGGATTATGGCGTTGTCTGGGCTGAGATCACCAGCCCGGCCTCTCCTGGTGAGTCCGCCCAGGTCAGCCGGGTGGGGGTGCGGATCTATCTCGCCGTCGGACCGGGTAACGGGCCGCCCGCCGCGTTCGGCGTCGCAGGCCTCACAGCCGGTCGCTCCCCGCAGGGCAACCCGATGGTCGCCGCCATGGTCACCAACACCGGCGGGCGTGCGGTTGATGTGGCCGGCAGCCTGACCTTGGCCGGTGGGCCCGGTGGTCTCACCCTCGCGCCGGTCCCGGTTGCCCGCCCGGTCACCCTCGCGCCCGGCACCTCCGCCGAGGTCACAGTGGTCACCGATCGCGCATTGCCCGCCGGCCCTTGGGATGCGACCCTGGCGCTGCACAGCGGCCTGACCACCGGGGAGACCACCGGGCAGGTGACTTTTCCCGCCGTGGGCCAGCCGCCGATCATCGCCGCACCCCAGCCTCCACCCGCACCGGGAACCCCGTGGATCGCCGTGGTTGCAGTCGGGCTCGGCCTGTTCCTGATCGCCGCCCTCCTCCTGTGGTGTTGGATCCGGCGCCGCCGTCAGGCCCAAGATGCTCAGGCCTGACCGCGTGCACCGGGCGTGGCAGGCTGAGTCCGTGATGCCGCGGATTCCAACCACTGCCGCCCGACGACTGGGGCTAACGCGCCTGATTGATCTGGCCGGTGACGAGCCGATCCTGCTCACCCGGTGGGGACACCCAGCCGCGGTGCTCGGCTCCGCGGAGTGGGCTGATGAGGAGCTGCGCACCCTGCGCGAGGCAGCGCTGACCGTGTTCGATGCCGCCGCAGGCTTGGTGGCGCAGCGATCCCAGCGGCACTCGCTCGACGAGGTCTGTGCGCGGCTCGGGGTCGATGCCAACGTGGTCCGACGGCGCGCCGCCCAGCGTGCCGAAGACTGAGCCGGTCTACCCGTCGCTACGCACTGATCGTAGATACCATCGGTCTATGCGTAGTAAAGCGTCAGAACTGTTTCCCGTCTACCGGTCCGCGGCGCAGGCCGAGATCCTGGCCTCCACCCTCCTGTACCCCGCTCGCGAACAAACGATCAGTGAGCTCTCCCGGCACCTGACCATCCCTCTCACGACAGTCTCCGACGAAGCGGCACGCCTGGTCACCGCGGGGCTGTTCAACAGCAGAAAAGTTGGCCGCGCCAACCTTTTGACCCCCAACTCGGACAACCGCCTCCTCGCCCCGCTGACCGAAATCGTCTTAGCCACGATGGGGCCACACCGGCTCGTCCGCGACGCCTTCTCGCCCCTCGCCGGCGTGGATCGCCTGCTCATCTACGGCTCTTGGGCCGCGAGATACCAGGGCGAGGCCGGCCTACCACCCAACGACCTCGACGTCCTCGTCGTCGGGACACCCGACCGGGACGCGGTCTACGACGCAGCCGACGTGGTGGAACGCCGCACCGGCCTACCCGTCCACCCCGTCATTGCCTCGCCCACCCGCTGGGCTGACCTCGCCGACCCGCTGATGACCCAAATCAGATCCCGCCCCACTGTTGCCATCGGCCTACCCGCCTCCGGCTGAGGCCCTCACGACTCCAGCTCGGGAGAAGTGGTACAGGCCTGGTGCCGGCCGGATCTCCGGCCGGTGATGCTGTGCTGGAACTGGACGCTGGTCAGCTTCTCGGTCGTTCACGACCGAACTTGCAGGTCATGAACGACGTATGGTCAGGGGCATGGACGCGGTCGTGCGTTACCGGTATCGGGCCTACCCCGACGCCAATACCCACCGTGCACTGTCCCGAACATTCGGCAGTTGCCGGGTCGTCGCCAACGACGCCATCGCCGCCCGACGCCAAGCCCGCGCACTCGGTCGGCCCTACCCAAGCCTTACCCGTCTGAGCCGCACCCTGATCACCGACGCCAAGCACACCCCCGAAAGAGCATGGCTGGATGAGGTCAGCGCCGTGGCGTTGCAGCAGTCCTTGGCCGACGTCGACCGCGCCTACCACAGCTACTTCGCCTCCATCAACGGCACTCGTGCGGGCCGCAAGATGGGGTCACCAAGGTTCCGGTCCCGCCACGACTCCCGCCAGGCAGCCCGGTTCACCGCCAACGCCCGGTTCACCATCACCCGCACCGGGGACCGGGCCGCGGTGCTGACCCTGCCCAGGATCGGCCGGGTGCCCTTCGTGTTGTCCCGCCCGCTGCCCTCAACCCCCTCGAGTGTCACCGTCATCCGGGAAGCTGACGGCCGCACCTACCTGTCCTTCCTCGTCCGCGTCACCGAAACCCCCCGCAAACCCACCGGTCGGGCTTGCGGGGTCGACGTCGGGATCGCCAGCTTCGCCCACATCCTCACCGCCGACGAATCCACCGGAGCCGAGCACACCACGCAGATCACCAACCCCCGGTACCTGCTCCGCAAAGCCCGCGCCCTCGCCCGCTCCCAACGGTCGCTGTCCCGCAAGAAGAAAGGCTCCGCCAACCGGGACAAAGCCAAAGCCAGGGTCGCGGTCCTGCACCGCAAGGTGCGGGAAACCCGACTCGACCACGCCCACCAGATCGCCGCCCAGATCACCGCCGACCACGACGTCATCGCCGTGGAAGACCTTGCGGTGACGGATATGACCCGGACCAGCATGGCGAAATCGGTGCATGACACTGCGATGGCCCAGTTCCTGCGCGTCTTGGCCGAGAAAGCCACCCGCCAGGGCAGAACACTCATCAAGGTGGGCCGGTGGTTTCCCTCCACCCAACTGTGCTCCCACTGCCACCAACTCACCGGGCCGAAAGGCACACCCGGTCTGAGGGTCCGTCACTGGACCTGCACCACCTGCGGCACCGAGCATGATCGGGACATCAACGCCGCCCGCAACATCCTCACCGAGGGTCTGCGCCTGCTCACCGCGTCATCCACCGACGCACCCGAGCAACCCCTTCCAGTCGCCGACGGACGGTCGGAGACAATAAACGCCTGCGGAGTTGAGGTAAGACCACCCGAAACGGTGGCACTCGGTGATGAACCAGGAAGGTCCAGGAAGGTCTTGCAGAGATGCTAGATACCACCCCGACCCCGAATCCCCGCCCTTTCAGGGCGGAGAGGCGTCAACTGTTCTGGCGGGACCTGAAGGACTCACCCCCGCTCTCGCGGGAACAGCAGCGAATGACCTGCTAGTTACTGGGTACTTGGCCCCGGACACCCGCCGGGCGGGGCGCCGTGCGCGCCCGCGCGTCGGTGCCCAGCCGCCGGTACAGGGTGGTCTCGGACACCCCGACGGTCTTGGCTATCTCGGCCACCGTGAGCTCGCGCGCGTCGTAAAGCTCTTGTGCGCGTGCACGTTTCGCCTCGGTGAGAACCGGGCGGCGGCCCCCGGTTCGCCCTCGAGCACGCGCCGCCGCCAAGCCATCATTCACGCGTTCGACCAGCAAATCGTGTTCGAACTCCGCCATCGCCGCCAGCATGTGAAAGAACAGGCGCCCGGTGGGGTTGGTGGTGTCGATGCCCTGGTCCAGCACCCGCAGCCCGATACCGCGTTCGGCGAGGTCAGCGGCCAGCTCGACCAGGTGCCGGACGGAGCGTCCTGCGCGATCGAGCTTGACGATCACCAAGGTGTCGTCCCGCCGGAGATACCTCCGGCATTCGTCCCACTGGGGGCGCGACGCTTTCGTGCCGCTGGCGTGGTCGGTGAAAATGCGATCGCAGCCGGCCGCGGTGAGGCGGTCGGCCTGCCCGTCAGGGGATTGCCCGGCTGTGGACACCCGGGCATATCCGGCGAGGGTCATGACCGCTTCCTCTCTGCGTAGTAGCGGAATGTGAGGTTGATCCGGGTGCCTGCGTGTGCCCGCTTCGGGATCGAGTGGCGAAAACTGCTTTGCGATTCGTCACGCATCACCAGGAGATCGCCGTGGCCGAGCGGGATCGTGCTCACTTCGCGGCTGGTCTGGTGGCGAAGTTTGAAGTCCCGCGTGTCACCCAGGCTGACTGATGCAATGGTCGGTTGCGCTCCGAGCTCCGGCTCGTCGTCGCTGTGCCAACCGACGCCGTCACGCCCGCTCCGGTACACGTTCGCCAAGCAGCTGTTGAATTGTGCCCCGGTCTCATCCTCCAAGCGCACCCGCAGCGCCTCGAGCTCTGGCAACCACGCGCGCGGCACGTTCTCAGTGCCGGAGTAGGTGTAGGCGGCGTCGCCGAACCAGGCAGTCAGCCGGGGTACAGCGACTTCACGGCCATACATTCGGATGGTCTTCTGCTCCCACGGAATGCCTGTGGTCAGCACCGCGAAAAGCTCGTCAGCCTCGGTGGGGTCCAGCCACCCCGGTGTATGGGCTACACACGCCGGGGTGGTCGTGGTCATTGCATTTCCTTGGAGGAGAGCTGGGCCACGAAATAACAAGCCGCCAGATCCATCGCGACCTCGTCGGGAGATACCCCGGAGGCAGTGGCCATGAGCACGAAGAGGCCGTGCTCCAGCACCAGCTCGTGGGCCCGAGTGGAGATCATTCCGGCGGGCGCGGGCATCCCTAATGAGATGGAAACCTCCTGCATCACCGCAACTTTTTCGGCGGAGGTGCGAGGGTCGAGGCTCAGGAGCTCCACGGCCCGCTGCCGATCGAACTCGTCGGCCCCATCTCTCTTGAGGGCGGCGGCGCTCCGGGCGAAATCGTCGGTGAGGGTGTCAGTGTTTTCCATGGTGCGCTCCCTGTGTTGGGGCCCGGCGTCTCCGGCTCTGCCCTCAGTCTACCCCACAAACACCTGTTTATGCAAGCTAGATTAGACAGACTTTTGTGGCAGCTCCAGGAGGCCCGAAACGGTCACTTCGCCCGCCACGGCGCGCCACCACCACATGAATTGTCTGTGGTGGAGGTGAGGAGAGTGGTTGACAGCGCGAGCGGGGGTCGCACCCTGGATGGCTCCAGAAATGTCGGTGGCCGTCCGTAGGTTCTGTGGTACGGGTTGGCGAGCGGCGAGCAGCACCTCGATCAGGCACTTCTGCGTTCTTGAACGCGAGCGCATGCGAACAAGTCAGTAGACTGCTACTTTCCTGCTACTTTGAGAAGGGCGTGTGATGGAGCAGTCGGTAACTGGCGTCCCAGATGGGTGGGACGTTCCTCTAGGTGGGCTCGAGGGATTGGCGCGGGTGCAACTGGAGCGCACGCACGTCGAGGCTGCTGCGGCAGAAGTCCGATTTGTGACCGACCAGCGTGAGTTGAGCCAGGCGGCTGCGGCACGGGTGTGGGAAGGGCTGGGAACCGAGGCTTACCCGGTGTTCGAGCCGTCGACCCAGACCATCATGACGGTGACCATCAATCCCGCCGGTGCGGTGCCCGTCCAGGAGTCGCAGCAAGGATGGATGCTGGCGACCAGTGACCGTGCGACAGCAGTGACGCTGCTGCCGTCGATGGTGGTGATGCAGACCCGTGACTACAAGCGTTACAGCACTAGCCTCGGAGGGCCGCTGGCGAAGGTTTTATCACTGTTCACTGAGGCCACAGGGGTCTCCCGCGTTCAGCGGTTGGGTCTGAGGTATGTGAACCGGCTGACCGATCCCGCCGCGGGTTCGCCCGCCTTCTGGTGTGACCACATAAGGGAACCGTTCGCGGGGGCGTTGCACGGACCCGTAGCTCACCTGGTGACCGGTGTCCACCAGCAGGTGCAGTTACAGCTGGATGAGACAGCAGGCGCGCGCGTCCAGACCGGAGTCTTCGAGGAGCAAGGGGCAGTGCCACCGTGCTACAGCTACCTGGTGGACCTAGACGTATTTCGCGAACAAGCCAGCATGTTCGAGAGGACTGTATGTGCCGACCAGATGCGCCAGCTCAACCGGACCGCGCTTGCACTGTTCGCCAAGGTTCTGTCTCAGCAGTATCTTGCCGAACTGGGGCCGGTAGCTGTGCCACCTAGTGACACGCCAGGCGCCGGGTCCACCATTCCAGGCGCGCCCGTGGCCGACGAATCCGCGGAGAATGCTCGCAACGAAGGAGAATTACGGCTATGACGCTAACGATGCCGGCACAGACGGCAGACCCCTTCGGCATCGTCGGGACCTTCCCAGCGAAGTTCAGGCGAGTCAATACCAGCACCGTCAACGTCGATCTGGTCGCCCAGGAGATTCGCGAGGTTCTCACCGCGTGGGAAGAGATGACCGCCTCCCCGGCGCACTCGTCGACCTCCCTGGACCGCAACTCTGGTGCTCCGGGAGCCGAGCCGCGACTGCGCTACCCATCGACGCCGGTCGCGGCTGTCGAGTACGTGAGAGACCTGCTAGGGGTTTCCCAGGATACGGTGCTGGCCGCGGCCGGCGTCGCGGAGCGCACATTCTTCGGTTGGAAAAAGACGCCAAACAGCAGGCCCCGCGTGGCCAGCCTGGGTCGTCTGTGGTTGATGGTGGAAGCCCTGACCCAACTCCAGGGCTCGCACCCGAATCTGGCTGCCTGGATCCACAGCAATCCCGACGCGTGGCGAGCCTTCGAGGCCGGTCAGGTGAATCGCCTAGTCCAATTGGAGGTGGAATGGGTCGTGGGTAACGAGCCCGCTCACACTCCCCACGCTCCACGGTTTGGTGACCCGGGGGACAGTCTTGCCGCGCTCAAAGATGTGGTCATGCAGGAGCCTGAAGAAGACAACATCCCTGCCCCAGCGGTTCCTGCGCTTCGTGCGACGGTTCGGGGCCGTACCCTGCTGCCCAGGTGAATCAAGCACTGTGACGACACCGGGCCTTGAGGAGCCGCTCGACAACCCGGGCCAGCCGACTGGGCTGTCTCTCGACGCTATCGTCGACGAGTGCTCATGGTCTGATTATGAGGACACACTCGGCCGCTGGAAGCAGGGACACTTGATCCGCGATGTCCCGATCAGCTGGATCGCACCCCCCGGTGTCGACCCGGTCACCAACATGGAGTCTCCAGACCAGGAAACCGGTCCGGTGGTGATCGGCGAGGTGTTCGACGCAATCGTGTGTTCTCAGACGTGTGACCTTGGGGCCGGGCCTCCGGGTGACTGGCATCCGATGGTGCTCGTGGCACCGCTGGTAAACGATCTGGGCATAGGGTCGCCTTCGCGCCGCAGCTTGCCGCAGAAGGGAAGCTCGGCTACCTAGTGCAGGTTCTTCGTCCTGGTCACGACTATGAGCAGCCCTTCGCTACGCCCGACGGTCCCACCGAAACCGACGGTCCGACTACGGCGCCGCGCAGTACCGAGACGAGGGTGTCGGCTGGTCAGCGCTGGTACGCGGACCTCCGGCTTCTCGTTCCGATTTCTAAGGCCCTTTTGATCGAGAGGGTACCGGCTGAAGGCTTCGTGACCGAAGCCGAGTCATTGGCCTTTGGTGAGATCCTCGCACAGAAGTTCCGCCGCCCAGCCCTGAATGAGCACCTGTCGGAAGCTGTGCCGAAGATGGTGACCGACTTCGTGCGAAGCAGCGGAAAAGCCAAGCAGTGCTTCGCGAAGGTCGAACAGGTCCGTCTCCTCGTCGCTCTCGGCGATCGTCTAAACCCTGAGCGTGCCCAACTGCTGGTACTAACCTCCGGTGGGCCGCTGAGTGAGGAGGAGCGGATGGGCTGGTCAGGTCTTGACGCTAAGGTCGCCACTCTGTTCAAGCAGCAGGACATAGCTTATGCGCCACTTGTCCACTACGACGTGGCCCAGATGAGTGCCGAGCTATACCGGCGGACCGTGCCGCTCCGGTGCGACCTGATCGGGCATACCCGCTGGCCGTAGCCGGTGCAGAAGACGCATCGCGCCGGACTACCGCCTGGCAAGTACGACGGTCCCTCCAGCGAGAGTCAACTCGGCTGCTTGCCTACGAGCCGGGCATGCCTGAACGAGGCAATTGAGTCACGGGTGAACAGCCGTCAACGCCGTTGTCCAGTCGGCGGCGATTGCTTTCTGCGCGTCGACCAGGGTGATGGTGCCGGAACAGAGGGCGGTGTGCAGCTGGTTCTCCACCGAGTCCTTGGGGTTGGTGGTCCCGGTGGCGGTGGTGGCGTTGGGTTCGGGCCACAGGTTCGAGGTGGCGTTGGTGCCGCCGAGTTCCAGGCTGATGAGGTGGTCGTACTCCGTGGTCTTGGCGGGAGTTTCCCCGTACTGACGCAGTGAGCTTTGCTTGGCCTTGTCGGTTTCCGTGGCCGGGGCGCGCACCGAGGAGGAGTACCCGCTGCGGCAGATGGTCTGCGGCAGGTTGGATTGGGTGACGCCGGGGTCCACGGCACCGGGGGTGCAGATCGGGTCGGGCAGAACCTTGCCGGACGCCGCGTCCACCGCCCTGACGTGGCACTGCCCGGGAGACAGCTGCACATCGTCGGTGACGTGGCTGCGCGCGGACACGACGTGGATGCCCGTCCCGGCCAAGGTGGACTCCGGTGCGCCGTTGGGCACAGGAATCTGCTTGGTGGCCGACGGTGGTGCTTGAACGGTGGGAGCGGGAGCCTGTTGTGCCGACGATCGGGGCGCCTGACTGGTGGTCGTGGTCGCGCCGGCCGGCGGGGAGGGCTGGCTTGTCGAGCAAGCCGTCAGCGGCAGCAACGCCAGCGCTGTGGCGGCGAGAACGCGACGCTTGCTCACTGGTGCTCACTTTCTGGCGGTCCGACGTAGCCCACTCACTGGCGGCAGAGCCTATGTGCTGTGGCGATCGTGGCGGCAGCGGAACTCTGCTGTCAACAGGGGTTTACGCTGTGGCCATGCCAACGGCGCCCAGCCTCGACCGCCTCAGTGCCCTTGCTGTGCGTCTGGCGGGTGTCAGCGCAAGCTCCGCCGCGCTGTTGGAGGAGCGGCGGACCCTCGCCCGGGCAGCGCGCCAGGAGGGGTGCAGCGTGGCCGACATCGCAGAGGCCTGCGCGGTATCCCGCCAGCGGGCGCACCGCATTGCGCAGGGCGTCGACGGTCAGAGGGTCCTGAGTGGCGACCGCTGAGCCGTCCGGAACACGCCACATCGGTGTTCAGTCATGACTGACCTCTGGACGACCCGGGATCTGCCGGTACTCCGGGCACTGGTGGAGCACTTCGACGATCCGCGCGCCAACGACTCGGGCCTCGACCTTGCCGGGGATACCGGTCTGGACGGTGAGGAAGTCGTGCGTGCGCTGGCTGCCCTCAGCCGGGCCGATCCGCCTTACATCAGCGGCATGGGCGCATGGGGGTCCCGTGGGGTACCGGTCAAGATCCACGGCGTGACCGAGCGGGCTTACCGGGCGGTCGGTGCGTGGCCCACCGCAGAGGGACTGACGGACAGGATTACCGCGGCGTTCGCGGACGCCGCAGATGCCGAGCCGGACCCGGAGCAGAAAAGCAAGCTGAGGTCCACGGCTGCGTGGCTGGGCGGCGCAGGCCGAAGCGTTGCCCTCGATGTGGTTATGAAGCTTGTGGAGCACCAAACCGGTCTCACATAACGATGTCCCGCGCGCAGCCCACCCACCGGTTCACCGCACCACCAAGTGAAGGAGTGACGCCGTGCCATCTGGCCGTTTGACGTTGAACTGGGTCGGTAAGGACCAGGCGCTCCTGACCACCCCGGACGGGGGTTACGAGTGGGTGGACCGCACCGACCCCCGAGTGACCGAGATCCGGCTCTTGCATGAGCGTGAAACCGTCGGTGCTGTTGGCCCTGATGAACACCCCACCGCGGATAACCTTCTGATCCACGGTGACGCGGCGGACGGTTTACGGTCCTTGCTGAACCTGCCGGAGTTCGCCGCCGAGTATCGGGGCAAGGTCAAGC
>JAABVA010000638.1_pt1 | contig 42948 bp, 38 predicted proteins | sample 5560331 | NCBI WGS metagenome assembly JAABVA01 (sample SAMN12812661, study PRJNA571458) | rock metagenome | isolation source: Antarctica rocks | place: Antarctica: Victoria Land, Mt New Zealand sud | collected 2016-01-07 | reverse complement strand
AACAAAGAAGATGAGATTTGTTTGTTGATTGATTTGATTGATTCTCTAGCAAACAACGAAGATTCTTTATCGTTGAATCTATTGATCGATTTGATTCTTGAGCAATTCACGAAGATTTTTTATCATGATTCTCATAATCGAATGAACTTTGCATACTTAATGAGCAATAAGTAGTCTAGCAATTCAAACAGTCTCGTCGTTGATTCTATTCAATTCTCTAGTATTGTTCTATCTTTTGATTATCATTGATCATCAGATAAATGAATTTCTTTAAACTCATTCTGTTTAGATGAGTATGTTGAATGAATAATGAGATCAGTATCATGTGATTAATGAATTCTTAATATAATGTCAGAATCATGTCTAAATAATACAATCAATGAAGATCAGAGTTGATAGTGCTTGATCTTTAGAGATAACTATAACTGAATATTAAGAATACAGAAGAAGATTGATACAAAAGCTTCTATTTATGTAATGTTCAAAGACTGCGCTAGACTTGAAAGAAATGTGTTTGTGACATAAGAAGAAAATGATGTAGATGAACAAGATGTTGATGAAAGAAAAGAGTGTTGAGAAAGAAAAAAGAGATTGAGTCATATCTGAGTCAAATCTGACTAGCTCGCTGATTAGTTTTAATCATTACGCAGAGCATTTGCTAGCGTTCACTGCAAATTGATTAAAGCTTCAGTCTTGTTCAGTCTTGATACGCTCGTAACACAGTAAAATGATCTTCTGACTGACGCAATAGTCAATCATCTGAGTAGTGATATGAGAAGCATGATCATCAATTAATAATATTCAATATTCATCTTTTTGACAGATTTTAATTTCTGAATCAAAGCATTTTCAAATTCAGACTAGATTCAATTCGTTGTTGATTCAATCATTCTTACTCACAGCAATATGATCTTCTTTAAGTACTTCATATCAGATCTTCTGCTGTACTTTTTCTTTGAAGATAATTTACGACTTCAAGACTGTTTCATTCATAGATATATATTCAATCAATGAAACTCACTCTCGATTGTCACATTGAATCATATGAGTCTTCTTTTCATATTTGAAAATCATGACTCAAAGCTTAGCAATAATTCTCTGCATGAATCTCTTTTCATTCATGTTGTAGATATCTTCTATTTCTATTTCATGCTCTTCTTTCAAACTTGAAAAAGATTGAATCAGTCAGCTAAAATATCATGATTCTGAGTTATAGCACGCTCTTTGTCAAGCGAAGAAACATATGCTGTTTTGATTTGTGAATGATGTTTTAAAAACTTCTGAGATCAATTGATTTCAACTGACTTATCATCACTCTTTTTTATTAGTAGTTCTTGAATTATTGAATATACTTGCTTCACATGAGAAGATCAGTCTCAAGTCTGAAGACGTAGAATTCAGTCACATATAGCTTCTTCTTCTTCTTGACTAAGTCTTTGAAATTGCTGATTGCGTGCAGCAACAGTCTTTCGATCATTGATTCGGTCTCAAAGAGTACTAGTTGATATTTCATATTGACGAGCGATTTTTGCTTGGAAGGAATTTTCGTTGACTGCTGAAGCCTCGTTTCAACGTGCATGAGCAAGCGTTATGCGCTTTTCCTGTGAAAGTTCTATATCTTCAGAAAGTATGAAGAACATAGGGGGGGTGGGAAGGGGTGGGGGGGTGGCTGCCATCGTTTTGCTGATATGTTGAAGAATTATACCAATAGAATATGAAATGTGGATTTTCAGCCCTATAGGGCTGTCCGACTGCTAGGTTTAGCCGGTTGCTAGGTGAACCCTTCTACTGACTTTGCCTTCTCCGGGAAAGACTGTCCTGAAATTGTTGTGGTTGACTTTGATGAGACCTCCTGAACATCCAGCCACACGTTTCGCAACCTTGAAAATATGAGGATCCCTCGGATGTATTCCGTTCTTGAAGCTAATTCATGTAATAGCAGACCGGATTGGTGGGATCTATTCCGTACAGGGAACTCAATCCTTCCCAGGGGTCTTGAAACCGGGTAAAAATTCATGCTGGACTAGCAGATTTGGAATGGTTCTAGCAAGCACTTCAAGGTCACCAAAGCTGCGTAGAATCTGGGTGAAACCGTTAAGGTCGTTGCACTTCCCAGCAGCTCGCCCCCAATTCTTGATTCTCAAGCACGATCATTATCCAAGCGCGTTCCAACAGTCGCATTGCCTGTCGTGCAGCGCGTAATATGGGGTTATGATTGGCTCAAATCCCGGAGAGTGTTACAAACAACGACCCGGAGCGGTTGACACTTTGGCCCGCGGGAGGGTAGGACGATCTATACTGGGCGCTTGCAAAGGAACTCTTTTAAAGCCATGTATATCACCACTTTCCTGCTCGATTGACTACTGATCGTAAGTCCTCTTGCTAGGAGAATATTATAACCAGCATCTCTACACACCGAGGGACCCGTTGGACTCAACAGAACCCTGAAGCTTCAACGTACCGACACACATACAAACCACTGCTACATCGTCCTTCGCTGAAACCAGTCCCTTGATCTTCAATGGCGACTGAATATCCTTCCGACAAGGAGGTCAATCCTCTTCTTAGTGAAGATCCGTTCAAGAGCGAGCAGAGCCAGAAGCTCTTCGAGGCCATTGATGAGCTCCGGACCTGTGGTGCAAACCACGATGTTGATCTTCCAGAAGTATTTTCCCTCTCGAGATCAGTGCATGTCAATATAGATCACTGACGGAATCAGCTCGTTATTGTTGGCGACCAATCAGTCGGCAAATCGTCCCTCCTTCAAAGTTTGACTGACATCCCGTTTCCTGTTGCGGGAAGACTCTGTACTCGATTCCCAACCTTGATTTTGTCGCGTCGAACGCCGAATAAGCCCGAGACCACGAAGATATCGATCGAACCGGCGATGTTTAGTTCATTCACAAAGGACCTGCACCCTGCCCGTGTCGAACGTTATGCTCAATTTACGCGTGAAAGCGCCAACATTACAGCCTCAGATTTTGTGGCAGTAGTAGATGAAGTAAACAACCTCCATTCTACAGTGATTGGCGTGCAATTGACCTTTGACGCACATAGGCAACAGAACTAATGGGAATCACAAAGGCCACGAAACCAATTGATAGGCGCATGAAACCCTCATCAACATTCAAAGCCCAGAATTTTTCTGATGATGTCCTGAAGATTGAAATATCAGGACCCCTCCGTTCCTACTTCAGCATTATTGACGTGCCAGGGGTCTTCCAATCGCTAACCAAGGATTTGACGGAAGCAGAGAAGATGGGCGTAAAATCTATGGTTGCTTCATATATGAGACGGCAACAAAGCGTTATAGTGTAAGCACACCCCTCCACGACCGGATCACATTGCATGCTTACCCACCAAGATGCGTTGCGAGCGGAACAAACGATCTAGCCAACCAAGCGGCATTCGATATGGCGTCGGAACATGATCCTAAAGGTTCGCGCACTGTGGGAGTAATTACAATGTGTGATGTTGCCCAAAACATAGATCAGGTAATTGAAACAACCATTCTCTTTAGGCTGACAATGTTAACTTTCAGCAGGTCCTAGAGCTAGCGCAAAACAAGGAGAAGCACTTCGACCATGGGTGGTTTGTCATTCGGAACCGTACGCCAAGCGAAGTTCAAGAAGGATTAGAGCCTTTGGAACGGCATATAAGAGAAAAAGACTTTTTCGAAGCCCGCCCTTGGACTAAGCTTCCTGAAGATCGTCGCGGCACGCAACCTCTGAAGAGATATCTAGCGGCTCTTTTATGTAGTCGTATTCAAGCGACTTTTCCGACCATACTCTCCACCATACAGACTCGTCGAGATTCGGTCCGAATCAAACTCGATTCCTTGGGTACATCGCGGAAGACTATGGAGCAAAAAAGAACGTACCTTTCAACGATTGCACACGATTTTCAGTCATTGGCGTTACAAGCTCTCCGTGGTCGATACGATGTCATTTCTATGAGTGAGATGAGGTTGCGAACGAGGGTCCGAGAATTCAACGATGATTTTGCGCTGGAAATGAGAACCCATGGTCACTCAACCCCCTTTATAGACATCCCAAATATGGGATACGCCTCCAACGCCTTAAGCTCCGGTCCCGAGAACGCGTCTGGTTTATTTGGTTCTGGGAAGTCCCAACCTGTGAAAGCAAGCAGTAATGGCTCTCCGTTCGGAGGAAGCGGATCTCTACAAGTAGGTCTTTCGAATGTTTGGTCCAGCACTTCCCCATTCAAAGAATATTCGGAACATGAGTATACTCTTGGGCAGGGGAAGCACCGGTGTGCTTATCAGAGTATCTCGTTCTCGCCGCCCTACTCGAACACCTCCTTTGAAGAGCTTCGGCTAAGCAATTATCTTCAGGCACAACCAAAGATATCAACACCCACTACCTCATTTGGTGGCGTATCCTATACAAACGAAAATGGTTTCGCTAATTCCAAATTTGGCTTGTTTGGAAAAATCGATCTTGACTCCGCTGCTGGAAGCCCCAGTTCTCTGTTCTCAAACCCTCCAAACACCCAAGCAACGACCGTGTTCCAACCAGCCAACCTTGACCGAGGAAGAGGTCAGATATACCAGTGGATTAGGAATGAAGTGAAAGCTAGCAGAGGTACAGAACTCCAAGGAACTCTCAATCCGGATGTACTACCTGTCCTATTCCACAAACAGGCTGCCAACTGGCGCACCATGTCAGAAGCTCATTTTCTGAGAGTACAGACAATGATAATAAGTGTAACAGAGAAGCTACTAGAAAAAACAGTTGGTGATAAACACACAAGAACACTGATAAGGAATCGCATTCACCAAGCAAACCAAAAAGCGACTAGCCGCAGGCTCAATTTGCTTTCCGAGCGGCTGAATGACATTCTTACCAAACATCTACAGACAAACAACCAAGCATTCGAGCAAAAGGTTAGCGAGACTCGACTACTTCGGTTTCAAGGTGCACTGGAGCGATACAGATCCTCGAGAAAGGCACAACCAGCTTCACTATTCGCTAGCTCTGCATCCGCTACTACTTCGGACACTCAGTTCACCATCGACATGCGAGACACAGCCGCCCTTTTTACGGAGCTCCACATGAGCAACTCCCAGAACCTCGAGGATGAAATTCACGATACATTAAAGGCATACTACGAGATAGCTCTCAACGACTTCGTGGAATTCGTCACTCAGCATATCGTGGAGCGTTATCTTGACGATGATCAAGGACCACTCCTCATGTTCTCTCCAACATATGTGGGAGGATTGAATGATCAAGCAGCGGGGAATTTGGCGGCGGAGGACGAGTCCACGATGCGACTAAGAGCAGAATACGAAGAGTCTCTTACCCGTCTCAACCGCGCAGAGGAAATTGCAATGAAATATACCTAGGAAGTTATTATCATTGCACGAGGGCCTCACCGTTACTGCTCATTGGCCCCATAGACTCCCTTTAGAGCCCATTTTATAATTCACATTCGGGGTTGTAGCCCTTTCTGATACAGTTTCTCTGCTGCATAACATCATCAGAAGTAGACTATAGTGTTGCAGGAGAGTCTCAAGTATGTCCTATCTCTTTGATGAGAAGTAATCCAGGGTCTTTCAGCGTGCCACATGCTCCAGAGTAATATCATCGGGACAGATTCGGAACGGCTCCTTTGAATTATCCAAATTCTAAGACTAGTCGAAGTATCTCCATGAATCCCAAGACTACAGTTGGAAGAGGATGGGTGTAATTCGCACTTCACCAGCTTTGCTGGTGGCTTTGCTGGTGGCTGCACCGAACCGACTGAGCTCAACAATCACGATGCAGGTTCGGATGGGTTGTTGGGTATGTGGCGCGGAGTCGATCGATCTAGGTAAACGCAGTTCCGAGTTAGCTTTTATGTCCTCGGTAGCAGTAGAAGTATCATACCGGGCCACTCTCTTCCGAAAGTTGAAATGGTATTAGACGGGTCTTGTCATTTGTATTAGCAGCGCGTTTGGGGTGTGCTGGAGGGTTGCCTTCCAGATGGCACTTTTGAAAAGATGGCGGCTGTGCGATGAATCACATGACTCCAGTGTGATCCGTGCACCAGTGGAAAGTCGAATTGTCTACTCTCTATCTGTCCAATTCTGCCAACAAGACTACCTACCATATAACTTTTACATATTACACAATCTGCTATGTATGCATGCCAGTCTTTGGATGCTGACCATCGAGTTTCCAAGTACCAAATCATAGGTCTGGACGTTTCCAAGGATCGCATCGATGCTAGCGGAATGACATGTAGTTCTGGTGCCATGTGTACCCTGGGTTCTCCTTCAACAAATCCTCAATCACTCGCAATCCATCTTTCTGTTGTCTTCCTAGAAGTTCGCCCATCAATGGATCAACGTCTACGACTTCACCTTCAGCCACGCCCTCAAGCAGGGACCTCCACGCTTCGAAAAACTGGGCTGGTTTCTTTCCCTCATCAATTGCCGCATTCTTCGTCACGTACTCTTCAGCTGAAACTCGATGTAGAATTAATTCATTCCCTGTAATCTTTCTGATCGTATCCACAATGTCAGCGAACGTATACGTCTTCGGGCCCGTTAACAGCACGATCTGGTTTTCAAAGCCCTCCTTTAGCATCAGCTTTGCAGTAGCTTCTCCAAGTTCTGCCCTAGATGCCCAAGCCACTGGGCCATCTGCTGGTAAGAAAAGTTCCTTGGAGTCAGGGTACCAATTCATGAATACTGGGAAAGCATCCGCGTAAACTCCTTCGCGAATAGAAGTGTATGTTAATCCTGACCTTGAGGATATTAGCAAGATGTATTGGTAGCTGGAGAGAAGCATCTACTTCTTCAGTATGTCTTCAGTGGCGATGTGAGCCAGCTGCACTACAACTTTGGAATCGGAGCCACGTCCACCGAACGCAAGAGAGCTATAGTAGACCTTTGCCCCAAAAAGTTTGATTAAACACGTCGAACATTGTAACAAGAATGATATTTCGGACATACGTGTTTGATACCCGCAGCTTTAGCGGCTTCGACCACATTCGCATGTTGCTTGGTTCTTTTTTCTGGATTTACTTCACTAGTCGAAACAAAGAACAGCTTGTCTACTCCTTTGAATGCTTCCTGCAGTGATTCCGGGACATTGTAGTCGACCCAGCGGAACTCCACTCCTTTGTTTCTTAGGATCGCGGCTGTTGATCGATTTGACGATGACGCAGCTAATGATGAGGCAGGAACGTGTTCAAGGAGGGTGTCAAGTACACTGCGACCTAGGCCACCAGTAACGCCAGTGACTAGTATCTTGAAAGCCATCGCTGTTGATGTATTGAAAGTGGTTCTCAGTAATTGCTTCGAATGTTTGGGATAAGCCCAAGATCCATATATACTTCTTTCAAGGCATCCATGCTCTACCACAACTACAAATAACCCTGTCACTCCTTGGCGCTGCCATAGAACGTTTGGAGCGTGTTCGTTGATGATTGGGCTATTGCACGATCTGCTTACAAAAGGAATCTGCTTACAAAAGGAATCTGCTTACAAAAGGAACAGTTAATTGCTCAGCAAAGCACATTGTACATAGTCTGTAGATATCTAAGCGGGCGGGCTGCGGGACAACTATGAGCCGTGGCTATACTAGGCTTCAAGTCCCCCTATCCTTTGAGCGCATTCTATTCCATTCCACCTTCTGTTTACGATTTCCTGTACCGAACATATAGAAACCACTGTACCAGACAGGGTGTTATGGCTAATCTTCAGATGTGGAGATGTACGTTCTAACACGTTTGATGGTATTGGAGGCTTAAGCGCAAGCCTAAGGTGGTCGTTGCCAGTCTAACGGAGGTACCTTGCGAGTATGGCATGGACAGCAGAGTTTTATGGCCCAGTCTTGAAGATAATGCGATGCATGAGATCAGACTTCTTCAACTTTCCCTACCGAGGCGCTTTTCCGAGCAGCTTCTGCCGTAGCGGAATGCTCAGAGCAATGTGTATCCTCGGTGCTTATGTCGGAACCCTTCTCGATATGGGGAGTATTGTTGTTGGTTCCTGCAGCGTCAGGAATGAAGCGACAAGGAATCTCCTCGTTCAGGTTCGGCAACTGCATGCCAGTGACTACAAAGATCCATTAGTCTAGGAGATTGAGCAATACTAAAGAGGTGTGGAGAATCGTCTTACTTTTATTGGAGTCCTGCTGGTTCTCATGGCGATGCCATAGGTAATATGTCCGCTGAGCCTGCCATACTGTGATGATACCGATGACGAGGGCCAGCAGGCCAAAGACAACGTTTATGATGGTGCCGCTCGAGTCCACTCGAGTAGGGGCTGGGAGTGGGCTCGGCGTGATGGTGTAGTTGTTAGAGGCGAACTTCCCCACTCGGATTGAAGGTGCCATGTTGAACTTCATGCACTTGCAAGCTCAAGATAGCCCTGTGGAAACGAAAAAATGTCAGAGAAGTGGACCAATAGTGTTTTTGCGCAGTGGAATAAGCACTTTCGAATTAAAGGACGGAGCTTTGTCTTGACGAGCTTCACTTCCTTATCAGCTCTGCGATTCCGAGCGTTAAGTTTTGTAATACTGAAAGGATAATCTGAAGAAGTTGACGACTAATGGTCGAAGAATATGTAAGAGAGGATCGAAGGATAAGAGATTGGCGGACTCCAATTTTTTATATAGTAGGCTGAAGCACCCGGGGTTTATGCCTGGTATGCCATTACTCAGTCACACCTGTTTTGCAATGCAGCCAGGAAGTTATAGAGGGTATATCGAGTGTGCAGCGGATCAAAGTGACCGGCGACAGGAAAGTCACATGACTGATTCCGTGGATTATATTGAAGCATGCCGTATCAACCATATTTGTATAATTGGCTTTCTAACAGAAGCCCAGCACAACAACAATTTTCGCTCGTACAAACGTCCGTCATCCCGATCGACGTAGACGGCACAAGTTTCGTGAATGCAACCTATCAACGTGCTTCCTGCATTGCCTGTCTGCATGGACTGGTAGTTGGTGGCCACAGGCTGTGTACAACATCGCACAAGAACCTTCACCTCACCCTTTCTTGTCCAACTTGCCACTTACATTAGTGCGGCCACATTCCTCGCAAATGCTTCAATTCTTATGCTCTATCGCTAAGCCAGCCTTGGAAATTGCGGCCGACAAGCTTTCTGACCATTAGCGATGTTCCGATAAAGACTTAGGTCGGTCCCGGGTTCCTCGTTCTTCTCCTCTCACAATACCTCACTACTAGCAATCACTACTAGCAATGTAGGTACGGCAAAAGAAAAGCGATTGACCAATCCTTGCGTGTCAATTCAAGGTTAATGGTTCGATGCTACTGAGGTTAATCCAATCCCTATTGCAGAAAACCTGCCCAGGCCCGAATGGCATGAGTTGCCTCTCGTCACTATTTCATCAGAGCCGAAGGTATTCTACTATAGTGCAAAGATCAACGGATATGGCGAGTGCAGTTGGTCTGCTGTCCATCGCCTTCGTTTTTCTTGGTAACTCGAGTCTTTCGATATTGGCAATCGCATCACAAACTTCACGCAGAGCTCATTCGTTCTTTGGCTCTGCTGGGGTTGCTTCCACTTCTCTTATCCTAAAACTCGGAAGGCTCAGTCTTGCCGTTTCGAAAGTCATCCTCAATATACATATCTGACAGCATTAGACAGCGCGCAAATGATCTGTACTAGCGCCGAGCAGCCTAACCCAAGATGGTATTGAGTACGATGATGATGGTCCCAAGAGTGGGCTAGGTAATCATCAGCCCTTTCCCGCATCCGAGACAAAGATGCCGGGGACCAGTTAGCGAGATCCTCGCGGAAACCTGCATGGTGGAGGAGCAGCTGAATTCTGCACCACACCGATACTACCAGGATGGAACATTCGTTGACGAGCTTCTGTGGTTGGTTATTGATAAGGCGTGCTGCGTCCTTCCACCTTAACCGACAGATGTAACCACCAAAGACGACTGTGCAAGCGGCACGAACCCTATTGTATCCAAGGGCTGTGCTTGCTAGCTTTGTGATAGCTTAAAACACCCGATATGGCGGTGGTTCCGACACTACTTAGACTGAGAGGACCGATTTTAATAAAATTGCCCCTTTCAACTTTTCACGGGAAGATTCCTCCTCGGAGTTTCCGGAGTATGTTAGATCACAGTACGACTCCTATCCTATGACCGTGAATCCAACGACTATTCATTGGCTTTCATTCTTCAGGCTCTCTGCCATCACGCCAGTCGTTGACAACAAGTCCTCCTCATGCGTGATTTCTCGTCCACTGTAAGGTATCTTCCCGTGAACAAAAGTCTTTCCTCACCGCTTATTTGTTGTCGATCGGATGCCGTTTTTCTTTCCTTTGATTTCAGGAACCTTAATGTCACATGACCTTTACCATACTGTCTCAGCTGCCAACTACCATTTATCATTGTCTTCAATGTGGAGTGTGACTATAACGAATTTGACTAAACCGGCTCCTAGTATTGGATTTGCTTCACAAGATGGCCGAAGATCATCATAAGAACGCAGTCATTACATGAGGTTTCATACAGCTGCGCTGCAAACATTCAAGTCCTTACTCCGATCCTGCACACATGTCAGCATCAATGTATTTTCTCACGGCGAATGATGAGTAGAACGAACGGCTTTGATTTCTTCTGTGCAATGCATGTTATGTCTATTCATGATTACAGAATGTTAGAAAATCATTATGAGGCTTTAGCAAAATTTATCTCACCGAGTGCCTGTAGGGTTTCATCGTCGAAAACTGGCCCGTATCCTGATCGGTAAAGCCGCGTACACGAACCACGTCTTCCATAGCCATATTATTGGTCTCGCCCATAACCTGGATCGTGTTGTCAAGGGCTTTCTGGAGTTATTCTATCTGTAAGAACGCAAGCGACCGGGTTGGGGACTGTATCCTGACCTGGGTTCTGGTCGGTTGCATCTTCTGAATGTCTCTCATCCTCGAGCTGAGCAATCCAGTCCAATGCGGGCCTTTGGTGTAGGTGTAATCCGTGCTTCCTGTAATGATTGGCCAGCTCGTCTAGGTCCAAGTCATGCAGTAGATCTATGATAGTATAGTCGCTATCAAGAGCATGATCGTGTACTAGTTGCGCAAAGCCTTGGGCTCCCGCATTGTGAGCAATTATGACAATAGCAATAGTAAGTTGAGCCCACCTGACGATTACTTCTGGATCGAGACTCCCTCCGTGTTGACGAAATTCGACCGTCTTTAATCCCCTTCCCGTAACCAGGTTCAAGAAATTATAGGCCATGTAGCCTTCTCGCACTCCGCTACTCCGGAGGTGATAGCAATCGATCAGCTCCTCAAGCTCCTCGATAGCATTGATTCTCTGTGCTCTTTCAAAAGGACCCATCTGCCGAAATTGGCAGGCAACCCTTTGTGCATAAAGGCTTGCGAGCCGGTGCTCAGGATGGATCATGTCGATTTGACGCTCAAATATTGTTGCGAGCATGCCGATATTCTTAAGGGTTTGTAGAGGAAATCCAGCATCGCGGTTGCCGACGTGGACATGGAGCCCACATGACTGGTTCACAAAGACCTGAAAGTGTGATTTAATTATCATGACCGCCCCCTGAATTAGGGTTAGTGCCTCTTCCGAGCAGTGGAGGGCAGGAGTCTTGAACTCAACGCCGCAGTAATCAAAGCCACAAGATATCTCGAGATCATCCCAAGAAATCGAACCATCGGTGGCGACTGTCCACTTCTCATAGTTTATCCTGCTGGAAACATCGTTGACGACGTAAGCAGCTTCTCGCAAGGTGGCAACGATGTGCTTTCCTACAATAGCTGAGAATTGTGCACTGCGACACATATATTGGTGCTCAGGCCACAAATCACCCTCACCCAAAGCGAAAGCCGGCTCGTAGTCCTCAATGCGATAGCGTACAATAAACTCCAGTTCCACACCAAACGTAGGCTGCATTGGAATTTCCATTGATAAGCGAGAATCGAGAATGAAGGTCGATGAATTGGAACCCAAGTGTTCTGCAGCACCTCGCTTTGAAATATACTTACTGGTGCAATAATGGCATTGTTGGACTCCCCAGCGATTCATTGTGGCTTTCACCCATAAAGAATTAGAGGAGGGAGCAGCCTTGTCTGCGGTTACATTATTGACAAAGAAAGGCAGCTGACATCACCAAGAACTTGGAACCAATACGAACATGGTTTATTGGAAGTAAGGAAAGTAAGTTCGCGCGTCAGAGTAGCACGAGTATTTCGCATTCCAAAATATTCAGAGGAATTGAAAGTGTGAGCCTTGCATGCAAGTGCCACTCGTGGCCTGAAGAACGTCGAATGGTGCTTTTTGGATTCACAGGTGTCCTGTGTTAGCCGGGCAAGGCTGTATAAGGTAAATGTTAGCATTGTCTTCCAAGTCTCCACAAAGGATGTGAGGCCGCAGTGCGGGTACTGTTGGATATGTTCTTTGGAGATTGGGCAAATGTTAATTACACCCTTTGACAGCACAGGGCTTTCCCCTAGCAGAATTCCACTAGGTATCTTTCCCTCGTGAGCGCCGTCAAACCTTTCTCCACCACATAGCTCTCGTAAAGTCTCCATTGAGACAGCTACACGCGCTACTGTGCAACAGCTCGGAATTCCATTTGCTTAACATCTACCATGTCACATCTCCTTCTTTCTTTGTTTCCGCGTTCCAACCATCGTTGCCTGTCTGTACTGGAGCGGAGCTGGCCGCCCAGTCTGCACCATCAGCCTCCCAACTCGACCCAGGCTGAGCGCCGGCGGTATTGGAGGCGGCGCTGAAGGCAGCCACACCACCTGGAGCACCACCAGGGACTTCCCACTCAGAGTTACCAGCGAATCCTTGATCGATAGCCGCAGGCCCCACTTCATCAACACCCGGAACCTTGCCTTCCTCTACGCCTGTAGCGTCCTTGTTCTCCTCCGCCTCAGGATCGCGGTAGAAGTAAAGATCAACCATAACATCCCATTCGGTTTCTCGGTTGGCGAGGGTCCCGCGAAGACGAAGTACCTCTCGAGCTAACATCCACCAAATCAAACCAATCGCATGCCGTCCCTTATTGTTCGTAGGAATTGCAACATCCACAAATTCAGTCGGTGAGTCAGTATCACACAGGGCAACGACGGGAATATTGACATAGGATGCCTCTTTAATGGCTTGTGCATCGGTACGGGGATCGGTGACGATAATGAGACGGGGCTCCTTGAACGATCGAGTAATGTAATTTGTAAAATTCCCAGGAGTGAACCGTCCGGCAATTGCGACGGCACCGGTATGAGCGGCGAACTTGAGAACCGCACGTTGACCATAGGGCCGAGCAGAGATGACAGCGATATCAGCAGGATTGTCGACTGCGGCAATGATACGCGCCGCAAGGACAACCTTTTCCCTATTCCGTGAAGTTCAGTTTTGCACCACTGATAGACATTGCTATGACTCGCTGGAAGAACTAACCAAGTCTTGCCAATATTGATCACATTGATTCCATCAGGGCGAGTCTTCCATAAGTAGGGTTCCATGTGCACCTGCAGATTCTTAGAGCCCAAGTGACACTGAGCTGCGAGCAGCATCTCGATGTCTTGCGACGTGGCATTGAAGATGGGAGGAAGATTCGCTGGAGCCATAATTGGGATTAATATCTGCAGCGTACAAGATGTCGGCCAAAGTCGTGTTGCGACGTTTCGGTTTTTGTGCTATGGGCGGAGATTCGCTTCGGATTTGTGTGCGTGCGCTAGCGTTGTGTTTCTTTGGCGCTAAGCTAGCCTCTAAATAGGTAAGGTATTGCTACAGTAAGGTAGGTGAATACTAAAATCAATGTTGAAGACTGGAAGACTTTGCCCATAAACACACCATGGTGCTGAAGATATCAGGCTGTAAACCCCCGCGCATTGCTTCTGGTATGTTCAGATTGTTCATTGCTAGTATACCAATTAATATCTATGATAGGATTTCTTCAAGGTCTACCTAATCCTTCAAGCCCGGTTTCCAAAGTATGGCAGTGTCTCTTCTCAACCGCGCGTCCTACAGCAGCTCGTAAGAAGCTTCGGAGAGCTGATTTTGCCGACACTTACGCATTCAATCATGCTCGGCAGAGGAAAGAGGCCAATGTGAGTCGGCAGGCGCTGCTCAAAGAACAACGAGCAAAGGAAATTGGAGACCCTATCCGTGGCGTTACCACTCCTTTCATAGAGTCGTTGGACACAGCCATCCCTCAAGCAGTACGGCCAACTATGAGCCAGCTATCCACTAAGACAACAGCCGAGACCCCTGATCAACCTCCACCTTCCCCAGCGCATACCGACAGTGAGGGACATTTAAACCACTTCCTTTCAACATCCGAACTGCAAAAATCGCTTGACTTTTCTCGGAGATTGACTCAGCCAGTCGTTTCGCAGGACAGAGCGACTGCGGATCCTCAGGCTGAGGCGGAAAACGCCAAAAGGCACGAATCATGGCACGAGGCAGCACATGAAGCAGTGTCGCGAATATTAAGTCTAGGAAATGCCAACAGCGAGCATAGAACCCGCACAAACGTTCAGAGGATTATCGATACGTTCGGAAGACATAACACAGATCGGTATTTAAAGCCAAAGGCGCCTTCATCTGCTCAGCTAGATTCTTCTCTGCCCCACCAAGAGCCTACACCAAGAGCAGGTCCGGACACCGGGTCTTCGGAGGTTCAGATTGGTATCTTGACAGCAAAAATCCGCGTACTCGCGGATCGCTATGAAGGGCCCAACCGGATGGACAAGGTTAACAAAAGAAATCTAAGACTCCTGTTGCATCGGCGGCAGAAGCTATTGAAGTACATGGAGCGACGAGAAAGAGGATCAGAGCGATGGCACAACGTGGTTCGGACCTTGGGGTTGACGGAAGCCACCTGGAAAGGCCAGATTGCCGTCAATTGATCCTTACTTGGAATTTGGTAACTGTAGATTTTTCACCTTTGTACATAGGCCCGGTCATGGAGAAGTAAGATACAACGAACCTATTCGATCAATCATATTCCTGTGCTTATCTGGACAAGAGACTTAGTGAAATATGGAAGAGTGAATGGAGAGGAGAGCTGGGTATGGCATGTAAGTTTGGACTTCTAATTGAAAGCTACTGGTAATAGCATTGTGCTACGCCCTACAGGTTCCAGAAGTAGGCCTGAAGTGCCATCTTGAACATTTGGCTTTCGTTGCTGCTTCACCCATATCTTTAATCATACGCAGATGAGGCCACTGTTCCTTAGAAATATTCAACACATCGAGCAAATCATAGTAACCTCAACACATGATCGAAGTGACACCGACAAGTGGATGAATTTCAGTACATCGGTTTCACTTGACGACGTAAAGTCTGAGTACTCTGTAGACTGCGTGATTATGACCTGTAAGCACAAGCAATGATTTGGCTGCTATTTCGCTTTAAAAGTTCTTACTTCTATATGAAGTTCGTATTGTCCGGTGAAAATGAGACAGCGGTTGAGCCGCCCTTGACCGCTTTCAGGTTGGCGCACTACACGTGGTGCAAACGGCAAAAACAAACGATTCAGAATCGCAACTCGTCACTTCCACAACAAACCAACAACCATCGACAAAGACACCCACGGTGTCCTTTTGATCACCCCTATCGTACCTGCCATACCCTACAGTAAGAGCTATCGTCGTAACTAAGGTACCTCCTATAACACACGGAAGGAACGAACCGGGGCTGTCGCAATTGGGCCTACGAGGCTAAACCCCTACTCCGCAAGGCATCAAGATGCCTATTACTACGCGCGCGAAAAGACAGGCACAACAACAATCCGGCCTTCCCCCGTCTCCGCAGATTGTCCTTCCTGAAACCTCTCGAAGACGACCTCGAGCAAAGAAGACCCGAAAAGCCCCAGAGGCGTCGGATACGAGTACGACGGAACATGTGGAGGACCCAAAGAGTGAGATACAGGCCCTTTCATTAAGTCCCGTTGCACACCCCGTGCCGGAAGTGGAATCCGCGTCTCCCAAGACCGGCCCCCCCAATTTGAAACTCGCAAACGAATCTACGAGCTCAATTGTACATCCCGTGGCAACGAGGCTTTCCGACACTGCTGCAATCTTCGCGTCAGTTTTGCAGTACCCTTCTCCAAGCACAACCGAAAATCCTGTACCTGCTAAGTCTCCCGATGGCTTAACCGCACAATCTGTGTCTGCGGAGATTCTCAGTCCGCCTGTGAATATTCTGCCAGTACCCCTTAGCACGACGGAGACTCCAATTCAGAGTCACGTATCAGCTGCGGAGCTTCTCAGTATTTTTGGGAATGTTCCGCCAGCACCCCCTAGCACACCAGTGTCACCAGTCCAGCGCTCCGCATCCCTTGCGAATGCTGCTGTGCCGGGCGTATCTCCTTCTCCTGCATCTACCCTGCGTATCCCGGCAGTGCCTCAAACGCGGCTACACCTATGGGTGGACGCTGCACCAGAGGACTTGTCTGCCGCGGAACCGAGCAATGCTCCATCGCTTGCTCTTGCGATACCTTCCAGCCTAGTTCCAGAGATACTAGCATTGATTGCACAACGCCCAATCACGACGAGCAATAAGCTTACTCAGACTGCAGATTCAGGATCGATTTCACTATTGCGACGGAAGCGTAAGCTCATGGACGATGCGGAGATGACACGGCCAGCTCGTCGGACTCGCTTCGAAGAATCCAAAGCCTCGCCGCCCAAGGCAAGTCGATCCCAACGCCAGGCTCTTTCGGAGTCCAATGGACAGGCTAAGTCTGGATTACGGGCGTCAGATTCCTCTCTACGGCGAACAAAACTCCAAGAGCTTGACAGATACGACAACGAGGGTAATATACAATTAGGGGGGCCGGTTGAAGTCCCTGTCGATTCTGATGACGAAGGTTTCCCGTTTTCTCCACCATTCAAGGAGAATCGGCGTATTAAACACGATTATGCCAGCCTAGAAGGGACCATGTTCAACAATAATCCCTACAATGTGGATGACAGGCCCCATGTGCCACAGCCAGGACTCATGGAAGACGCCCTCTTCGATCCATTCGCTGAGGAACGCGAGCCACAGACCGATCGTGAGCGCGATTCTGCAGCTGGAATTACGACGCTGGAAGACCAGCCAATTCCCGAAGACCGGCTTCATCCCGCGACTCCACGTCCTCGCAAGTGGGGTTTAGGAAATATACTTGATTCTGCTCGCTCTGTGTCAAAATATATCCCTTTGCTCAATACAAGACCAACAACTGCAGCTCCCCAGATCGCCGAAGCCCCTAATCTTGTTCCGCATCGAATGGCAACTCCAGCACAACCCTTACCTCAGGCTCCACCACAAACCGAAATTCGACCCAGCACTCATTCCATTGAGTCGGGCAATCTGCCAGCCACTGAGAAAGCTAGACCATCTCAGCGCCCTCGGTCTCAGAAACCCTCGGCGAAGGTTTCTCTGAAGACTAAGCAGCAAGTCGCAGATGAGCGTAAACGGAGAGCAGAGAGGGATTTCATGCGCGAACAGGCAGAATTTGTGAGGCTAGACGACGCTCGCAAGGCTCAGGAGGCCCAACTTCGCGAAGATGCAATACGTCAAGCTGAGAAGGTTGCCACTCCTTTGAGGAAGCGCAAGCGCCAGCCATCACCAGACACTATTCCGAACCCATCAGGCGTCAGCTATGGCATGGACCTCGACTACTTTGGCTGCTCCAGCTCAGACGAGGAGGAAGAACAGACTACCCCAACAAAACAGCCGCCGAATAAAAAGAGTCGTATCAGCCTGCCGGATTTTACACCTGGTCCAGTTATAGGTGATCCGCACAGAGCACGCCCATATACAGGTATTTATTTCGCAGACTCGGCTGAGAAGTATCATGGTGGAAATATTTTTGGGGAGGCAGCGTCAAGTGCAAATGCTACTTCCAGAGCCGCCGAACTCGAGCCAGCAGCTATGAGTCTTACTCCAAATGAGATCGCCAAAGCTGCCGCAGCCAGGGCGGCGACCATAGGCCCTGTCAGAGAAGGGGTCCAAGTAACTGAAGCAGAGCTCATGGCACGCGGATATCTCGGCAATACTCCTAGGGTTTACATACCAGGTCCACCGCCGTCCCAAAAGACTCCATCGATAACTTTCAAAGTACCCGAGCCCTCTGATAGCGACAGCGACAGCGACCCTGAAGTTCCCGAATCCAAGGTCGCAACACCAACCGCCTCAGATGCACCAGAAACCACAGCTTCGATGGGTGCCACCCAAGCCTCCCCATACGGTCATGCTGGTGCAACAAGCTCTGCAGCTCCAACGTCGACCACAGCCAGTGGCACATGGACTCAGCCTCCGCCTCCACCACCAAACCCTTCACACGCTGCATTGCCGGCTGGTGGTATGGACGAGGATCAGCTAACTGGTGCTATAGCAAAAGCCCGTGCAAACGCAATGAAACACGCTCCGACGAAATCCAGCTCCCTTAGGCAATCAAGCAGACTATCTAGTCCTAGGGTCGTCATCAACAACGGCGATAAAGACTCATTCAAGATTAAGGGACTTGCTATCCAAGAATCTGGAAATGCCAAAGAACAGGTAGTAGCCGCCACCCAACAAGGATTACCATTTAAGGAGAGGATTGAAGTACCTGCGGCGGGCACAGCAGACACGACAGAGCATACATCACTCACCACTAACAGTGATGGTGGTGCAGATAGTGGGGAGATACACGTGGAGGAGGCTCATACCACTGCACTTACGAAAGTGTCTCATATTGACGAGACCCAAATTAGCGCCCGTCAGCATACTGATAGCGATAATGGAACACCAGCCCTCACTGCATATGCAGAATGGCGAAAAACCGCAGATCCAGTGGTCTCGCGATTAGTCGAGAGTACCTGGACTGAGCAAGATACTGAAGAGGCAGAAGATGGCCTCGACGAAGCGCTCGAAGAATATTTTGCCACCAACCCGCCAGAGCAGGAGGGCTTTGTAGCAGAGGTCACAGCCCAAGAGGCAGGACCATTTATTCTCAACAAAGGAAAGGTAGCCGCGTACGATCCACGGCCAACGTCAGAGATAACAGCTAGTGGAGATGTTGGCACAGCGAATTCGGTTGGGGCTATTACCGGAACAGCACATGGAGGTTTAATGGCCTCGAATTACTCAGATAAGGTCAATGCTTACGCAACCTTTACCCATACCGCTGACCCAGCTGTCGTTGATTTGCTCGAAAACGGGTGGACAGTCGAAGATGACGAGGAGGCGGCGGCGTCATTCAACGAGGAGCTTGATACATATATTGCACAACAGGCAGCCGAGAATGCGACCACTGGCCCTAGTGTGACCTACATGATCCTGTGATCGCTTATCCACAAGAATGAAGTACTTCTGTCATCGGAAAGACTTACAATATACATGGCTTGCGAGCTTGTCTATGAAGGCAACAGAGAGATATTCGATCTCCGACTCGATGTAGATATACGATGTAAATGGCGTGCGCTCTCGACTTCTAATCCACCACTGCCTCGGATGTGGCCCTACGTTACTTTTCTCGGTCGTTTATGGAGACCGGCTTTTCTGTATTTTTTTCTCATCCGTTCTCTGTCGGCCAGTACCGCTATCGAGGACCTGTCCTTATTAGCCGCTTTTCATAGTCATAGGAAAACCTTTCATCTAAGGAACGGTCTTTTATTTCCAACAACACAAAACAGATGGTCCGTCAAACCTCAACTTGCGCGAGAAGTCTCCGGTCGGTTGACTTGTCCATGTCCTGGATGTACTGTTGGGAGGGTTGCCTGTAAGATAGGGGAACAATCCAATCGACCAGTTATATTCATGTCCGGCGCCATAGAGAGTTCCGAAGTGTAGGGTGGAGGACGAGAGACCGTACAATTATTTGCAGAGATAACCTCGAGTCGAGCTAGCAACCCAGGAGTCCTAGCTTTTTCATTTCCACGCCTGGAAACCGTACGTTCAGTCGACTGACCTTTGGGTGTATTATGTCCTGGATCAAGGGCTTTGGGGGAGGTAAAGGACGACTAAAGGGGCAACCTGACAGACGTGGACTTTCAGCTTCTTCAGTTCTTCCGCTCGAAATTATCTATTCAGTCGACTGACCTACGGGTGTACTATGTCCTGGATCAAAGGGTTCGAGGGAAATGGAGGTACGACCAAGGTATAGCCTGCCAAACGAGGATCTTCAGCTTCTTCAACTCTTTCGCTCGAAATCATATATTCAGTCGACTGACCTTTTGGTGCACTATGTCCTGGATCAAGGGAAAAGAATGGAGGAAAGACAAAGGTGTAGCCTGGCAAACGAAGATCTTCAGCTATTTCAGTTCTCGCGTTCAGAATCATAAATTCAGTCGACTGACCTTTTGGGTGTACTATGTCCTGGATCAAGGGTTTTGGGGGAAATGGAGGAAGGGCAACCGGCCAGCTTAGGAGTGGGGTTGAGGTGATGATAACACAAAAGTGATATTGGCGTTTGGAATACGGGTTTCTCGTGTACTTTCGATTTACAGCATAAGATACCCCACGAGCGAGTTAGTCCGCAACACGTTATGGAAGTGTTTCTATGAACGTGTTGAAGCGGATTGAAAATGGAAATGAAATGACTGACGATGTATGTGATTTTATTATAGTGTGCCCTTGTTCGCGTTCTTGAGTCCACGTATCCTACTGATATCTACCGAAAAAAATGTCAAAGGCCAACTCCAGTTGCCCATGTACCCGGTGCCCACTGTATTATCGATATCTCCCCCATGGCAAGCTCGATACAGACCACCATCGGCCCGGGCTCCCTCGCCATTCTCACCCCCTCAAACCCCCCAAGCCATCCACTCCTTCCCACCTCTTCTACTTGCCTACCCCCGAATCACTCTCCTAATATCCCTAACACGAACATCAGAAGCCTGCAAGCTTCGTCACGCTGATGGTCTAGCTGTGGTGGGTGGCTCAGTATGTCATTGTGGAGGTGGGCGCTGCGCCTCCTCTTTGGGAGTGAATTTGAGATTTGCTATAAGGGGGAGCAGGGAAGCTAGAGGAGGTGGAGCGAGGAGTGAATGAGGGCGTGGCTGTGGTGAGGATGTTGGAATACTGGAAGCTCTTTGTTACCGTGGAGGGTTGTGGCTCGGTACGTCAGTGGGTGGGTACTGCGCCTCTCTTTGAGGGTGTGAGTTTGGTTCTTGATATACGGGGGGGCAGGGAGGTCGAGGAGAGGGAGAGAAAAAGTGAATGTCGATGTGGCTGTGGCTGTGCGGTAGGGGTGGGTAGGGGGGCTGTGGAGGGTGTGTAGTATATGTAGTATATAAAGGGAAGAGCTTTCCTGAGGATATTCTGTTCTCCTTCCTTCAACCTCTCCTCTACTCTTGAAAAGTCTTGTTCTTTCATTTCTTTCTTCAGCTTGATTGCTCTCAGACCAAAGTCAACTTTTCAATATCCTAGAAGCATACCTCCTTTCAACCTCCTATTTCGTCCTCCACCATCATTATGAAGACCACCATTGTCTTCCTCTCCCTCCTCATCTCCCTCGTGTCCGCCGCTCCAATATCCAACGGAAATTTCCTGATCAACCTGAACACTGGCGGCGGCAACTTTTCAACCTTGGTCACCGTCCCTTACGGAACCCTGTTCAATACTTCTTGTACGTTTCCAGCCACAGCCACTCGATTCCTAGCTCTTTGAATATTTCCTGACGTGCTCTTTCCAGCTTGGCCAAAAGCCGAAGGTCTCATAATTAACTACGGCGCCTACACGCCCACCGTCTGCCAAGCCTTCAGCGACACGGCCGGCAAGGATCTCCTGGGTGCTAGCTTCAAGAACGTGAGTCAACTGTGCCATCATTCACCAACACGTGACTAACTTGCCCTTCCCCAGCTCATCCCTGGCGCGTCGTTTCACACAGACAAACCCCTGCAAATCGGCTCCATCTTCTGCTCCGACTCCGCCGGTGTCAAAGCCCGAATCGCCAACAGCACCAAATTCACTTCATCGTCTCCTATTGGGACCGCGCATATCCAGCTCAATGGCAACTTCAATCCCTACGTGCAAGCCTCCATCCCCATCGGTCCAGACGTAAATTTTCCCCCCATCATACCCGCTGGCGAGGTCTTCAAGGTGCCCATATGCCAGACTATTTCACTTGAGTCGACGGATGGTATTGCTTCAGGCAACGTTTGGTGCCAGGCGTTTTCGGATCTGGAAGGGGTGAATAGATTAGGCGAGGAGTTTAGTGGGAATGGGAGGCCCGTAAGTACCTTGGCCACTGATCCGATGATGGATGTGATAGTTGGAGCGATTAAGTGTTGGACTTATGGGAGTGGCCCTTGAAAGGACGCAGTATTCGGCTTGACGATGTTATGCGGGACGTTTGATGGTTGTGCTTTCAGCAGTCTTTGAGTCGGCTGACTCTGGACATCTACAATCATTTTCTTGGCTTTACTGCGCTCCTGTCACTTCCTGAGTCGGCTGGCTCTGGGCGATCATACTCATTTTCCTTAGCTCTATGGGCTTTTTTTCAGTCTTTAGCGAGCAGGGAGTTGGCTGGCTCTGTATGCTCATCTTATCTGTCTTTCTAATTACGTACAAATCAAGGCTTTTTTTAGCATTGGTTTTTCTGGCTGACCTCTGTTCGGTAAAATAAAGCGCAATACGATTCAATCGAAAGAAGATGCTACCGCAAAATCAAGGCAGCACTTCATTGTCCTTCCCTGTCTCACTTCCTTCGTGCTACCCCTCCAGCTCTGCTAGATTATAGTGTATAGTGACTTCATATTTCGCACATCTCTCTACGTCCATATTATGCATGACACGAATCTCTTTCGGTCGGGTAAAGAAATAAGCAATACCGGCAGGCGGTCATGCAAATGGATCAAGCTGCCATTAGAACTGAGCTGTACAGGTCTCTATCCAAGTAGGACTGTCAAATCTGGGAACAAGAACGAAAGGGGGTAAAACGACAAGGAAGTTCCAATCATAAGGCCACCGGCACTCCGAGACAGCTTTTGATGAATCGATATTCCAACTGCCTACGAACATTTGTGAAACGCAGGACTATCCCCACGCCGTCAATCCCCGGTCAAATCCAAAATCTTGACATCTTTATACACAACGACACCAGGTCGAGCATCGACTTCCCACACCTCCAAATCTTTCCAAGTGCCATCCAAGCTTTCGCGCAGTGCGGTCAAGCGCCCCTTCTGCTGATCTTGAAGCCACGACTGTGAGCATCTCGATTCTGGCAGGCTTGGGATCCCGAGGGAGGGCTTGGTAGCTTTGCTAGATAGTGGAGATAGGAGCGTAGATAGTGAGGGGAGGGATGAGGATGAAGATGCGGGGGATGCCGGGGGAGGGGTTGGTGCGGGCGAGAAGTTGAGTTTGCGATTGACTTTGTAACATGTCAATGGCTCGTTGCTCGATACATCATCGGACGTTGTTTTGGGTCGTTGCTTCTTCGAGTTTTCAGGTGTTCTTACGGCCTGGATCTGAGCCTCACCGCAAGCAGCTTTGGTCGGCGTTCGTTTCTTCCTTGGCGAGGGTTTGCACAGGTTAACCCCATTGCTAGAAAAATCTCGCGGTGAAGCAGGTTTCAATGAAGAGGGTTCTTCCTGTATGCCATTGTTCTCGGTCTCGGACAAGGATGCCGTGGAAAGCCTTGAGTGCTTCTTCGACGTATGCTTAGGCGTATGTGGAGTAGTCGACAGTGGGCACGAAAGAGTCCCTAGAGCGACCTCCTCATCGGATTCTGGAAACCCTTGTATTCCCAAAGTCGAATATCTTGCACGGGGAGATATTTGGCAATCGAATGTGTCCGATGGTCTTTTTGCCAAAGTCCAAGGGTTGGTTCCAGCATGAGGTGGTATTGTTGGGGCTAAAGTGTTGGGGGAAGATTGCCGCCGAAGACTTGGCTTCCCTGACTTTCTAGTTTGAGTACTAATCTTTCCTTCGTACTCAATCTTTGAACTACGCTTCACTGTTGAGGAATTTTCCTCTGGACGTCCGGGGATAACGGCCGTGGACGGAGCCAAGAATTCAGGGGCGAGGTCAATGGTATCAGCAACTTTCACACGGCTTATACTTGGTTTTGCGACCTTGAAGAAGGCATCAAGAGCCCCTTTCTTCGTTCCTCCCAAAGGGGCTCGCTGTCGTGCTTTGATCACTACCCTTTTCTTTGGGAGTCTCATAGACTCTTCCCAGGTCTCAACCATTGAGGGGACACCAAGTTTAGCGTAAGTTTCTAGTATCCAGATTTTCTCTGACTTCGTGGGATTATATGTGGATCGCTTGACGTGACTCCGAGATCTGCCGCGGCTATCCTCGCATGATAAAGGATCATCGGACTCGCTACCGATGTTAACTAAGCCCTCATCTGATTCATCGTTGTCCAAATTCAGCCCAACTATATCAGCAGGTATGTATTCGACCCGAATTTCAGGGGTTCCATCAGTGTTGAAATGACTACGACGACCACAGATGCTAGTGACGAGCTTCGATTCCTCTTGCTCCTTTGCTTTTGAGTCATCACTGTCTAGAAGATTTGATTCTCCCCGCACGCGTAGACGGTAGACCAGCAATGCCGGAGCCAAACCACGCACAAACTTCTTAGCGCCCGACATATTGCGCCATTCGAAAGCTTCGGCTACAAAATGGCGTAGTCCAGGGATATCTATAGGCGAGTCCCAATTGACGCTGGTCAATAGTTGGGAAATTGTCTCGGATGACGAGACAACTGGATGGGTGTAGTAGCCTAGTACAGCAGAGTCCGGGAAATTCTCGGGAATGGTAAGAGCCTTGTGCTTGGAACGAAAGAAATGGCTTTCATTCGTCTTTAATTCATGGGCAAGCTTCTCTCTCCATTGCTGGAGCCCGGTCTTGTCTTTCCTAGACAAATCACACAAATCAGCCCCAAAACCAGCTTTAGCAGCTTGACAAGCAATTTTAATTCCACATCCAGGTATACCGGCTGGTATGTAATCTCCACCACTCATCAAAGCTACTAGAATCATACCACTTCTATCGAGGCCGGATTTCCCCTCCTTTGTCGCTTTCGCTTCGTAGAGATTAACATGAGTGGGAGTCTTGTTCCCTCTCGTGCCCTCGCTTGTCCAGTTCCGTAGGCTTAATCCACACCCAAACATCAAAGTGTCGACGTCCTCACTAAAAACCGCATCGACGATTCCTTCTCTCTGTAGTAGCACGCATTCGGCCTCAGCTTCCCCTGGTGCTGTATGGAATGGGAAGCCGAATTGCTTCAGAAGCTCTTTGGTCATGAAGTTCGGTAGATAGGCCGTATTTTGACTCGTCTTGGCGTTGCGCTTGAATGGTGGCTTATGGGGGCCATCGAAAACGAACAGAGGCTGTATATTTAGGGAAAGCAAGCGGAGGAGTCGATAGTAGAGGGTTCGCAAAGCAGGGTTGCTTCCTCCTTTGCCAGACTGTATCTGGAAGTTCCATATAGAGATGTCAACAGCAATGCGAAATGGGCGGCAGGTTTTTTCATAGTGCTCGACTGCAAGCTTCGATAGAGCTACTCGTTCCCCAGGTCCGATTTCACCAAAAATGCTACAGGGCTCAATTAGCAGGTGGCTATTCAAGTCTTGCTGGCACACTCACCCTTTGATACCCATCGATAAGCATAATATCCAATGAAAAGCCCAAAATCAAAATATATCTATACTATAACCGGTATCGTCGACTTGAAGCAAAGACCTGATGTTGTGTTGACAGCATTCAAGGTTGCCGCTTTCGGCGCGATTGCCGCCGCGCCATAGCAACATCTGCAGCGCTCGGCGCTCCATTGGTAAGGAATTGGGAGAGGATGGCATAAAAATTGAGACCTCGATACGAAAATGACGACGACAGCAGGTTACTTCGATAGAAAGCCGTCGTCGACCATTCGCCCAGGCTTATCTCACCTTCAGCGCGAACCTGGATCGCCTCACACGCCGCAAAGGACTTACTCATCAGCCTTTTCGTCGCCGTCTGCGAGCTTTATTCGAGAAGAAGAGCCACTAATCTTTGAGCTCGGGGCACGCCACCTTGCTGCTGGCTTTGCGGCTGACAGTGCGCCGCGATGTACGTTAGGTTTTGGGCCGGAAGATTCGAGGAGAGTTGGAGATTACCGAAGGTGGCTACCAGGTTACGAAGATAGCACCAAGAAAAAGAAGCAGGTATACTCTTGGGGAGAAGATTATGAGTTGTGGCGCATGGATCTTGGAAATGTCGATCTTGGACTCGTAGAAGACAAGATTGAGCGCGCAGCGCGTGAAGCACATAGCAAGTATCTACTTCTGGATGCGAAATCAAGAAGATTGTTCCTCATTCTACCATCTGTCCTTCCACATCAGCTGCTTTCTAGTGCTCTGTCTACATTTTTCTTGAATTTTCAGAACCCCAGCATAACACTGCTTTCCGCCCCGGTCCTATGCACCGTCGCGGCAGGATGTCGATCGGGTTTGGTTGTGGATATTGGGTGGAGTGAGACTGTATTGACTGCCGTATACGAGTATCGTGAGGTCTATGAGCGCAGGACAACGCGGGCCATGAAAATATTGACAATGAACATGGCCGAGCTCTTGTACCGCCATGTCGACCAAGGCCGTGGGCTTTCTCCAAAGTCAGGGGACTCTGAAATTGCAGTTGAGTCTAAGATCGGTTCGTACTTTGAGCAGTCCGAAGAAGTGACCATCAGAATGGCTTGGTGTCGAAAGCAAGAAGAATCATCTAGGGCTCTAGAACACCCAGAGAACCTTCCTCAGGAGCTAGACCGTTTGATTATAGCCGAAGACAGCCCAAACAAAACCACATCAGAGAATGAAACCCAGGACGATCCCATGGTCTCCGTCCCATCACCGCTTCATCCTCGCCAGGTTTTGCAAATCCCTTTCTCAAAATTCTCCAAACCGGTGGAAGAGGCTTTACTAGCAACAACCAAAAATCCGCGCGAGCTGGACGACCACGAGATAGCTCTTCACCTACTCATCTACCGCTCTCTGCTCGCTTTGCCAGCAGACGTCAGAGCTATATGCATGTCGCGAATCATCATCACAGGAGGCGGTTCCAACATACCTGGCCTGAAACCCCGGCTACTCCAAGAAGTTGCTTCGCTTGTCAGCGAGCGTGGATGGGATCCAGTGTACGGTAAAGCCGCGGATGAGCGGCGCAAACGGCTAAAGGAGATAAGCAGCAATCGAGGATTCGCGACTCCAAAGCTCGACCAGCCCTCGAGGTCGACGGAGGACGGGCCTTTAGACTCATCAAAGAGCAAGCTTGCGCGTCTCGAGCTTCAAGAACCTGACCCCATCGAAGACAAGATTAGATATGAAGAAGCGAAAGGGACCAAGCCTACCGTCTCGGGCGTCATACAAGGCGTAGAGACTCTAGGAGCCTGGGCTGGAGGGAGCCTTGTTGCTGGATTGAAGATCAAAGGGATTGTAGAAGTCGAGAGGGAGTCTTTCCTGCAATACGGGCTTGCAGGGGCGAGGAAAGACACCGAGCTAAGTACTGTGGCACAGAGGCAAAGCTTCGGTCCCGGTATGGCCAAAGCCGGCATTGGAGAGAAGGGCGGGTGGACATTAGGAGCGTGGGCTTGATTATTGAGGAAAGCGGAGTGCTGTAGCATTGAATCGTACATAGGTAAAGTACAGAAATCTAAATCGTGGGTATTCTATACTACCTTCTCAGCGAAAGACCTTGAAGAACCCCCAAAGGCCCAAGCCGCTCAAGACCGGGATCGTCAAGTTATCGTCCCATCCAAAGACATCCACGACCTCGCTCGCGCTTGCTACGAACCCACTCCATAGGCTGACTATTCCCAACGCTGCCCACCCTCCTAAAGTTCCCTGTCCCTCCCCCTTCCATCCAAGCCCCTCCCTCACCACCTCCGGTAGCCTCAATTCTCCTCTGAACAGGAAGTCCTCGTCATGTCCAAACCTCGGTGCAGCCCATCCCCAGAACATGCCCGCTGTTATTACGCCCACCAACGCCGCAGCAGCACTCCCCGCCAAACTCTTCCCTCTCCTTATTCTGGGAGTGTATCGCCCATATAATCTCCCGAACGTGCTCGCTGCCGTATCGCACCAGCTGAGCAACAATACCCCCATCACTCCGACATCCTTTGGCATAAACCTCAATACTGTCCATGCACCCAGCAAGTACCAAATCACGCCATTCCACCCATCCACCTCGCTCTCACGCATAAGCGCACCCAGCACCCGAATGTAGAACCTGTTAAACGAGGGGAATGTATGTCTCAGGTAATCTACAGACGCAACCGGCACCAGTGCGCCCAATAACCATGGGTGTATAGAAGCGGCGCTGGTACCGCGCGCATAGAGGTGTAGCGTAAAGAAGCCAATGGAGAGATGGAGCGCTTTACGTGGTATCTCATGTCGGTGGACAAAGGAGCGCCAGTGTCTATGTACAGGAATGAGACCTAGCGGACTTGGCGAGCGGCTGAAGTCTCGCCAGTAAGAGGACATAGATGGAGCGGCGGAGGAGGGGGAGAGATGCCCATTTGTGGTGGGCTCCGAGGATTTCTTGGGTCGCGAAGACGTTGTGGTAGGTTTTGCATTGCCCGAAGTAAGGGCGGTGGGACGATTCTGGTTTAGAAGGGATTTAGGACTGCGACTTCGTGCTCGGGCGCGTTTGTCTGAGTCGGAGGAGTCGGGTTCGTTTTCTTCAGTGATGGGGCGGGGGGAGGTGGCTCGTTTAGAGGCGGAACGAGTTGTTGGCGGAAAGTACCCATCTCTGGTTTCGTAGGAGTCTTGGATACCGGGTGAGGGAGAAGTGACCTGGGGGGTGCCGGGAATTTGGTACTGTTGCGACATAGGAATTGTGGGTTGAATGGAGTGGAAGGGTGGGAGAGCCGGATGCCTAATCAGGCCATATACATATAAGGTCGGAGGCGCTGGAACTCGGAGATTCTCTACTGAGTAGAGAGCGGAGACGATTCTAAGGGCGCGTTGCTCGCTATCGTGATAAATCTGCCAGCTCAGCTGCTGCCAAGTTGTGGTCGGAAAGGTCGAAAGCCCAACATGTCGATCGCAGAACTTTACCCTACTATGAAGCTCAATAGCTTCTTTTAGAGTACTCAAAGTGAGAGGGCTTTCTGCAGAGTCTTAACAGCGAAGCAAGATGGTTATGGCAGTTTTCAAGGCAGTGTCACATCAAAAATCTTGGCTAAGAATGTCACGTGAAGATAACGATAGCGAAATACCTTTATTGGCCTATTCTACTCACGCCGCTTTAGGTTGTCTTCTCGCCCTTAGTATCTAACTGGTTTTTGACTTCCCCCTCGTCCAGCCATCTGCGATGTTAGAAGCAAATCATCACTCGACCTCGAAATAGGGAGTATTAGGTTGTAGGAGATAACATCATCGCAACTTGAAACAAGGTTCCGGTCCAGATCCCGCAGCTGCGAAGCAGTTGGTACCCATCCCTCCTTTCGCGGCCATAACCAGCTGCCTGTCCTCCCTCTCCTAGCGACGATCCTGGTGCCACTTTCATCTCAAAGCCCCAAAGAATACTGGCGAGTACAATCATCATTTCACGATAAGCCATCTGATTGGCCACACAGTCCCTTGGTCCCTTACTAAAGGCGCAGAAAGCACTCCTCGCCAAAGCTACTTCTTCTTTGCTCGATTCCGTAACGCCAGACACTTCTGGTTCAGTGAGCCGCTGTTCCGGTTGGAACGAGAATGGCGCAGGGAAATAGATTGGCTCATGATGTATTGCGTAGGTCGGGGTCCCAATGTCCGGGATATAGTGCCCATCAACGTTGATGCCTCCAGGTAAGACTTCTCGGGGCAGTAGGCCTGGAACAGGAGGGCACATACGCATAGCTTCATCCACACAAGCCCTTAGATATTGGCAGCTTGAGAGCTTGTTACCTGATCTGATCTCCTCAAAACTAGAAAAAGCACGCCTGACTTCATCTTGAGCCTCTGTAAGTGTCCGCGGATTATGTACCAATTAAAACAATGCTGCGGTGATAGCAGTGGTGGTAGTATCCGACCCCGCAAGAACGAGCAAAGCTGCTTCGCTATTCAGCTCTGCACATGACCAGATCTGAACTCCTGTCTTTGGGTGCCGGGCTTCATGAATAGCTGTGAAGACATCTATATATATCTCACTACCTCCACAAGTCAATCAACGATCGCAATGTATTTCAACATACTCTACAAACTGCTTGAGATTGCGGATCAGAGAAGGGGAGAGCAATTTGTGAATTCAGGTCTTCAAAACCTGCGGCATATGCCCAACCTAGATTTCAGGTTAACGGTGCCTCAAAATGGCATCGATTGTGCCAGATACGAACAGCATAAAGACACCGACCGCCTTGTTTCATGCTTCCAAAGATGTAATGGTTAGTACTGTAAACCATCATCTGGAAAGAGTGCCCGAAACAAATATCTCCCATGACATCAAACGAAAGTTGGCTGACGAGCTTTTAGAAATTGCGAGCGGTAGACTAGTCTTGTGCACCTATGGCAGAGTCGCTCTCTTCGGAGTCAACCAGCAACTTGCGGAAGATTCGCGTATGCTGAAGCATGACACTGTCTATCAGATCCAGCGAGCGGCCGGTTAAAGCTTGCGCTATCACTTTACGTTTTTGAGCGTGTTGGTATTTATGTACATCTATCGTCCACTGGCTACTCTAGGTTTCGAAGAAGAAAATCTAGACCGAGTACCATGGCGATTTTTGGACGTTTGCTTGGACGCCATAGATAATTTTCAACGCAGTGTGGCTATTGACCGACAGCCTGTTTGGTCCGAAGCGAACAAAGTTGCCTGTGTACCGTCAATCTAATTTCACAAGGGTAATTAGCACAGCCCTCAGTCGTACTGACCGTATCTCTGATGGATTTTGTAAAGCTCGATATGGCGATCACCTCGAAGATAGTGATAGACGTTGTACCAATCTGTGATCTTCGCAATGAGTGGACCTGGGTATTTAGCAAGTGGATGAAAAGTGAATCTATAGATAATGGTAATGGTCTGGCCCCATGAGCTTATAATCCAGCAGGAGCATGTTTTGTCCTTACATAGCTAAGTCCCAATGCACACAATGCGATGCCCGATGCTCCAAACGCTCCGTACCAGTTATACATCTTTATGTCGAACTTCTCCACAAGAGAATCTTATCAACGGAGTGAAGTGCGTCAATGTTGAATAGACCTCAACCGTAGCCTTGGAAATTGTCTGTGAAACAATGACTAGATGTTGTTTGAGAACGTTGCATAGAAAAGAGAAACACAGTCTAGGTATGCTAGCCCCGAACAGCTTTGGGTAAAATACTGAGGGTAATTTAAACTGCAGAGTATTCTTTCAGGAATTTCATACATAGGAGCCTGCTATTTATTGTTGCAGTGGACGCAGTAAGATGGCGCAGTGTCCACATGGTCTGGGATCCTTTGGTGTACTGGGGTTACGTTTGATAGGGTATCTGACTCAAGTACTTGGGAAATCCCTTGTTTTGTGGAGACTTTTGGATGGATCTGGTGGTCGGTCCTTGTTTCTGCTGGTTGTGGCCTTCCAGATGTTAATAGACATATAATTCTTTACTTTACAAGATTGCATTGATAGTATTGTATCGAGTGCAGGCCATGGCATCAAGTTCTTTTGTAGTTTACCTTCTGCTTTGATCCTTGGCCCTTTTTTTGAACAGCTGTATTGTATATCCGACGTCTCCAATATCAAGACTTCAACAGCCAACTTAGAACTCTACTTTTGCTGAGTCGAGAACAGCGAAGCGAGTCATCTCCTGAATGATCAACTCTTCATGCTCCTTGCTTCGGACGCTCATCGTTACCGGGAATGGCTCTTCAATTCGTTCGTGGCTTAAACAATGGCTATCGTATGGACCGGTCTATCATGTTATAAGCCACGAATTCATCTCTCCAAAGTAACGTCCACTATTTCTAAAAGTTGTCTGTAGAAGGTATGGAAATTATCATCTTTGCTTTGCAGCTGACACAAATAAAATATCCTTCCTCTGATTCTCATGTACCTACTAACACCTCCATACTCTCAGTTATGCATCATCTCTAGCACCATGAGATAATTCCAGCCAATCCGTAAAGACGTCCATCCGAAAAGATCCTGCTTGCGGGGACGCCCTCGCCCTTCTCGCGCATCCGTTCCATTTTTGCTGCTTGTAGACCACGGCAACTTTGGAAACTAGAAGCTGGTAGATTCTTGGTGGACCCTCAGGGCCTCAGGGGTAGACTAGATATATTCTATCCTCTCAGAATCTCGTCGAAGAGAACAAGTTGCTATAGACTGGGATCGAGCGGGTGCATAGTTTTTGATTCGCACTCCATGTCATCGTCATCATCGGTCATCCGAAGGTACCTTAAGGGAGAGAGATAGAAGAAGTGACGGTTGAGATGACGTTCAATCGGATTGTTTTCTCTGGCCTGATGACATTTACTTTCTTTTCTAAAGCTGGAACATCTTTGCGTTATCATAAGATAGCCATCGTGGCCGGATTAAAGGTACAACAAGCTCAGCCTTGTGCAGGGATTCTGCCGCGTTGCGCGACGATAAGGCGGCGCTCACACGATTCCTAATCGGGGGTGAGGTCGGCCGAAATTTCTGTCCCTCTTGGCAACAACAGAATCTCAACTGATACTTTTCAACTCCAGATGGCGCCTGAAACCGCCAATGCTACGTCCAGAGCCACGAGATCCTCTTCATCATCCCGAGCATGGGAAGCTTTGACACCTGCACTGGCGGAATGGATCCTGGACGCTGTTACCAGCATGGGTTTCTTACGGATGACCCCAGTACAGGCTTCAACGATACCTCTTTTCATGGCACATAAGGATGTAGTAGTTGAGGTAAGAATGGCAGTCCATCAGGATGGAACCGGATGTTGAGATGTTGAAGGCAGTCACTGGTAGCGGGAAAACACTTGCCTTCCTCATTCCCATAGTCGAAAGACTTCTCCGACTAGAGGACCCCCTCAAGAAGCACCATGTTGGAGCTATCATCATTTCGCCTACCAGGTACCGAACGTTGCAAACATCCTGTAACTGTCAAGTTATCTGACTATGTCAAAGGGAGCTTGCGGCTCAGATTCATGGCGTCCTCCAATCGTTGTTGTTTTTCCATGGACCATCCGCCGCAGCCATGAAGCCTCCTGAAGAGGACCCAGGCGAAACAAAAGTCGACCAAGCTCAAGCACTACCGCCTACTTCCTCTTCATCAGCTTTGACAGTAGTACCTCAGTTGCTTGTTGGCGGAGATACCACTACCGCTCAAGATCTGAATCATTTCCTCAAGCATTCTCCAAATCTACTGATCTCAACGCCTGGCCGTCTACTAGAGCTATTATCTTCTCCTCATGTTCATTGTCCGCAATCGTCTTTCGAAGTGCTAGTACTGGATGAGGCCGATAGGCTTCTGGATCTTGGCTTTACTGCGGACCTGCAGAAGATCTTGGGCAGATTACCGAAACAAAGACGAACCGGTTTGTTCAGTGCAAGTGTTAGTGAGGCCGTGGATCAAATCATTAGAGTCGGTCTACGCAACCCAGTCAAGGTTGCAGTCAAAGTCAAGGGTATAAACGGTGGGGAGGACAGAAGAACCCCTTTAAGGTAACTCCCAGAGTTCCCTAGACTAGCCACACTGACGGTCGAGTATGTAGTCTTCAGATGAGCTATCTAATCACTTCTGCCTCCCACAAGCTTCCTGCTATCTCTAAACTCCTGTCGTCACTGACGCCAATCCCAAACAAGACCATCATATACCTCTCAACATGTGCTGCTGTTGATTACTTCCAGCATGTTCTACCCTCCATACTTCCTTCCCGCGACAGTCAACCATTTTCTCTTGTTCCACTCCACGGCAAGCATCCCCCAAAGGTTCGGGAAAAGAACTTTGCGAAATTTGCCAACGCAAGCATACTTAGTATTCTCATCACCACTGATGTCGCAGCGCGCGGTCTTGATATCCCTCAGGTAGATTTGGTGATTCAGATTGATCCGCCAAGTGATCCTAAGGTGTTCCTCCACCGCTGTGGCCGAGCAGGACGTGCAGGTCGTAAAGGACTGAGTGTCATCTTTCTGCAACCCGGTCGGGAAGAGGATTACGTGTCGTATCTAGAGGTTCGAAAGACGCCTGTGACTCCGTTGACCACACCGGCTGTTGGCGTTACTGACGAAGATGCTACTGCCTCGACCGAGGCGATGCGAAAGGTGGTACTTGCGGACCGTGCACTTCACGACAAGGCGCAGCGTGCTTTCGTTAGCTGGGTTAAGGCATACAGTAAACATCAAGCCTCTAGTATCTTCAGAGTCAGTGATCTCGACTGGGAAGACCTCGGCAAAGCTTGGGGTTTACTCAAACTCCCCAAGATGCCCGAACTCAAGCGTTGGGAAGGCGACAAATCACTGGGAGTCAAGATAGACTTTAGTACCTACGCTTACAAGGACAAGTCGAGGGAGCAGCAAAGGCTGCAAGTGATGGACGAAAAAGAGGGAGAAAATGCTTCCGCTTTTGCTAAACCATTACCGGTCAAGAATGAACTAAAACGGGCATGGAGCCAAAAGCATGACCTACAAGAAGAAAAAGAGAGACGAAGGGAGAAGAAACGAACGAAACGCGAGCACGAAAAATGGGAGAAGATGACACCGGAAGAGAAAGACGAACAACGTGAACTAGAGAGAATGATTGAGGAGGTGAAACGCAAGAACATACGCGAGCAAGAGTATGAAGACTTTGAGGGGCTGGATTAAATGTGTAGGATATTCACTATACTCCGGGAAACCTTGGTTCTATCGGCCAAACCCTTTGAGTCTGCTTACTTCCAAATCATACTGTCCCCAATGCATTATGCAGGAGGACCGATCCAGTCCCACGAACACTCCTCGCCACACTTCACTTCACAAACTTCTTCCTCTCCTCCATCCGCCTCTCCTCATAATGCCCAAACATCTCTTCCCACTCCGTCTGCGTCGGCAACCTCCCCGTCCCTCGACTCCACTTTTCCCTGCAACATTTCCACTCCTCCCCCACCCACTTCCCCCCCGCACCCACCACCCCCAGCAGCTCCTTGCCGTCCAGCTCCACCACCGCCTCCTCCTGACTGCCGTTGCTCGTCCTCGCCGCTTTTCCCTTTCGAGAGCCGGAAGAGAGGCTTTTGCGGCCCAGGGCGATTTCCACGCGGAGGTGCTCGTCGCGCTGCCAAACTACATTGCGCTCGAGCTCTTTACGCCACTTCTTTATCATGACCACGCGCTCGGTGAGCTCGCTGATGCGGCAGTTCTCGGCATATTGCTCCTCGGTCATCGCTTCCATCTCCTCCTTCGTCACCACCATCTTCTCACCACTCTCAACCCCCTCCCCCTCAGCCCTCTCAGCCCCCGCCTGCCCCTCCTCCGCTTCCTCCCCCCCAGCAACCGCAACCGCAAACGCCCCCTCAATCTCAAACCGCACCCCCCTCTTCAACCGTTCCAACACCACGCAATCCGCATCCATCCACTCGTTCAGAAAATCGCACCGGTCCGCCAGCCGCTGCAGCTCGCCCGCGTGATGGTTGAGCAAGCCCTCGAGGTCGGTCTGGTGCGTGGGTAAAGGATCGGTGTGTGGGATCTTGGTGCCAGAGCCGCTGGGGGTGCGCACCGGGAAGTGGGCCTGCGAGAGCGGGGAGAGGGAGGTGGATTTCTGGAGGTAGGTGAGGGTGGTGGTTAGCAGGGAGGGTTTTTGCTTTTGTTTGGGAAGTTTGGGAAAGCTGGGTGAGGGGCGTGTGAGTGTGAGTGTGGGTGAGAGGGGTGATTGTGGTTGCGGGTGGGGGTGTGGGGAATACAGGTCTGCGGCATCCATTGAGAGGAGCATGACGTGGACTTTTTTATTTTTTTTTGGGTGTGGAAAGGGATCGCACGATGAAACGTACAAGAAGATATTCGAAAAATGAAAAAAAAAAATTCAACGCCGAAAAGAAGGAACGCGATGCTTTTGCTTCCGCCCCCTCGCACCAAAGAAAACAAAGCCCACCTCTCAAGCCAAAAAAAATGAAAAATACAAAATGAAAAAACAACCGCATTGTTTCCCCCTCTGAAACTCTCAAACTCACAAACAAAGCCCCACGCAACAAACGACGACGCGAACTTTTCAAAGCCAGGGAAGTAAACCGAACGATGAGAATGAGAATGAAAGCAACGTACCCGATTCTGATTCCGCTTCCGCTCCTCCACCGGTCGATCCATGGGCTGGCGCGGGGTGTGGATGCGCCAGGGGTGGAGGCGGAGTTCCATGTTTCTTGGCTTGGGTTGCCTCGAGGGATGGATGGATGGATGGTGAGGCGAGAAAGGACTGGGTAGGGGGGGTGGTTTTGCGGGGTGAGTGGTGAGGGGTTTGAAGTTTGGTTGTGGGGATGGGGTGATGGGAATGGGTAGGTAGAGATGAAAAGGGGGAAAAGAGTGGTGGTGATGTGGGTGGAGGATGAAGGGGTTGAGGTGGGATTGTTGTTTTGTTGTGTTATTTTGATAATGAGGGAAGTAAACAAGACGGTTTGGCGCGAAGGGTTTGTTGTTTTCGCACGAGCACGTACAGTAGTAAGATGAGGTGGAGTGAATGTTTGATGCATGAGCTAGACTAGACTAGAGAAAGCCAAGGTTCTTTTGATTTGGCTTAATGGAGTCCACGGATGTGTTGTGAATAGAGAAGTAAGTTTTGTTTACTGACGGCTCACTTCCGGCCATGCACACGATAGCTCACTTACTCCGATACGCTGCAGGGCAAGCAGATACTGGCCCTTTGGGTCTTCGGCTAATAGAAGCGTTTTTGCACGATCCTATTCTTGAGAAGCAGAATAATTTTCGTATGCATACCCTCTAAACATGACCACGAGCTGCGCTTGCTCATGCAGATAGAAGAATCAGACATCGTACTGTCAAACTGAGACCATCGAGATGCTTGTCCACTAATAATGGAGAACAAAGCTAGCATTTCTCCAACATCGAAATGATTCTCTATTACTCCGCTGATACTCAGATTGACATCCCAAACCACTGCGACTTACTCCTTTTCCTTTGCATAAATTCGGTAATGCCACCTGAATAATCCGCCTTTGTTTTAGAAACTCCAGTCAGTGAGCCCATGAGCACAAACGCCGTCCGTGGTATCGAATAGTAACCCGAGCGCCTCTTGTCAATTATCAACTCCCACTTAGCTCTATCACTAGTAAATGCCGTTGAAACCCTGTACTGGCGCAGCATAAGTCGATCTGAAGTCCTTGGGTACTTCCCACTACAAAGCCGTTAGCCAAAGCCATCCATTATCACAAATATTCGAAACTCACTCCATGTGTTTGACAAGCCCGAATGTAGGCTTCAATCGCCTCTCCAACCCCATAATCACGAATGGGTCCTGGCTCGAGACGTGCAGGCTTTGGATCCGTTGACGAGATAGCCAAACGTACCTGCAGTAATACTGACTCAATGTTCGACACAGCGCTCCAACCAGAGTTGGTCAGAAGTTCCATGCACAAAGCACCCCCAGCAGTGACGTGTCCACCTCCACCTTGCATAAAACTCAGAAACCGAGGACGGATGATGCGAACAAATGGTGGGCTCATGGGGTAGTCCTTGCCAAAGCGCATCTCCATTGCTATACTCTTCAGGCCTTTGGATTTCATCTCCTTTGCCAGAGGTAGATGGGGTTCGAAAGAATGGAGCTCGATGATCCATTGATAGACGTTACTGATGAGTTCTGGGTTAAGGTACCAGCCTAGTTCATGTGAAGGATGCGTATCTTGAACTTTCAAGGTGCCAGTGAGTTCTCGCTGGAGTTGCCTAGAAGCAGATGAAGTCGCATAAGCTGGGGGTTCCAGTAATGGTAGTGACTTGTAGTCAAGAGTGCCAGGTACGAAATCAGTTTTGGGAACTTCTGCCACTTTCGTGAATAGATCTATGACAGCCTTCATCTTGCCTGTCTTCCGGCTTGCTGGAGGCTGCTGAGGCTGCTGAGGCTGCTGCGAGTGGTGTGACTTCGGCAGTGCCTCTTCGGTATCTGAAAAGAGGATCTCGAGATCCTCCGCGTCGGTATCATCGCTAAGAAAGACAACCTCTTCCATGTCCATTGAACTCTGCGCGTCGACTTTCGCTTTCTTATGTCCACTCTTGACGGCCGTGACAGCTTTTGGCACAGGTCTCCTAGACTTGCTGACCGCGGTGATTGGAATAACAATCCTCTCATTATTCGATCCCATAGGTGTGTATTTAGGATCTTGCCCATATACCTGAGTCGGAATTTTATCCTCCAATTTCTGTCCCTGCACATTGCATTTGACGAAGAGGTAGCGTGATTGGATCCAATCGAGCTGAGCAACCACAAGATGTGGGTTGCTGCTGACATATTTTTCTGGTGCATTAACAATCTCGTTCAATGCAATAGCTTGTGAGATCCTCAGATCACTATGAGGCCAAGTTCCAAAGGCGCACATTCCATCCTCGCTAAATTGTGAACTGAAGTTGTGCATTCCGGAATAGCCCAAGCTCGTGTTTACCTGTAACGAGTGATATACACCATTACCAAATGCTCTGCCATGAGCAGTATGTTGAAAGTGAAGTCCTTCTCTGACAATCCCGTGCCAATTGTGCAGGGGACTACCATGCCAAGCAAACATGGTTGGGAAAGTCGAGTCTCCTTTTGTCTCACGAACTGCAGAAACAAATCTCTGCTCTTTGTCGGGTGCTCCCTGCGCAAATCTGAACTGCATCCATTGCGACATGCCAGACACTCTTTCTTCAGCTTTGCGAGATTCGCCATCAATGTTATCAACCTGGACGATGCAAGATCTGTTGGAAGCAATGATCCAGCGGAGCACGCCAAGTGCTGCAGGGCTGAATCGATCCGGCCATGCTCGAAGGGACACGTCCTTGCCGTTTCTTGTCCCTAGGAAGTCTTTCATCTGGATAATGCTCGGAAGTGTATCGAGGAGCATGCACAATGAGTTCTGTTTCTCAGCGTCATCGAGGTCGTCAAAGTTCTGGTCGTAGACAACGAATTCAACCTCCGGACGCGAAGATCCATCGACCGGAGAGGGCACAGGGGGTGGTGTTGTTGCGGGAGTTGGGGCCTGTGCTTTTCCAAAGAGCGAGACATGGCGGTGCTGCTCAACGATGCTGGTAGCGTTGCCCTGTCTTGGATTATCGATGTTAATGGAGGTTCTCACGATAGGTTGTCCTAAACGAACGGTAGGATATAATGCTTCTATAACTTTACAATGTAGTCGCTCCTCAGGCACCCCAGCGATAGTAACGCAGATCCAGTGGCCAGGGCGTAAGAGACCTGATCTCACACCCGAAGGAAATATGAGCTCCATACGATTTCGATCGAACTTAGCCTTGAATTTCTGGACATCTTCTATTTTCTTGGTATGTGTAGCTGCCTTTGGAGAATTTACACCATCCGCCCTGTAAGGGAACGCCAATGCATACGCCCGAGATGCATAATTTCCAGTATACGGGTTTTCCCGGAAGGCAATAAGAGACAGTGGAGGAACCATTAGGCCCATGCCAACCGGGAGACTTGACAGCTTACGACTTGACGCACTGGAATAGCAAAAACTGACCAGGAGATCGACAACGTGGGGTTGTGACATGATTTCATGCTCGATACTAGGCCCAAAGCCTAGAGCCATGTACTGATAAAGGCATAGTGGTTTGGAACAGACGTATGGTTTGAGCGCCTCAAAGTCGGCTTCGACCTTGCAATGGCAGACCAAGCAGAATTCGGTACATCTGACGAGGTGACGGAGGGCGAACTGCATTGCAACTAGTGGAAAAGATGGAGCTTTGGGAAGCGGGATTAGATGGTCCGCGGTGACTATACTTGGTAAGGTTCTCTCAAGTTGTGATGCATCGTCTGCCAAGTATCTCGGTTCCGCGACGTCACTGTTATTAATGTTCCTCCCCTGATGATCATTGTAAAACTGTTCTGCTCCACCCCACGGAAATCCTTCTGAAATTCTGTAATTGATCAACTCCAGCAGTCGCGCATTCATCAGTTCATCGAGTGGTCGACCAACAAAAAGACGACCCAGGCCTCCACTTTTTGATGATCCAGACTTTTCAACATTCGAGTTTTCTGTACAATTGCGATTGTCCTTTGTTTTGCTGAATGCCTCGATTGCCTCGTCATATTTGATCTTATATTTCTGGCTTAGCCCAACTCGCATCTCAACCGTTTTTGTTCCACCAGCTGTTTCTCTTGCAACTAGGCGCTCTAGCGGGCGATATCCAGCTGTATAGCGAATGAGAAGTATGAAGTATTCACTGGGTTCGAGGTGCCAGGCTTGTAGGGCCTCATCTGAAATTCCAAGTTTCGCAACGCGGCAAGAGATGGTTACAAATGCGTCTTCGCCGCCGTTCAGTAATCCTCCAAGATGACCAACGCGGAATCCAGCTAGTTTCGCGGTTTGAAGATCAAGTCGGATTCTAGTATTGTCAACCGAAAAGGTCTGATGATTTCCAGACCGTTTGCGGCTGCCTCCAATGGCAGCTTGAGAGTAGCGAGGAGAACCTGGAGACCAGCCTCCAGGTTCTGGGTCGCTGTCGGTATCAGAGTGTTCAGGTTCGGGATCTGACTCCAGCTCTGATTCAGACTCGTCAATGTCCATTGGATCATCAAGGTCGACCGGGTTATGCTTCGAGCCTGCCGTGGCTTTGTCAAGTAGCTTGGTAATCTTGGACAGCATTTGGGAGAGCACCAGTCCGTGTAGCGAGCCTGGCTCTTGCAAGGCAGAGCTTATGGAGGCGGGGACGTTTGTTGAGTCGGTGTAGACATAGTATTCGTGAGATGATGGATATTCTCCAAGGTCTACAGGAAACCATATTAGCAAGAACCCACGATCAAGCATCGTTGGGAAAATATTATAAAAAGAACATGCTCACCCGGGACAAATGCTTGCACTGTGACGTTTGCAGCAGATCCTTCTGGTACTTTGTACTGAAATGTGACAGAACCATCTTCACCTCCAGCCTTGAGACCTGATATATTGGGGCTTCTGAAATGCCGTAAAACATCCTGTAGATCAGCAACAAAAGCTTTCCGAGGCATAGCGAAGTAGTGTTTGTGCTAATGGGGTCGGCCTTGAGCCGTGCTGCTGAGGATTCAACGACGTTGAGGTGAGGGGTGAGGGTTAGAAATGGGAAAGGGTAATGCAACGAAAAGAAGAGAGCTTCAATTAGTAGGCAGTACGTTCGGCAGGTTCGACATGAAGCAGCCTTGCCTATGCAGGGTGTTGGGAGGCTGTTGAGGACGTCAAAAATCCCTAGAGAGTTCACAGAATGTTGTGTTCTAAATCATGGCCCAATCGTTGCAAGGAGATGCATCTGAAGGCCAATGATTTTCGATGTAGATGACGTTGACTCTACTATTGATATGTGACTCCAAGAGTTGTGGTGAAGGAAGTGCGTGTCAACACAACATTCGGGGCTTTCCCCCCCAACATGTCTACTTTGGTTGGCAGGCAACAATGATGCTTGAACAAGGCTACTACAGTACAGCTACCTACTGTACAGTACAGTACAGTAGCTGCTCGACGCCTATCGAGATCCCTATCTTAGCCCCGGGTAACTAGAATAGACCCAGGCACGACAGCGGGAATGAGCCGCTCGCTACTGTGGGTTGCTCCACCTGAAGACCTTGATGTACGGAAGTACTGTAAGACCAATCAACGCAAGGTATCGGAGAGAAGAGTGCCATCAATCCCATCACAAGAACCAGCATGATGACCGCCTCTTCTTCCTCCCGCTCCTCCACCCTCACCGATCCTACTCTCCAGCCCTTCCTCTCCCCCACCTTTTGCGCAATAACCTACCTCAACACCACCCTCCCCTCTACAACCGCCACTCCCACACCCGCCCTCTCTACCCTCGCCTCTAGCACCCAATCCCACATCTCCACCCTCTCCGCCCTGACCGCCCGCCTCTCGCAAACACTCACATCTCTGACTGACGACATTCTTCGCTCCTCTACGCGGCTGACCTACGAAATCGAACTCCTCCGCGGTGACGCCTTATCGCTCACCGAATCCCTTGCGGCAACGGGAGTCTTGGCGCCTGCAATTGCAGAGTTTGTACCTGATGGTCTGCTCGCCGTCGGCGGGAACTCTCACGAAAAAGAACAAGAAGAAGGCGAAAAACCAGCCGTTCCGCCTACCGAAAGCACCAATCTCCCATCAACCCCCGACGCAATCACCCGCCTGCGCACCCTCCAGCACGTAAAATCCCGCCTTCAAAGCACCACGCAAACCTTCTCCCTCGCGCTTTCCTGGCCCTTCCCTCCCTCCCTTCTCTCCTCCCTAATCTCCATCTCGGACCCTACACTCGAAGCCAAAGGCCAAGAAGCGTGTTCGCGCCTACGGCAAGAAGTCCTCGATATGATGGCCGAGGATAGCAGCGCCGGGTTGGAGAAGGCGAGGGCGCGGGTGGAGGAGTTGAGAGAGGTTGTGGGGGTGTGGAAGGGGACGGGGGAGGAGAAGGCGCGGGGGAAGTGGGTGGATGGGTTGGCGAGGGTTGTGGAGGAGGAAGAGAGGAAGAGGAGCGAAGGGGTCACGGGAAGGCGACGGGGTGTGAGCGCAGCAGGGAGGAAAGCCGTGGAGGAGCAGCAAGGGAGACCGAGTGCCGAAATCAGCCGCGGCCCTGGATTCTTGAGGAATCTGCAGAGGTTGAGGGAGGAGATTTATATGGAATAATTCATTTCTGCTTCATTGCAGTCATCACAAAGGAGGATATAACGAGCCTACACACCCCACCTTTTTTTCCCTCACCCGTTATTGAACCACAGCCCACTCCCAATCGAGAACCCCTTACTCCCCCGCCAAAAACCAATCTTCACAAGATACCACCGCAACCATCCCAAGCAGATCTCACATATTCCAAAACACCCCCCCCACAAGAGCCTCCACCTCACAAAAGTCCAAAAAAAAAAAGAAATCCGCACCACCAAAAAAACCCCCACGCTCAATCTCTGCCCCTCCCCCTTCCTCGACCACATCATTCCTCATCTTCACA
>JAABVA010000637.1_pt1 | contig 42966 bp, 44 predicted proteins | sample 5560331 | NCBI WGS metagenome assembly JAABVA01 (sample SAMN12812661, study PRJNA571458) | rock metagenome | isolation source: Antarctica rocks | place: Antarctica: Victoria Land, Mt New Zealand sud | collected 2016-01-07 | reverse complement strand
CTACAACATCCGCAGGAGGCACACTGCGCTGGGGCATCTGAGCCCCTCAGAGTACGAAGAGGTTAGACTGAGAGGAGATGCTGTGGCTTAAAGGCAAACAGAGTCCGTGCAAACGGGGCAAACCCAGGACGAGCGGCTCGCCCAGACGGCCAATGAGGCACACTCCCTGGGCACGTTCGGGGTGCCAACCTTCGTAGTTGGGAACAGGATATTCTGGGACAACGACCGCCTTGTCTTGGTGCGCCACCACCTTGATCGGCTTGCTCGGCGAACCTAAGCGAGAGCGCAGCGATGGCCTTCCTTCATGCCGCGAGGCTCATGCCAGTTACGGTGTCAGCACGGCAAAAAGCCGACAAGCCGAAATGCTGACCAGCTGATTAACGGTGGAGCGACCTTAGCCACGCGCCTTGTAACCTAGATACTCTGCGGTATAATCTTTTCTGCTGTACTGGAGCAAGGGGTCTCTAGAGACCCGTTGCTTTTTTAACGTCTCGAAAAGGGGAGCTACAAACGGCGAGTTTGGAGAGATTGGCGGAGGTTGCCGAGGGGGCCCTCCCGGAGGGTGCGGAGCTTATCGAAGCCCGTTTCTCCGGCGGGCCTCTTCTTACGCTGCTCGTGGACCGGGGGAACGGACCCGTGGACCACGAGTTCTGTGTGAGGATGGCGCAGTTGGTCTCGCCGGCTCTGGATGAGGAAGACTACGACGGCCTCGTGGAGGTCTCTTCCCCGGGAATAGAGCGTCCGTTGACGAAGCCGGAACACTTCCGGCGCTTTGTCGGGCACGAGGCGAGGGTGAAGGTGGCCGAACCTATGGATGGCCGGCGCAACTTTACCGGCAGGATCGAGAACGCGAACGAGAAGAGTTTCGTATTAAAACTCTTAGAGGGGGGAGCGGAGGTGGAGTTGCCGTTCGGCTCCATCGCGCGTGCGACTCTCAAGGAGGACATATAACGACATGAACACGGCATTGTTGTCAGCACTGCATGAGATCGAGACAGACAAGGGCATTCCCTTCGAGACGGTGAAGGGGGTGCTCGAAGAGTCCCTGCTCGCGGCCTATGAGGGCCGGGAGGGGGCGGTCGAGGGGGCCGAGGTGGTTTTCGACCGGGAGACGGGCGATCTGTGCGTCATGAAGGACGGCGCGGACATTACGCCGCACGACTTCACGCGAATCGCCGCGCAGGTGATGCGCCAGACTTTCTATCAGCGTCTGAACGAGATAAGCAACGACCAGCTTCTGGAGGAGTTCGGCGGGCGGATGGGCGAGGTCGTGACTGGCATCGTCCAGCAGGCGCACCGGCGGATGACGCTCGTGGACCTCGGGCGGGTAGAGGCGCTGTTGCCGGCGAGCGAGCAGGTACCCAACGAGCGATACGAGAACGGGCAGAGGATCAAGGTGTACCTGCTGGAGATCCGGGAGCCGGGCAGAGGACCGAGCATGACGGTCAGCCGGCGTCACGAGGGCCTGTTGAAGGGCCTCTTCGAGCTCGAGGTGCCGGAGATCTACGATAACCTCGTGGAGATAAAGGCCATCGCCCGTGAGGCCGGACTGCGCTCTAAGGTTGGGGTCTGGTCCAACGAGCAGGGTATAGACCCGGTCGGCGCCTGCGTGGGGCCACGCGGCAGCCGTGTGCGCGCGGTCGTCTCCGAGTTGCGTAACGAGAAGATAGACATCATCCAGTGGGACCCGGACCCGGCCCGCTTTATAGCGAAGGCATTGAGTCCCGCGCGTGTGCGGGAGGTCTATCTGGATGAGGACGAGAAGCAGGCCGAGGTGATCGTGCCGGACGACCAGCTCTCGCTCGCGATCGGGCGGGAGGGGCAGAACGCCCGGCTCGCCGTCAAACTGACTGACTGGAAGATAGACATAAAGCCGGAGAGCCAGGCGACCGAGTATGACGAGGAGGAAGAGGGCTGGGAGCCCGACGAAGACTCCACGATGCACCGTTGCCGGGCGGTACTCGCCAACGGACGGCGATGCGCCAACACGGCTCTGCAGGGATCTTTATTCTGTGGGATACCTTCGCACCAGGCCCAGGCCGCGGAGTTCGAGGGCCTTGTAGAAGGCTCTTAGGGGGTTTTAGATGAGCAAGCGCGTTTACGAGATAGCGAGAGAGCTATCGCTGAATACTAAAGAGGTTATGGATCGCCTGAACAATGCGGGCGTTGAAGTCAAGAACCACTTCGCCACGGTCGAGCAGCCCGTCTACGAGCGGGTCTTCGGTGGCGCCAACGGGGGCGCGGAGGTCCCAAACATCCGCACCGAGGCACAAGAGGCCGAGGCGCTGGAGGCCCGCGTGGAGGCGGAACACTCCGGGCACGGCGCCGCGATCTCCGACGCGCCGGCTGAGCAGGCGGCCTCGGTGCCGGACGGTAAGACGCACAAGAGCGGCAAGAAGCGGCGCAGGGTCGTCATAGACGCGAGCGCCACGAACAGGGCGCCACGTCCGACCGCCGTCGAGACACCGCAGAGAGAGGCGCCCAAGGTTGTGGCCGCCACGGCCGAGGCGAAACAAGAAGAGAAGAGCGTGGTGCGCGTCGAGCCGGGCGCCACGGTCAAGGACCTGGCCGACGCTCTGGATGTCGCGCCGACCCAGATCATCAAGGTCCTCATGGGGCTCGGCGAGATGAAGACCATGACCCAGACGCTCTCCATCGAGGAGATAGAGTTGATCTCCGAGGAGATGGGCGTAGAGGTGGAGGTCGGTGCCGTAGAGGAGCCCGACGTGGACCCGGCTATCGAGGACTCTCCGGAGGATCTCGTCGAGAAGCCGCCGGTCGTTACGGTGATGGGTCACGTCGACCACGGCAAGACCTCGCTTCTGGACCGCATCCGCAAGGCGAACGTCCAGTCCGGCGAGGCCGGCGGCATTACGCAGCACATCGGCGCGTACCAGGCCGAGAGCGGCGGCAGGAGGGTCACGTTCATCGATACCCCGGGCCACGAGGCGTTCACCGAGATGCGCGCCCGCGGCGCTCGCGTCACGGACGTCGTCGTCCTCGTCGTGGCCGCCGACGACGGCGTGATGCCCCAGACTGACGAGGCCATCGAGCACGCGAAGGCCGCCAGCGTCCCGCTGGTCGTGGCGCTCAACAAGATAGACGTGCCGAACGCTAACCAGGACCGGGTCTTAGGCGAGCTCTCCGAAAGGGATCTCGTCCCCGAAGTCTACGGTGGCGAGACGGTGACGGTGTCCGTCTCGGCCAAGACGGGCGAGGGGATAGACGATCTCCTGGAGAATATCCTGATCGTCGCGGAGTTGGAGGACCTCAAGGCTAACCCCGACGCTCTGGCGAGCGGGTACGTGATCGAGAGCGAGCGCGACCCGGGCCGGGGTCCGGTAGCTACACTCCTCTTGACCCGCGGCACGCTTCACAAGGGCGACGTCGTGCTCGCCGGCACCGCCTATGGGCGCGTCCGGGCGATGCTCGACTACACCGGTAAGCGCATAAAGCAGGCAGGCCCCGGCGAGCCCGTGGAGATACTCGGCCTCTCCGGCGTCGCCGAGGCCGGGACCCGCTTCGAGGTCGTCGAGCACGAGAGAAACGCTCGCGATAAGGCCCAGCAATCCGAGGCGGCCGCGAGGCGCCTGGAGCTCGCCCAGGGCGGCACGCGGCGTACCCTCGAAGAGCTACTCGGCGAAGGCGGTACCCAGGATCTCAACCTCGTCGTCAAGGCCGACGTTGCGGGCTCCGTCGAGGCGCTCAAGGAGGCCCTCTCGAAGCTCACAACGGACGAGGTACGGGTCAACATCGTCCGCTCGGGGGTCGGGGCGGTCACGGACTCAGACGTGATGCTCGGATCGGCTAGCGGCGGGATCGTGCTGGGCTTCAACGTCCGGCCGACGAACACCGCCAAGCAGGTCGCCGAGCGCGAGGGCGTAGAGATACGTACTTACGACGTGATCTATAAGGCTCTCGAAGAGATTGAGGCCGCCATGCGTGGCATGCTCGCCCCGGAGACCGAGGAGCGTGAGACGGGTACTGCGGAGGTGCGTCAGACCTTCCGGGTACCGAACGCGGGTTTGATCGCCGGCTGCTACGTGACGAGCGGCGAGATCCTCCGGAACAACCGCGTCCGCGTGGTGCGGGACGGGACCGTAGTCTACGAGGGAAACATCGCCTCCCTCAGGCGCTTCAAGGACGACGCGCGGTCGGTGCGGCAGGGCTTCGAGTGCGGTATCGGTGTGGAGAACTTTAACGACGTCAAGGAGGGCGATGTCCTGGAGTTCTTCGAGATCGTCGAGATCCCGAGGTAGTAAGGGCCAGTTGTTCTGCACCGTCAGGCTGGAGTTGGAGCTACCCTTCAGCTCCAGCCTCAAGCAAAAACGCCAGATAGTGAGGTCCCTCAAAGACCGCCTCCGGCGCAAGAACGTCTCCGTCGTCGAGGCGGATAACCAGGACTCCTGGCAGCGGGCCACGGTTGAGTTTGCGCTCGCAGCAGTGGACCGGAGAGCGGCGGAGGAGAAGCGCGAAGAGGTTCGGCGCGCGCTCCTCAATTACGAGGAGTTGGCGATACTGGAGTGGCGAGAGGAGTTCGTGAAGCTATGAGAGACCGGACGCGCAAGGTCGAGTCGCAGCTAAAGCAGATCGTGGGCGAGGAGGTCACCACCCTCTCGGACCCGCGCATCCACGGCCTCGTGACGGTTACCGGCGTGCGGGTGAGCCCGGACCTCGCCACCGCGACGGTCTTCTACAGCGTGCTCTCCGAAGAGGATCTGGAAGGGGCGCGGGAGGGTCTCCAGAGCGCCGCCGGGCGCATCCAGGCCTCGGTTGGCCGGCAGACGCGCCTCAAGCGCACGCCTCGCCTGCGCTTCGAGCCCGACCCGGTGGTGGAGAACGTCGAGCGGATCGAGACGGCCCTCAAGGACATCAGGGAGACGGGAGAGGATGACCACGCGCACGACCGTTAACACGACGCGCGAGGTTGCGGAGTTCCTGAAGGGCGTGCGAAAGGCCGCCGTCACCACCCACACGGGGGCGGACGGCGATGCGATCGGCTCCGCCATCGCCCTCGTGTATCTGCTGCGTGCTTTAGGCGCCGAAGCTATCTTCTGCTACTCCGAGGAGGTCCCGTGCTACCTCGAGTGGCTCCTCCCGGAGGAGCCTTCGAAGGAGTGCCCGCCGGACCACGACCTGCTCGTGGTTGATACCTCCCGCTCCGACCGGGTCGGGGTGGCGCATGAGGGCGTCCATCCGGTATGGCTGAACCTGGACCACCACGAGGATAACCCGCTCTACGGGGAGAAGAACCTCGTATATCCGCTGGCGGCGGCGAGCGCCCAAATCGTTGCCTCCCTCTACACGGAGCTTGGGGTTCCGATCGAAAAAAAATCGGCTGAGGCGATTTACACGGGCGTCTCGACCGACACGGGCGGCTTCCGCTTCCGCAACGTCTCCCCCGAGGCTCACGAGCTCGTAGCCGATCTCCTTCGCACGGGCGTCGTCCCCGCCGAGATAGATGAACGCATCAACCGCACCGGCACCGTCGAGCAACTGAAGATAGTCGGCGCCTCTCTGGCGAACGCCGAGCGGCACGGGGAAGCTCTTATCGCTACCGTGGACAAGGACGACTACGCGCGCACCGGCGCCACGGAGCTTGACTCCAAGGAGGCAATAGACCACCTCCGTACCGTGGCCGGGGTCGAGGTCGTCGCTCACCTGCGGGAGATCGAGGGCGGCACCAAAGGCTCCCTGCGCTCCGAGCGCGCGGATGTCGGCGAGGTCGCCCGCACCTTCGGCGGCGGCGGACATCGGCTCGCGGCGGGCTACACTACCCTAAAGCCGCCCCAAGAAGCCAAAGAGGAACTGCTCGGAGCCCTGGGAGGCGTCGTGGACCTGCGGGACGGGTCCGGCGGGGGCGCCGGATAGGCGCGCCCGCCCCTCTCGACGGCGCGCTCCTCCTGGACAAGCCATCCGGCATCACCAGCGCGCGGGCGGTATCACGGGTCAAGCGTCTCCTGCCCAGGAAGACGAAGATCGGGCACACCGGCACCCTCGACCCTCTTGCCTCCGGCCTGCTCGTCCTCCTTATCGGCCGCGCTACCCGGCTCTCCCGCTATATAACCGGCCTCGACAAGTCCTACATCGCAACCGCCCGTCTCGGCGCCGTCTCCGACACTCTGGACGCCGACGGCAACGTAACCATCCTGCCGGGTTCCCCTCTCCCCGACGGACCTGCTCTCCATGCCGCCACGAGGCGCTTCACGGGCGAGATCCTCCAGACCCCGCCGATGGCCTCCGCCGTCAAGGTAGGGGGCGAACGCCTCTACAAGCTCCATCGCCGTGGCGAGGAGATAGAACGCCAGAGCCGCCCCATAACCGTCCACTCCTTCGAACTACTCTCCCTCGACTCCCAGACCGCCACCTTCACCATCTCCTGTGGTAGCGGCACCTACGTACGTACCCTGGTCGCCGACCTCGCCCAATCCCTACACACCGGCGCTTACCTCACCACCCTCCGACGGACCCGCGTGGGCCATCTCACCATAGAGAATGCCATAGAGTCCGAGGACCTCTCCTCCGAAACCTTGCGTAACCACATAATACAAGCAGGGGACGTGGTGAGTTTCTTGCCGATGGTAGAGGTTTCGGAGGGGGAGCGGTTTGGGGTATGCAATGGGCGCAAGCTGGGGGAGTTCGGTCTCCCTGGGAGCTACCGGGTCGAGGCTGGGGGGGAACTGTTGGCGGTATACCGGGACAGGGACGGGGAGGCCAGGGCGGAGTTCGTGCTGTGCGCGGGGGTATCGTAAGGGTGCGGGGCGATGAGGGGGGGGTGGCGGGCATGAGTGGCACTTCGGTGGGTGGTGTCGTGGTCGCTCTGGGGAACTTCGACGGGGTACATCTCGGGCACGCGTTGGTGGTTGGGCGAGCGGTCGAGGAGGGGCGGAGGAGGGAGGGGCGCTCGGTGGCGGTTACCTTTGATCCACACCCGCGGGCAGTCCTGCGCCCGGAGAGAAAGACGAAGTTACTGACCGTACCGGAGGTGCGAGAGGAGTTGCTACTGGGGCGTGGGGTTGACGAGGTGCGCACCATCCGGTTCGACAGAGAGCTCTCGCAGAAAGGCCCGTGGGAGTTCGTGCGAGACGTGCTCGTGGGGGAGCACGGGGCCGGGGCGGTCGTCGTCGGGAAGAACTTCAGGTTCGGCTACAGGGCGTCGGGAAACTTCGAAGATTTGCGGCGATATATGCGCGAGCTCGGCGGGGAGGCTTATGCCGTCTCTATCTACGCTTCCGGAGCGGATGTCAGCTCGACCAGGATACGCGACCTCCTCGCCGCGGGCGATGCGCGGGAGGCCGCGAAGCTCCTCGGGAGGGCATACCTTCTGCGCGGCGAGGTGGTTGAGGGGGACAAACGGGGCCGGAGCATCGGTTTCCCGACGGCCAATATCCTGCCCGATTCGCGCGCTCTCGTGCCGGGCCGGGGAGTTTACGCGGGGTATGTGATCTCTGGCGACGAGCGTTACGGAGCGTGTACCAACGTCGGGGTCGCACCGACCTTCGACCGGCGGGAGAGCAAGGTCGAGGCGCATCTCCTAGATTTCGAGGGGGACTTGTACGGAGAGGTCGTGGACGTAACGTTCGAGGAGTGCCTACGGTCTGAGATGCGGTTTGATGGGGTCGGGGAGCTCGAGGAGCAGATAGCGCGGGACGTCGAGGCGGCGCGGCGGTTGGTCGGCGGGGGCGCTTGATGCATGTGGTAGCATATATATGACTAGAGAAACAGGTTGATCGAGCAAGAGTAGAAGAGAACAAAGAGGAGAAGAGGCAGTTGGCGGTAGTAGAGAACAAAGAGGGAATAATTCAGGAGCACGCGACTCACGACGGCGACACGGGGTCGCCCGAGGTGCAGGTCGCGCTGCTCACGACGCGTATCCGGCACCTTACCGAGCATCTGCGCGAGCATAAGCACGATTTCCATTCGAGGCGGGGGCTCTTGAAGCTGGTGGGCCAAAGGCGCCGTCTCTTGAAGTACCTGCAGAAGAAGGACGTCGAACGTTACCGGACGCTCATCTCGAAGCTCGGGTTGCGCCGCTAAGGCGAGCGTTAGCCTTCCTTTCGCTGCATCGTTAGAAACAAAGAGGAGAAAAAGAATATGCGTTTAGAGATACCCGTAGGCGAGCGGACGATGGTGCTCGAAACCGGGAAGCTCGCCCGCCAAGCGGGCGGTTCCGTCATGGCTCGGCTCGGGGACACCGTGGTCCTCTCGACCGCGACTAGATCGCAGAATCCGAGGCCGGGGGTAGACTTCCTGCCCTTGAGCGTCGATATCGAGGAGCGGATGTCGGCGGCCGGCAAGATCCCGGGCGGCTTCCTGAAACGCGAGGGGAGGCCCAGCGACAGGGCCATACTCACCGCGAGGCTTACCGACCGGCCCATAAGGCCGCTCTTCCCCAAGGGGTACCGGAATGAGATCCAGGTGATCGGCACCGTCTTCGGGGCCGACCAGGAGACTCCATACGACACGCTCAGCATGGTCGGGGCCTCGGCGGCCCTCTCCCTCTCGGACCTGCCGTTCGACGGGCCGATAGGCGCCGTGAGGGTCGGGCGCTCGCTCGACGGGGAGTTCATCCTCAACCCGACGTACGCCCAGATCTCCGAGAGCGACCTCGATCTTGTGGTCGCGGGGACGAAAGAGGCGATCACGATGGTCGAGGCCGGGGCTAACGAGATCCCCGAAAGCGTGATGGTCGGAGCCATGCTCCTCGCCCAGGAAGCGATACGCCAGCAGGCAGAGGCGATAGAGGGCTGGGCCGCCGAGCACGGCAAGCCAAACCAGGAGTTCGCCGCCGCCGCCGCCGAGAACCCGTTCCTCGCCGACCTGAGAGAGCGCTATCTCGACCGCGTCAAGGACGCTCTCATCAACCCGGACCGCAGGGGCCGCCACGAGGCGCTCGACGAGCTGCGCGCGGAGATCGCCGAGGGGCGTGAGCCCGAAGAGGCAGAGCAGCTACAGGCCGCCATCAGCACCCTGCAAAAAGAGGCGTTCAGGAAGCTGTACATTGAGGACCACAAGAGGACCGACCTCAGGACGATGGATGAGATACGTCCGATCACCGCGGAGGTCGGCATAATACCGCGTGTCCACGGCACTGGTCTGTTTACGAGGGGCGAGACACAGGTACTTAGTTCGCTTGCTCTCGCGGACCTCGGGCTGTCTCAGAGGCTCGACACTATAGATCCGATCACGGGCAAGCGTTACATGCATCACTACAACTTCCCGCCCTACTCCACCGGCGAGACCGGCAGGGTCGGTAGCCCGAGGCGGCGGGAGATCGGGCACGGCGCTGTGGCCGAGCGGGCGCTGCTACCGGTGCTGCCAGCGGAGGATACCTTCCCTTACGCCCTGCGAATCATCTCGGACGTTCTGGAGTCGAACGGATCCTCGTCGATGGGAAGTGTATGCGGCTCGACTCTGGCGCTCATGGACGGCGGCGTGCCGATCAAGGCCCCGGTGAGCGGGGTCGCGATGGGTCTCGTCAAGGAGGGCGACGACTACGTCATCATGACGGACATTCAGGGCCTCGAGGACCACATGGGCGACATGGACTTCAAGGTTGCGGGAACCCGGGACGGCATCACCGCGCTCCAGATGGACATGAAGATAACCGGCGTCTCGGCGGAGCTTCTGCAGGAGGCGCTTGAGCAGGCCAAGAGGGGGCGTCTCCAGATCCTCGACGTCATGCGCGACACTATCGCCGAGCCGAGGACCGATGTCTCCGACTTCGCGCCAAGGGTAGAAGTGCTCAAGATCCCGACCGACAAGATCGGGATGCTCATCGGTCCCGGCGGAAAGACGATCAACGCCTTGCAGGAGCAGTTCACGGTGAACATCTCCGTCGAGGATGACGGGACGGTGTACATCGCGGGCGAGGGCGTCGCGGCCAAGGACGCCGCCGCCGCCGTAAACGGTATGATGAAAGATGTGGAGGCCGGGGAGATTTACACCGGTAAGGTCGTAAAGACCACCAACTTCGGCGCTTTCGTCGAGCTTACGCCTGGCCGCGACGGGCTCGTGCATATCTCGCGCCTCGCCCCGGGTAAACAGCGTGTCGAGAGGGTAGAGGACGTAGTCAGCGAGGGCGACCGCATAAAGGTCCGCGTCCTCGAGATAGACAAGCAGAAGCGCATCTCTCTGGAGAAGCTGGAGGACTAGTTGAGCGAGAGGAACATAAACGAGAAGGAGCTTCCGGGGGGGCTAAGGGTCCTCTCAGAGCCCCTGAAAGAGGCGACGAGCATCTCCCTTGGGGTTTGGATCCGTGTGGGCTCCCGCGACGAGCGCGACGAGGTCGCCGGCATCACCCACCTCATGGAGCACATGCTCTTCAAGGGTACGCCGGAGATGAACGCCCTGCAGATAGCCGAGGCCTTCGAGGGCATAGGCGCCCAGGAGAACGCAGCGACCGGCGAAGAGTACACGGTGCTCTACGCTCGCTTCCTGCCCGAGCACCTCGAACGCGCCCTCGACATCATGGCTGATATGGTCGCGCGGCCTACCCTCGTGGATCTGGAGCGGGAGCGGGAGGTGATCGTCGAGGAGATCCGGATGTACGAGGACCGGCCTGACCAGATGGCCGACGAGTACCTCTCCGGCCTTATCTTCCACGACGACCCTCTCGGACGCCCCATAATAGGCTCCGCCGAGACGGTGCGCGGCGTTGACGAGGAGGTCTTGAGGGGCTTCCACGGGAGCACCTACGCCGCCCCGAACGTCTTCGTCGTGGGTGCGGGCAAGCTGGATAGCGGTGAGCTAGAGCGCATGGTCGAGGAGAAGCTAGCGGGGCTCCCGGAGGGAGAGCCGTTCGCCCGGAAGGTCCGGTTCACGCCGCCCGAGAGTCGCTTCTCATATAGGTTCAAGGAGACCGAGCAGTATCACGTGGCGATGGGTGCTTTGGGTTTGCCCGCCGGCAGCGACGATCGCTTCGCGATGAGCGCGCTCAACAACGTCCTCGGCGGCGGGATGAGCAGCCGTCTCTTCCAGGAGGTGCGTGAGAAGCGCGGGCTAGCTTACGCCGTGTACTCGTACCATCAGGGCTACTCCGATGTCGGCGCCGTCAAGATGTATGTTGGCTCCACGACCGGCAACGTCGAGGAAGCTGTCAAGATCATCGCCGGCCAGCTCGACAAGATCCGGGATGAGACCGTCACCGACGAGGAGCTCCACAGGACCAAGGAGCAACTCAAGAGCTCGACCATCCTCGCCATGGAGAGCACCGCCACGCGGATGACCCGCATTGGACGGAGCCTCATCACGGGCGGCGAGCTATTGACACCGGAGGAGATCTCCGCCCGCATCGACGCCGTGACCGCCGAGGACATAAAGCGCCTCGCCAACGAACACCTGCAACTAGACGCCATGTACCTGTCCGCCGTAGGCCCCAAAGAGCTAGACCTGGGCCAACGGCTGGCCAGTTAGATAACTTAGAGCGGTCAGCCATCGGCAAGAAGCCGACAAGCTTGGATGCCAGTGACTGACCGCCCTTTTCGAGGAGGTAACAGACACTGTTAGATAAAAAAACTTTGCAGGTCATTCCCCTGGGAGGACTGGGGGAGATCGGTAAAAATATGACCGCCGTGCGCCAGGAGAGCGGCATCGTCCTCGTGGACGCCGGCATGTCCTTCCCGGACGAAGAGATGCCGGGTATAGACCTCGTCCTGCCGGACTTCTCGTACCTGAGAGAGCACCGGGACGAGCTAAAGGGGATCGTGCTGACACACGGTCACGAGGACCACGTGGGGGCTCTCCCGTACCTGTTGCGCGAGTTCAACGTCCCCGTCTACGGTACGAGGCTAACTTTAGGGCTCGTGCGTCCGAAGCTCGCCGAGCATGGGATCAAGAAGGGAGACCTGCGGGAGGTCAAGGCGGGCGATACTCAGAAGCTTGGCGGCTTTAGCCTTGAGTTCATCAACGTCAACCACTCCATCCCGGACGCGGTCGCCGTGGCGTTGCGCACGAACGCCGGCCTGATCGTCTTCTCCGGCGACTACAAGATAGACCTGACACCCATCGAGGGCGACCCGATGGATCTCTCCCGCCTCGCGGCGCTCGGCAGCGAGGGTGTGCTTGCCTACTTCGGCGACTCGACCAACTCCGAGCGTCCTGGCTACGTGCCTTCGGAGCGTGTCGTCAGCGAGACGCTCAACCGGGTGATAGAAGCGGCCAATGGACGCGTGATCGTCGCTTCCTTCGCCTCGCACTTGCACCGTGTCGGTCAGGTCGTCGAGGCGGCCAAGCGATGCGGCAGGCTCGTCGGGGTAACGGGCAGGAGCATGATCCGCAACGTGGAGATAGCCCGCCAGCTCGGCTATCTTGATCTTCCATCCTCGATGCTCGTCGAACAGCGGGACATCAACAAGATCCCCGACGGCGACATCGTGATTCTGACGACGGGTTCCCAGGGCGAGCCGCTCGCGGCCCTCAGCCGCATTGCCGCCGGCACCCACCGCACGATAGAGGTCGGGCGGGACGATACGGTCGTGATCTCGGCGCACCCTATCCCCGGCAACGAGCGGGGGGTCGCGCGTACGATCAACAACCTGATGAAGCGAGGGGCGGACGTCCACTATAGCCCGCTAGAGCCAGTACACGTCTCGGGTCACGGCGCCCAGGAAGAGCAGAAGATCGTGCTCTCCCTCCTGAAACCAAACTTCCTCGTGCCCGTCCACGGCGAATTCAGGATGCTCAGGCACCACGCCAACACCGCCGAAGCGATGGGCATCCCGGAGGAGAACATCTTCATCCTGGAGAACGGAGAACCGGTCGAGTTCAAAAATGGGGAGGCACGGCGTCTGGATACGGTCTCGTCGGGCATATTCCTGGTAGACGCCGGGAGCGTCGCCGATACCTCCGAGGCGATTATGCGCGAGCGCCAGCAGCTCTCCGAGGAGGGGATGTTTATCGTCGTCGCGCGCATCAACGCCCAGAGCGGCGAGCTTCTCGGGCCGCCGGACGTTATAAGCCGCGGCTTCGTGGACCCGCAGGCCCAGAACGGCCTAGTGGACGACTCGATCGACATCGTTACGAAGACTCTAGAGCGCACCGCGAAGCAGCGCGTCACCGACTGGGGCGAGCTGAAGAAGGCGATACGCAAGGACCTCTCGAGCTTCCTCTCTCAGAAGACGCGCAAACGCCCGATCATCCTACCCCTAATAGTTGAGGTCTAGAGAACGGCACGCACCACATAAAGCGCCCGCCGCTGACCCTAGCTCTTCTGCGCTAGACTGAGCCTTATGGTTACGAACAAACGGGCGGCCACCAGACGGCCCGCGAAGAAGCCTCCGAGCAAGGGCCGCAAATCCTCCAGCCGCAACAAAGGCGTCTCGAGCGTGGCCCTCCTCCTCAAACGGGCCGTAAGCCGCGAGGTCGTCGGCGCAGTGCTGCTCGTCGCGGGGCTGTTCTTTACCGCCGCATTCCTGACCGGACGCGGGGCTTTTCTCGGCGAGGCTGGTCTCAGCGGCGCGACGCACCTCACGGGCCTCGCCGGTCTCGCGCTCGCCCCGCTCGCGATGCTCGCCGGCCTCCTCTTGCTGCTGGACAGTCTCCCACGGGGGAGAACCGTGGGCGTGGCTCTCCTCTTACTCGTCATCGCCACGACTCTAGCCGCCGGTCTCTCGCCAGAACAACGCTTCGAGCCGTTCGCCTACCAGGACCGCGGCGGTCTCCTCGGGAGTGGTGTGTACGAGGCCATAGAGGGCGCGGGCGGCGTAGTTGGGGCCGCCTTCGTGCTGGTAGCACTCTTCGCGTTCTCCCTCTCTCTGCTGACCGGCATCTCCCTCAAAACGGCCGCCAGTACGGTGGGTGACGCTGCCAGCTCCCTCTACGAGAGGCTGCACATGCTGCGTGAGGAGCGACGCCGCAAGAAGGAGTTGGCCCGCCGGCTCACCCGCACCATCCCAGAAGAACCACCGCCGCCGTCCCCCGAAGAGCCATCCGGCGACCCACACCCCGAGGAGACTTATCGGGAGGAGCCTGTGAAGGACGAGGAAGAGGGGTTCGAAGTAGTGTTGCCGGAGCCGCCAGAGTCGGCGGGGTTCGAGGAGGAGCGGGAGGCTGCCCCTGGGGAGTATGCGCTGCCGCCGAGGTCTCTGCTAGGACTCGGGCGGGGCAACCCCGAGCACAACGCCGGGGGGACGAGGCGGAGGCTCACGCAGGCGCTGGCCGAGCTCGGGGTAGAGGCACAGGTATTGCGGGCGGTCGTGGGTCCGCGGGTGACCCGCTACGAGCTTCGCCTGGGTAGCGGCGTTAAGGTCGGTAAGGTCAGGAACCTCCAGCAGGACATAGCCTACGCCCTGGCGGCGACTGAGGTTCGGATACTCGCTCCGATCCCCGGTAAGAGTGCCGTCGGTGTGGAGGTCCCGAACACCCGTCCGGCGATGGTCACCCTGGGCGACGTCTTCCGGGAGTACCCGGGCGCCAATGACTGGAGCCTGCCCGTTGGTCTCGGCAAGGACATCTCGGGCCGTGCGGTCTTTCTGGACCTCGCCGAGATGCCCCACCTCCTCGTCGCGGGCACCACGGGGAGCGGTAAGAGCGTCATGCTAAACGGCCTCCTCATCTCGCTGCTACTGACCACGGACCCCCAGCATGTCAAGATGGTTCTCATAGACCCGAAGAGGGTGGAGCTCTCGCAGTTCGCCCATGTCCCGCACCTCATAACCCCCGTCGTCACCGACGTGAAAAAGGCCGCGCACGCTCTCAGTTGGGCGGTCGCGGAGATGGAGCGGCGCTACGAGGTTCTGGAGAGGATGGGGGTGCGAAGTCTAGAGGGCTACTACGACCGGGCTGAGAGGCAGAAGATGCCCTACGTGGTCGTGGTGATAGACGAGCTTGCGGACCTGATGATGACGGCGGCGGCCAAGGTCGAGGATGCGGTCATAAGGCTCGCCCAGAAGGCGCGGGCGGTGGGGATACACCTCGTGGTGGCGACGCAGCGGCCGAGCGTGGACGTTATAACCGGCATGATCAAGGCTAATATTCCGAGCCGCATCGCCTTCGCCGTCTCAAGCCAGATCGACTCCCGCGTGATCCTGGACGCAGCGGGCGCGGAAGCCCTCCTCGGCCAGGGCGACATGCTCTACAAGCCGGTCTCTGCCTCGCGCCCCTCCCGCGTGCAGGGCGCCTACATTTCAGAGGCCGAGGTGGATCGCGTCGTCTCCTGGTGCTCCCAGAACGTCGAGGCTCGCTACATCGAGGAGGTGACGGAGCCTAAGTCCGGCAAAGAGGAGTCCGCGGAGCCGGAGGACGATCTCCTCCCCGATGCCGCGAGCTTCGTGGTCGCCACCCAGCAGGCCTCGGTGAGCGCGGTTCAGCGCCGCTTCAGAGTCGGCTACTCTCGCGCTGGTCGTATCATAGATGCTCTCGAACGTAAGGGCGTCGTCGGCCCCCACGAGGGCTCGAAGAGCCGCTCCGTAGCCGCCACTGAGCTCGACTTGACACGTATCTTCGGCGAAGGTGAGAGTGTATCCTCCCGCCCGAACGACGGGAAGAGCGACCGCCCTCCGGTGCGTGAGGGGGGACTTTAGGGCGAACTCGAACATCATCGCGAGGGCATCGTGCTATGTGGTACTCTCCGCATTATGGAAGGTGGTGAGCGGGACAACCTTGGGCAGGGCGAGAGGCAGATCGGTCCTTTACTGGAGCAGAAGCGGACGGAGAAAGGTCTCTCCTTGAAAGACGTGGAGCAGGCCACAAAGATACGAACACGCTACCTGGAGGGGCTCGAGCGCGAAGACTTCTCCATGCTCCCGGACTACATCTACACTCGCGGCTTCCTGAAGACGTACGCAAACTTCCTCGGCCTCGACGGAGAGATGCTCTCTCGCGAGCTCAAAGAGCGACGCTCCCCGCGCCGCGAACGGCAGTTTAACTATGAAGAGCCCCCGAGGAGCCGTTTCGAGCGCCCGCTCATGTCTCCGGGTGGGATCGGTGCCGGACGCCGGCGGGTCTCGGGCGCTACCGTCCTCACCATAGCGCTCGCCCTACTCGTGCTCGCCACCGTCATAGGGGCCCTCTACTACATAGGCACCCGCTCCCAGCCCGCTGAAAACCCGACGGAAGACCCGGCCCCCGTCCGGGAGGAGCCAGCCGAAGAGCCCGCCGCCACACCCGAGGTGAATGAGCCGACCACCGCCTCGGAGACCGTGCAGGCCACCGTCACCGTCCAGAATGTTCTCTCGGGGCTTACCGTCACGTCGGACGGGGCTGTCGTATACGATCAGTTCACCCAGCCTGGCTTCTCACAGGCGTTCGAGGCACAGAGGCTCTTGAGCGTCTCGACCTCCAATGCCGGTTCTGTTGAGGTCGAGGTGGATGGCCAGAGTATCGGCCGCCTGGGTAACTTCGGTCAGCCCGTGACCCGCAAGTTCCAGGCGAACCCCGGAGGATAGTAGCATATCCCCTTGGCCTTTTGCTTCTTGGGAGGCCCGGTGACCTACAGTATAATCCGCCCGTACCAAAAGGATCACAGCGCGAAACGTCTCACTGGAGGATGTATTGGACAAGACAAAGGCCATAGGCGCCGCCGTCACGCAGATAGAGCGGCAGTTTGGCAAGGGTTCTATCATGCGCATGGGCGACGAGCCCCCCCAAAAGGTCGCCTCCATCTCCACCGGCGCCCTGGCGCTGGACCTGGCTCTAGGCGTCGGCGGCGTACCCAGGGGCCGTGTCATCGAGATATTTGGTCCCGAGTCGAGCGGCAAGACTACCCTCTCCCTGCACATAATCGCCGAGGCCCAGAAGGCCGGCGGCCTCGCCGCGTTCATCGACGCCGAGCATGCCCTCGACCCGACCTACGCTGAAGCCATCGGCGTCGACCTCGAAAACCTCTACTTCTCCCAGCCCGATAACGGCGAACAGGCCCTGGAGATCGCCGACACTTTGGTACGCTCCGGCGCCCTCGACCTCGTCGTCATCGACTCCGTGGCGGCACTCGTTCCTAGAGCTGAGATCGAGGGTGAGATGGGTGACACGCACGTGGGGCTTCAGGCTCGACTTATGAGTCAGGCTTTGAGAAAGCTCTCGGGTTCGCTATCCCGTTCGGGGACTATGGCGATCTTCATCAACCAGTTGCGGGAGAAGATCGGGGTGATGTTCGGCTCTCCGGAGACGACGCCGGGCGGTCGGGCGTTGAAGTTCTATTCTAGTGTTCGGCTCGACATCAGACGTATCGGCGCCTTGAAGGCCGGCAACGACACGGTCGGTAACCAGACGCGCGTCAAGGTCGTTAAGAACAAGGTGGCGCCGCCGTTCAAGGTGGTCGAGTTCGACATCATGTACGGTGAGGGCATCTCCAGAGAGGGGAGCTTGCTGGACATAGGCATCGAGCATGGCGTGGTGCAGAAGTCCGGCGCGTGGTTCGCATACGGCGACGAGAGGCTCGGCCAGGGCCGCGAGAACGCCAAGCAGTTTCTCAAGGAGAACGACGAGGTGCGCGGGCGCATCCTCGCCGAGATCTACGAGAAGCTCGGCTTCGATCAGCCTAACGACTCGACGGATGGCGTGTCCCACGACGGCGCCGAGGAGCGAGCGGATAGCCTGGCCTAAGGATCTGGAGGGATGGTGTGATGCCGGTCGTAACCGGCGTTGTCGAGCGCCGAGGCAGGGCGAAGGTCTTTGTGGACGGAGAGCTCTGGGCGGAGCTGGACCCCGCTGTAGTGTTCGAGCGCGGCCTCCGCGAGGGGGCTGCGTTCTCACCGGAGGAACTCGCCGGGGCGAGGGTGGCGGGGGAGAGACCGCTGGCAATGAACCGGGCGCTCAACATTTTGGGGTACCGGGCGCGCGCTGAAGGTGAGCTGCGTGAGAGGCTCGTGCGGGCCGGGTACGTCGCGGAGACTGTGGAGGCAGTCGTGGGGCGGCTGGAGGAGCTCGGGTACCTCGACGACGAGGAGTTCGCCCGTGAGACAGCCCGTGGGAAAGCGCGCAAGTACGGTCCGCGCCGTATTATCGGGGATCTCCGTCGGACCGGGGTGGACGAGGAGGTGGCGCGCGGAGCGGTAGAGGAGGAGTTCGCAGAGCGCTCCGAGTATGAGGCCGCTCTCGAAGCCGCTAGTCGGCGGTATAATACCGGAGGAGGCTCGGAGGCTTTAGCGCGCCGGGTCTACGGTTTCCTGGTACGGCGGGGCTACTCGGCGGGGGTATGTGCCGAGGTCGCCCGTTCGTACCGTCGTGAGACCGGAGAGTAAAGACCGGAGATACCGACCGCCGCCACGGCGACGGGGTCACAGGACCCGGTCGCCGTGGCGGGCGGCTTTTGGAGGAAAATTTATATGAACGTTTTGCTGCTGGTCCTGGGGTTAGCTGCCGGTCTCATGCTAGGTGCGGCTGCCGGCTACTTCTATTACAGATCCAAGGTGGCAGCGCGCCAGGCTGAAGCCCGCGCTGACGCCAGCGCCATAATCGAGGACGCCGAGCGCGTCGCCGCGACCTCCCGTCGCGAGGCCGAGCTGGCGGCCAAAGAGGCTACGCTCAGAGTAAAGGACGAGGCGGAATCGGAGATGCGGTCCCGCCGGGCCGACCTCGCCCGCGTTGAGGAGCGCCTCGAGAACCGCGACGTCTCCCTCGACCGGCGCGACTCCGAGCTCGACCGGGAGCGCCGCGAGCTGGGGCGCCGGGAGGAGAGGATGCGTGACCGGGCTGCCGAGTTGGAGGCCCGCGAGGCCGAGCAGTTCAAAGTTCTGGAGGAGGTTGCCGGTCTCACCCGCGCCGAGGCCGAGCGGAGGCTGTTCGGCGAGCTGGAGATCGAGCTCGAAGACAGGCTCGGGCGGATGGTGCGCGACAAGACGATGGAGGCGGAGGAGAAGGCGGACGCCGAGGCGCGGCGCATCACGGCGACGACCATGGAGCGGCTTGCATCGGACGTTACCGCCGAGTCTACGGTGAAGGCGGTTGCGTTACCCTCGGACGATATGAAGGGGCGCGTCATCGGGCGCGAGGGGAGGAACATCCGGGCCTTCGAGGCCGCTACCGGGGTGGACGTTATCATCGACGATACGCCCGAAACGGTGATTATCTCCAGCTTTGACCCGGTGCGGCGTGAGGTCGGCCGTATCTCCATGGAGCGACTCGTGCAGGACGGGCGCATCCATCCGGGCCGCATCGAGCAGCTCGTCTCGAAGGCCAAGAAGGACGTCGAGAAGGAAATGAAGGCCGCCGGTCGCCAGGCTCTCTATGACGCCAAGATCTCCGGCGGTATGGACGCCGACCTCCTGAGGCTCCTCGGGGCGCTGAAGTACCGCACCTCGTACGGCCAGAACGTACTCGCTCACTCGGTCGAGGTCGCGAACCTCTGCGGAATGATGGCCGCCGAGCTCGGCGCGAACGTGAAGCTGGCGCGGCGCGGCGCCCTGCTACATGACGTCGGCAAGGCGATAGACCACGAGGTCGAGGGTACCCACGCCCTCATCGGAGGCCGGTTCGCCAAGAAGTCCGGTGAGTCCGACGACGTAGTGCGAGCCATCAGCGCCCACCATCACGAGACCGAGATGGAAAGCGTTGAGGACGTGCTGGTCGCGACCGCCGACGCGGTCTCGGCCGCCCGTCCCGGCGCGAGACGCGAGACGACTGAGACCTACATTGAACGCCTCCGCTCCCTCGAGGACATCGCCCTCGGTCACAGAGGCGTCGATAAGGCATACGCGATACAGGCGGGACGCGAGATCCGGGTGATGGTTCAGCCCTCGGAGGTGGACGACCGTATCGCCGCCAAGCTCGCCTTCGATATCTCCAAGCAGATAGAGAACGACCTCGAGTACCCAGGCCAGATCAAGGTGACCGTCATCCGCGAGAGCCGCGTCACCGAGGTCGCCCGCTAGAGGCGACGACTTCGTGGAGGGCCCCTACCGTGATCTCGGCGCCGGCTTCGCCCGCCTGGCCGGCGCTGAAGGTGCCCGTCGTAGCCCCCGCCACCTCCGTTCCGTCGAGGACGCTCTCCACGAGCTCTTGCGCAACTCCCGCGACGCCGGCGCGAACAACATCTACGTGGCCTCCTCCCTCAAAGAGCGCCGCTACCGGCATCTGGTCGTAATAGATGATGGCTTCGGCATCCCCGACGCCTACAAACACCTCGTCTTCGAACCCGGAGTTACCACCCGCCACGTGGATCCCATACACGACGGAGTCTCCCCCCACGGAGCCGGCCTCTCCCTCTACCACGTAAAGAACGTCGCCCTCGCCGCCGAAATACTCTTCACCTCCTCGCCGACCGCTATAAAGACTGTCTTTGACACCTACGCCTTCCCCGAAAAAAGCCTCCAATCAGATACCCGCCCCTCCAACACCAACCTCCTCGCCATCCTCTCGAACTTTGCCTTCCACAACCTATCCCACCGCCTCTATCACGGCTCCCCATCCCGCATCGCCGCACGTCTCCTAGAAGACCACATAATACAAACAAAGAGAGGGGAACTAGCAAAAAACGAGGGGACTGAGACTGATATTGGCAGTAAAAAAAGTAGTAAGGGTAGTAGTGCTAGTACGAAGGATATAGAACGGGTTCTGGCGGGGGTGAAGCGTCTTGGATTAGAGTTGTCGTCGAGGACGGTGCGGAGGGTTATCTCCGGGGAGGTATCGGCGGCGGGGCGGGTGGTGTCTGGTGGGGGAGAGGGGCGTGCGAGTCGCGGGGACGTGAGGCGGAATGGGGCTGGAGGACCTATACTCTCGGTTGGAGCGGAGGACCTTGCGGAGATACGCGCCGTGCTACGGCGGGCCGCGAGATCCAGCTACCTAGACCTCGCGGAGATAGAGTTGGAGAGACACCCTGGCGAGGTCGTCCTGAGAGCCCTCGTCTACGAGCCGGAGGAAGCGTATGAGTAGTACCACGAAAACAAAGAATAAGGCGAACCACTCTGTCCCGGTCACCCTCGGCAGGAAACCCTCTCACGAGCCCGCCGCGGTCTTCGGAGTGTCGAAGACCGCGTGCATAAGGACGTTCGGCTGCCAGATGAACGTCCATGACTCCGACCGCATGCGTCGGATGGTCCGCGACGCCGGATATGCTGAGGTCCAACGCTACGAGGACGCCGACCTCGTCGTCCTCAATACCTGCTACGTCCGCGAGAATGCTGTGGACCGTGTAAAGGGACATCTTGGTGAGCTAAGCCGTCTCAAGAGAGAAGGCCGCGTCAAGAAAGTCGCCCTGACTGGCTGCATCGGCGCCGCTAGCGAGTCAGCGGACCTTCAGAAGACCTACGATATAGACCTGATATTGGGTACACATAATACGTTTGAGCTGGCGAAATTTATTGGGCTGCCGGGGATTGAAGAGACGTTCACGCCAGAGCTCAGAGGGATGGAGGGCGAGCATTCGTCATTCGTCACGATAATGACCGGGTGCAACTATCAGTGTAGCTACTGCGTGGTTCCGTCGGTGAGGGGCCGGATGGTGTGTCGACCATTGGAGAACGTGATGGACGAGGTCCGGCGGCTGGTCGGGAGCGGTACTCGCTACGTGACGTTGCTTGGGCAGACGGTGGATGCGTGGCGCGGTGAGGATAGCAGGAGGTTCTATGACCTTTTGGAGCGCGTCTCCGAGGAGGCGCCGAGGGTATGGTTTACGACGAGCCATCCATCCAACATGGAGGACCGGACGCTCAGGCTCATCGGCGAGAAGGAGACGCTAGTGAAGAAGCTGCACCTGCCGGTGCAGTCGGGGTCGGACCGGATGTTGAAGGTGATGCATAGGGGGTACCGGGCCGACAGGTACAGGCGAAAGATCGAGGTCTTCAGGGAGGCCGTGACGGATGGGACGCTCTCTACAGATCTTATCGTGGGACATCCGGGCGAGACGGAGGAGGACCACGAGGAGACCTTGAGGCTCATCGAGGATTGCGCCTTCGATTCGGCTTACGTGTTCAAGTTCTCGCCGAGACACGGGACTGAGGCCGCGGGAATGCCAGGTACGGTACCGGAAGACGTGGCGCGAAGACGTTTCATGGAAGTCTTACGGGCGATCGAGCAGAATGCCTTCGGGCGAAATCAGGCAAAGGTCGGCGAGGTGGAGGAAATCTACCTCCGCCATGGCCGTGTCGGAGATGGTAAAGCAGTCGGTGAGACCTGGAGTGGACACGCTGTCCACGTCCCGACAAACGCGTCAGCGGGGAAGTACGTAACGGCGGAGATAGAGTCAGCGGGCCCGCACGTCCTCTACGCCCGCGAGCCCTCCGAGCCTCCCCGCTGACGCCACCACGAAAGACGCTCGTTGTCTGCGGCCCAACCGCCGCCGGCAAGAGCGGGGTCGCCGACACCATCGCCGAAGAGTTCTCCAGGTCCTATGGAGCATGGTCGACCACGCTCGTGGTCGACTCCATGCAGGTGTACAGGGAGATACCCGTAGTAACCAACCAGGCTCGCGGACGTCCCGCAGAGCTGGCGGGCATAGTCTCGGTCGCACAGGAGTGGACTGTCGCGAGCCACAAACAGAGAGCAAACGCCCTTATTTCCTCTCTACCGGAGGATGTCCCCTTCGTCCTCGACAGTGGCACGGGCATGTATCTGAACGCGATTCTACTAGATATTCCACTCGCCCCCAAGGTGCCGCCAGAGATACGCGCCCAAGCTGAGGAGATGGCAGCCGGAGCAGATAACCCAAGACGCGCGGCTCGGGAGATAGAGCTGACTATGTCGGGGACGCGAGAGCGAGGTTCCATCTGGTCCGGCGATCCGTCCTACGAGATCACGCTGGTCTATCTGCGCCCCCAGAGGCTCGAGCTCGACCACAACATCAAAGCTCGATCTTCCAGGATAGTCCGCGAAGGCCAGCAAGAAGCGAAGGAGCTCGCGGAGTCGGGCATAGTTCCAAACACTTCCGTACACGAGGCCATTGGAGTAAAAGAGATGCTCCTCCACGTCTCAGGCAGCATCTCCCGGGAAGAGGCCGAAGAGACAATAGCCACCCGGACCCGAAGGCTAGCCCGACGCCAGATCCGCTGGTTCGATAAGCTCGCCAGGTGTCTCCCGAACGAGACCAGCACCACCCTAATCGTCGAAGAGGCCAGAGACCTGGATGTCAAGCATATCAGGCATATTATGCCTGATATAATAGGGGCATGATAGAGGATATCTTAGGTCAGAGGTCAGACGAGACCAAGGCGGTATTGGTTTCAGCGGGGGAGGATCGCCAACTCCCGGAGCTTGGTCGGCTAGCCCACACGTTGGGTCTCAGGGTCGTTGGTGAGTTAGAGCAAGGCAGGCGCGATAGTGTTGGCTACTTGGGGCGGGGAAAGCGCGAGGAGCTAAAGGAGTTAGTAGGTCAGACTGGCGCGGGATTGGTTGTCACGGATGATGAGCTTTCGCCGTCGCAGGCGAGGGTATTGGAGAAGGCGGCTGGGGTTACGGTGGTAGACCGTACTCTGCTCATCATCCGCATCTTCGAGGCGCACGCACGGGACGCGGCGAGCCGGTTGGAGGTCGAGCTTGCGGAGTTGAGCTACCGGTTGCCGAGGGTTAGGGGAGGATACAAGGCCTTGAGTCGTCTCGGTGGTGGCGTGGGCACCAGAGGTCCAGGCGAGCAGCAGCTTGAGTACGACCGGCGCGTGATACGGGAGAGGATAGAGAGGATCAGCAAGAGGCTGGAAGAAGAGAGGTCCGCCCGTGGAATCCGCGGCGCACGCCTGAAGAGAGGGGGTCCTCCAAGCGTCGCCCTAGTTGGCTACACTAACGCTGGCAAGACCACCATCCTAAACGCTCTGAGCGGCGAGCATCGCTCGACAGCAGACAGTCTCTTCGAGACCCTTAAGACCACCACGCGCCTCGTGACCGGCAGCCATGGCGACCACGAGAACAGCAATAACAGGGGCTCTTCGGCCAGGCCTGACTTTGTCTTGACCGATACCGTGGGCTTCATAAGAAAGCTGCCCACCCAACTCGTCCACTCCTTCGCAAGTACGCTAGAGGCTGCCGCTGACGCTAATATCGTCGTCTTGTGTGCTGACGCAAGCAGCGAGAAGCTAGAAGAAGAGATACAGACCGTCAAGGATACGCTTGAAGATACCCTCTCCGGGATCGATGGGGAGAGCAACAGTCGCCAGGAGGCCGTGCTGTGTCTCAACAAGTCCGACATAGTACCTGAGGATAGGCAGCGTGAGCTAAGGATCCACTACCCTGTATCCGTGCTGATGAGCGCCAAACGGGAAGTGAAACCGCTACTCAACGCCATAAACGACGCGCTAGCGAGAAGTCGGGTGCGCATGCGACTCCTCATCCCACACGCTGAGCATGGTCTTGTGAGCGGCTTGTACGGACGGGCAGAGATACACGCTCGCGAGGACACCACGCAAGGTATAGAGCTGGACGTTACCCTTCCAGAGCCCCAAGCCAAAAGGTATGAAGAGTACCGAACTGCCTGACCGAAAGGTGTTGAGGCTCTTCCCGGAGCCGGCAGCCAGCCTAGCGGTAGAGGAGGTCTACAGAGACGTTTACTTGCCGGAGCGAAGAGCGAGACCGTACGTCCTTATAAATATGGTTTCTTCACTGGATGGTAAAGCGGTCGTAGAAGGCAAGGCCAGTTCTATAGGAAGCAAAACGGACCGTGCAATCATGAGAAACCTGCGGACCCGCGCGGACGCTGTAATGATCGGTGCCGGCACCTTGCGCGCCGAGAAACTTACCCTAGCCGTCCCCGACGATCTCTCCCAGGAGCGTGCGAGAAGCGGTTTCAAACCACAACCTCTAGCCATCGTAGTCACGACGTCCGGCGACATCCCTCTAAGTCAGCACCTGCTGAACGCCTTTCCAGACAACCTCCTCATCTTTGCCTCTCCTGCGATCCAGCGCTCCCGCCTGATGGATCTCTCTCGTCAGGCTTACGTCGAGATCTCGCCAAACCTGAAAGTAGCTTTGAATATTCTCAAAGAGCGGTACGCGATACGCACTCTACTCGTAGAAGGCGGTCCCTCCCTAAACCACGCCTTGATAAGCGATGGTCTAGTTGACGAGATCTTCCTTACGCTCTCTCCCAAGCTTCTAGGAGGAAAAGGGTCTACTACGCTTACCATAGTCGAAGGTTTAGCACTTGACCATCGAAAATTTGATCCACCATCGCCGATCTCCATACATCTCGCCGATGGAGAGCTGTTCCTCAGGTACTCGCTGCACGATCGACCGTAGTATTAGTGAGTTTCCGAGAATTCCACTTATCGGAAACTCACATGCTTTCTAGCGACAGTACCTCCGAAAACGCAAGGAGGCTATACGGGCACTCTATATTACTTTGCCAAATATGATATCGACAACTAGTTTACAATGACTTCTGTCTTGCGCCCTAGCTCTCTGGGTGGCTTGCGTGGGATCTTGGGAGCGAAATGGAAAAGGTGGCGGATGCCCTAGAAGGTACCCGTTGGAAGTATCTGGAGCGTGCTATTGAGTATAGGAACGTTCTTCAGAACTCTACAAGGGTAGTGTATTATAGGTATAAGCTTTGCTAGCTAGTTCTTCGGCGCGGCGGATGTAGCGGAGGGTTGTCTTTGGATCCGCGTGGCCAAGGAACTGTTGGATGACGAGGAGCGGGGCTTCGTTTACGGCCATGTTGGTGCCGACGGTGTGGCGGATGGAGTGCGGGGAGATTGCCTTTGTTATGCCGGCTGAGTTGGCGTACTTCTTGACGAGGTAGCGTACCGCTCGGGTCGTGAGGGGTTTCTCCCCGCCTCCCTCTCGGGAGACGAAGAGCGGCTTACGCGCGTCGGCGTGCGAGGTTAGGCTCCGGCCAGTAAGAAGGACGTGGCGCTGGACGAGACGCCAGAGGTCTGGAGAGATTGGGACAGCTCGTATCTTCGAGCCCTTTCCCATAACGCGCACTATTACCTGCTCTTCACCTACCTCCCTGATGTCGCTTATCTTGAGGCTGACGACCTCGGCTTCGCGCAGACCGGCACCAGCCAACACCGCGAGGAGTACGTAGTCACGGTGGCTACCGGCGCGGGCGGCTGAGAGTATCCGGCCGAGCTCCTCCTCCGTGAGAACGTTGTAGGATGGGTCCTGGCCGACCTTGGGGCTCTTCGCAAAGAATCGCAATGCGTCCGGGTTGATTCCGGTCACCCCGCCCATGTACGTGAAGGTCAGGAACCTCCTCACCACCGCTAACTTCTTAGCTGCCGTGGCCGGCGCATACGCCTCTAAGAGATGCTCCCTGTACAACGACAGGTGCTCCACGGTCATCTCCCCCAGCCCACCTCCGGAATTGATAGCCAGCCTAGTATCCACAAACTTCAGGAACATGCGTATCTCTGTATTATATGTTCTTGTAGTTGTCGGACTGTTTAGAGTGCGAAGGTAGACGGAGAGGAGACGTTCGGTATCGGGAGGGTTGCGGGTTGCGGGCTGGGCGTCTTTTCGGAGTTCGGGGAGGGCTTCGCTCATTGGTTCTCTTCGTCGCCATTGTAGAAGATAAGAGATGTCATGGGGTATGCAGTCAGGAGATCACGGCCGTGAAGGAAGGAGAGCTCGATGAGGAAGGCGACTCCCGCCACGATGCCGCCGGCGTTCTCGACGAGCTGGCACATGGCGCGGGCGGTGCCGCCGGTGGCGAGGAGGTCGTCGACGACGAGGATGCGACTGCCTTCGGTGATGGCGTCGGTGTGGATCTCCAAGGTGTTAGAGCCGTACTCCAGCTCGTAAGAGGCGGAGATGGTCTCTCGGGGGAGCTTGCCGGGCTTGCGGGCGAGGATAAGGCCCTTGCGGGACCTGTAGGCTAGCGCGGTACCGAAGACAAAGCCACGGGCCTCTGCGGAGAGGATGCGGGAGTAGTCTATCTCCTCGGTGGCCTGGGCCATCCTGTCCACCGCGGCGCACAGGGCGGGTCCATCTTCGATCAGGGGGGTTATATCCTTGAAAGAGATATCTTTCTTCGGGAAGTCGGGGACCTCCCGGATGTGGCGTTCTATCTCTTCGAGGGCAGCGCGGACGCTCTCTGGCATCAGGCAAAGCTGTCTATGGCGTTCGCCATCATCAACTCCTTGAGGCGGGAGTCGACAGAGGCGAGGTGGCGGGCCTTATTCAGGGCGTCCTGGATGCGTTGTTCGTCGCTACTCCTGAGTTCCGGGTTGAGGATCTGCTTGAACATCGCGGCCTCGCGCTCGACCGCGGCGAGGATACCGCGCAGGTGACGCGGTTGGATCGAGAACTTCGCCATCTCCAGGGCCATGCGCGCGATCTCGAAGTCGCGTTGGGAGAGCTCGCCGCCCCGGCCGATGACACCTACGGTGACCAACTCGTCCACGAAGCGTGTCTCGACCTCTATAGCGTCGGCGAGCTCCTCCTTGGTGTAGGTGCGGTCTTCGAGGACGCGCGAGAGATCGCCGACGGAGTCCCCGGCGGCGATCGGCATGCCGCCTTCGATGCGCTTCTTTATGACCTTAAGGGGGAGGTACTCCTTGTCTTGAAGCGTCAGGATGTAGCGGAGCATCTCGACGTCCTGGGGGGAGAAGAGACGGTAGCCGCCACGCGTGCGGGTCAAGTTGATCAGACGCCGGCGCTCCAGGTAGCGGACCTTGCTGACGCTTAACGTAGGGAATTCCTTGCGCAGCCGCTCCACTACCTCCCCTATGGTGTAATGGTCTTTCTGCCCGCCATTATCGATTATGTCCAAACCTTTACTCCCATCCTCACTTAACATCCCGTGTACGAGTGGCTACGTGTACACGAATCTAAAGCGATACTTGCCTACCTGTATCTCGTCGCCGTTCCTTAGATCTACGGAGTCGACGCGCACGCGGTTGACGTATGTGCCGTTGAGGCTACCCGCGTCGCGAATCCTGAACCCCTTTTCACCCGGCTGCTCGCGCCTGAAGACCTCCGCGTGCTCGCGGCTTACGGTTACGTCGTCGAGGAAGATGCCGCTCTCCGGACTTCGGCCGACGGTGACGCGCTCGTCGCCGATATCGTGCATCCTCCTGCCCGCCGTGCCCTCGACCTGGTCGAGCTCGATGAGCGCCGCCCCTTCAGGATCATCATCGTGGGCCTGGGCGGAAGCTTCCGCCTCCTCGCCGAAGCTGGGAGAGTACGATACGGTGGACTGCGAGTAGACGAGCAGCGTCCCACACTCCGGACAAAACTTCTGATCCGGGGAGACCTCGTGGCCGCAGTTGGGGCAACGGTTCAAAATCCCTCCCCGCTTCGCATCTCGCCGCCCATGAGGGTATGCGCAAGCTCTCGCGGGGAGTGTGATACCACGTCATGCTGGACTGGATCGACCCGGATCACGTCGATCCTGCCCTGTATGACGCACCGGCGGTAGCTTATCGCCCGCTCCTCATCGACCAGCCTCTTCATTGAGATCCTGAGCCGATCATCGTCTATCGTCATGGCCTGAAGTATAACCTCCCCTGAACCTCAAGTACAGTCTTAGACGCCTTTTGTGTCCCATTCTCTTTACTCACCGTTTATAAGGGTCTCGACGACCTCCGCATACTCGGTGGCGAGGCACTCGGAGCCTTTACTCCCGTTGGCCGCCGCGCTGCTCTCCGTCTCGGCATAGACGTAGAAGATAGGGTTGTCCGGGTCCGGGAGCATGAGCACCCATCCGTAATCGAGGTTTAGCTTTACGCCGTCGGTAAGGATAGCGTCCGGGTCGCCGCCGGACTTCTCGGCGAGGCCCCGCATCACACGCCCCTTTGACGCCCACGGGCAGTCGAGGCGCTTCTTACGCACGTTGCCGAAGACCTCCCCGAAGCGGGCTCTCACGCCTGATAGCGGCTCCTCACGGAAGAGCCCAAGGGCTCTCGCGAGCGTCATGAAAGAGTCGGATGCGGGCAGGAAGGACGGGAATACATAGCGTCCGTCCGCGAGCCCCGCGACGTCGGCCCGCGTCTCAGCGGCTTTTATGGCGACGTTGTTGAGGCCCGTGCGACTCCCCTCTAGGGTGCCGCCGGCCTCCTCTACCAGCTCCTCGTAGCGGCGGCTGAGATTTATCGGGAGGACGGCCTTTCTCGGTCGCATCAGCGAGAGGACGCACGCGAGCATCACGTCCGGCAGGACGAACTCTCCCCGGTCGTCCACGAACTGCACGTCCTCGCCCGTAGGTCCGACGACCGCGCCGAAGGCGGCCCCGACGGTGGGCACTATTCGCCCCACCCTGGCAAGGGACTCTGTGAAGCGCGCCCCGGAGTCGGAGACGTGACCGGTGCCGGCGACGTTCGCGTTGGTGAAGCCCTCCATGACCACAGCGTTCACGCCAAGCCGGGAGAAGGCCCGGCTTGCGACGAGCCCGCGGTGGCTCGTTCGAGGCGTTCGACGTACTGCTCGACTGCCCGGCCGGGGTAGATTAGCTCCCCTATATCGGTCCCGTGGGCCCGGCGGTACTCCTCCCGCACGAAGACCTTCTCTATGCCCCGCTGGTCGGACTCGCTCATCGGCGTGGCGCCGGAGGAGAAGAAGAGGACCTCGAGATCGTCCGGATCGTCCCCGGACCGGACGTGCGCCCCGGCTACCGACTTGCCCGCAAGGACGTCGTGACGCACAACGCCCGCATGCGCCGCCCTCAAGTCCCGGACGTTCACGCCGGTCCCGAGCAGCCCGCTGGTCATCGCCCTCTTGGCGACCTGGGCGGAGCGAGAGGAGTCACGCCCTAGGGTCACGATCGACCCGGGGTCGAGCTCGGTGCCGAATGATGAGGCGATCCGGATGGTGAACTCGGGTGTGAGATCCACGTTGAACTTTCCGGAGACCGCGCCGCCTTTAAAGACCGCACGCAGGCCCATCGTCTCGTAGATCAGGCTCTGCGTAATGTTCGCCCCGCTCTCGACCGTTTTATGCGGGAAGATCTTGACGTCCGGGGCGACGGTTGCGCCCTCTCCCACTATTACGTCGTCGCCTAATGCGCTGCGCTCCAGTATACGGGCCCGCTCATGGATATAGGAGTGACGGCCTACGAGGGCATCGACTAGCTCGGCGCCCTCGCCGATGTAGGTCCCTTCGGCGACGACGCTCCTCTCGACGGAGGCGCCCGCGCCTATGACGACGTTGTCAGAGATCACGCTGTACGGGCTGATCCTGGCCCCCTCATCCACCCTTACGTTCTCCCCGATCACGACCGGACCCTCTAACTCCTCGTCGTCCACCTGCGCCCGCTGGCCAACGTATACGTTCTCCCGGAGCCGGGTTCCGGGCGGCCTCGCGTTCTTCATCTTGCCGTCGAGGACATCGCGCTGGGCCCTCATGTACTGCTCCAGCGTCCCGATGTCCTCCCAGTAATCCTCCGTGACGAAGCCGTAGAGCGGCCTGCCCGTCTCAAGGAGCCTGGGGAAGAGCTCCTTCGAGAAATCGTACTCGCCTTCTGCCGGAATCTCTGCAAGGACAGAAGGCTCGAGCACGTAGATGCCGGTATTGACGGTGTCGGAGAAAACCTGCCCCCAGGCGGGTTTTTCGAGGAAGCGCGAGATCCTGCAGTCCTCTTCCGTGATGACGATCCCGAAGTCGAGCGGGTTCTCTACACTCTTCAGGACCATCGTCGCCTCGGCTCCCTTCTCGGCGTGGAAGTCGAGGACGCGGGTGAGGTCGCAGTCCGTCAGGGCATCGCCACTGATAACGATCGTCCGCTCGCCCGCGAGATGCTCCTCGGCGAGCTTTACAGAGCCCGCGGTGCCCGCCGGGGTATCCTCGACCGAGTACCTAATGCTCATGTCCCACTCGGAGCCGTCGTCGAAGTAGTCCCGGATCTCTTCGGGCATGAACTGAAGGGTTACGACGACGTCGGTGATGCCGTGGCTCTTTAACAGGTTGACGATGTGCTCCATGCACGGGACGTTGGCGATGGGTTTCGGCTGATCGCTGGTGAGCGGCCTGAGCCTCGTCCCCTGCCCACCCGCCATGATTACCGCCTTCATCGACCGGCACCCGGGCCTCTGCCCCCGAAGAGCCTCCTCATAGCGCCTGGATAGAGGGCGCCCACGACGAGCGAGAGCGCCAGATCGGTGTTGAACATGATCTCTCCTGCTTCTCTGGTTGGCCCAGGTCTGTATATGACCACCAAGACGGACGCCACTGGAACGGCCGTCGCTGCCTTCCCGTGACCCCTATCTTACCCCGGAACGCGAGGCCCCCAAAAGCTCCAGCGCGTCCAGACCGACAAGCACGGCCACGAGGAAGCCCGGCAAGAGCCCCCGCGCCACCAGCACGCGCCGTGTGTGTCCGGGAGATCAGCCAGTCCCTACGGGGCCCAGGATAGCCCGAGCGAAGACACGGCCCCACCCTTGATCGGCGCGAGCGTTTCTAGCCGCTCGCGCCGATCAAGGGTGGGGCCGTGGGCGCACCTTCGCCAGGACGGTAGCCGGGATCATGGCCAGGGTATTTTAGCGGCTGCTCTTCAGGCGGAGGCGAACGCTCACCCCATAAAGGCCGTGGCGGTCGCGTATGGCATTCTCCACGTAGCGCAGGTAGCCGTCGGGGACGTCCTTGGGGCGGGTGGCGAAGAGGGTGAAGCGGGGCGGGGCGGCGCCTGTCTGGGTGGCGAAGCGTATCCTTACGTTGCCGGGTGGCGGGTTGCGGTCGGTAAGCTCGTTTATTAGCTCCGCTACCTCGTGTGTGGGGAGCCTCAGGTTGTACGCCTCGTGCAGGCGGGCGGCGAGCGGCATTACTTTCTCCGTGCCCGCCCCGGTCAGGGCGGAGATGGAGATGGCCGGGGGCTTGAGGTCCGTCATCCTGGCGAAGAGGGAGCCTTCTATCTCTTGCAGGCGCTCCGGCGGAACCAGGTCTCTCTTGTTGATGACGGCCCCACACGCCCTCCCCGCCTCCTCGACCTTACTCGCGAGCCTCAAGTCCTCAGCGACGAGCCCCTCGACCGCATCCACGAGCAACAGCGAGACGTCCGAGCGGCGGATGGCCCTTTCGGTCTTTAGCGTCGAGTAGTATGGAACACCTTCCGCCCTGCGCGCGCTCCGGCTGACCCCGGCGGTGTCCAGAAGGAGGAACCGTTTCCCGCCCCCGAGCACATCTATCTCGTGGGCGACAGCGTCGGTGGTGGTCCCCGCGACCTCGGAGACTACGGCCCGATCCGAACCCAACAGGCGGTTGAGGAGCGTGCTCTTCCCGACGTTCGGCCTCCCGATGACGGCGACGCCCGGGGGACCAGAGCTCTGCTCCTCCGGATCGGTCTCCGGCAGCAGGGAGACTACGGCGTCCAGTAGGTCTCCCGTCCCTATACCGTGGTTCGCGCTGATAGCGTAAGGCTCCCCCTCACCTAACGAGTAGAACGGGTAGCGAGCCGTATCGTCGGCTGGGTTATCAAGCTTGTTGGCGGCGAGCACCACCCTCGCGCGCGCTTTCCTGATCTCACGCGCTATCGCCGCGTCTGCCTCGGTCACACCGAGCCGCGCGTCGGCCATGTGGATGATAGCGTCCGCTTCCTCGACCGCGACGCGCGCCTGCAACGTCACGAGCGCCTCGAGCCCTCCGCGCGCAAGCGGCTCCATGCCGCCCGTATCCACGAGCAGGAACTCCCACCCGGCCCACTCAGCCCGGTTGTACGAGCGGTCACGGGTCGTCCCGGGCTCCTCGGCGACGACGGCCTGCCGCCTCCCGAGAACCCGATTCACGAACGTGCTCTTCCCGACGTTCGGCGCCCCAACTATCGCCACCACCGGCAACCGGCTCACGGTCTCTCTCCCCCGTTACGCCCCTCGCCCAAAGCGTAGATCTCACGCAAGATCATCCCCGCAACCTCCCTACGATGCCCCCTCCCATTATCGTTACCTCCGTCGTTGTTTGTATTATGTGGATATATCAGATTACCTATGTAGACGTGGAGTTTATTGTTCTTGAGGCGTTGGAGAGGGTTTGGGACTTTGTCGACGAAGACGGGGAGTATCGGGGCGTTTGAGCGGGCGGAGATCATGGCTATCCCGCTCTTGGGCGCGTCTTCGGGGTCGTAGCCTTTGCGGCGGGTGCCTTCGGGGAAGATGCCTAAAGCCCAGTTGGCTGCCAGGAGGTCGAGGGAGGTCTTGAGCGCTGCGCGGGCGCCTCTCTGACGGTCCACGGGGAAGGCGCCGATAAAGAAGAATAGCTTGTCAAAGGGGGAGATAAACAGCTCCTTTTTCGCCATCCACTGAATTCTACGAGGGACGGCCATCGAGACGAGGACGGGGTCGGCGTAACGGCGGTGGTTGGACGCGACTATAAGGGGGCCTTCTTTAGGCACCATATCCGCGCCGTGGACGGTGAAGCCGAACAGGATCCAGCCAAGCAGGACCATGGCGCGCCTGAAGAGGCGGTAACGGGGCGACAAGCCGCGCGCCACACCCTTCCCTAGCCTCCCGGTCTCCATACCGTTTTAGGCGGTCCCCGGAACGTCGCCGGTAGTTTCGTGTTCGCGGGCGAGCTTTACGATGCGCGAGACGACCTCATTAAGGGAGAGATCCGTGGTGTCGAGGACGACGGCGCCGGGGGCGGGTATGAGGGGCGAGGTCTCGCGCTCGGAGTCACGCTTGTCGCGCGTGTCGATGGCTTTGCGGATGCGGTCCAACTCACCCTCGCGTCCGGTCTGAGAGGCGCGGCGGCGGGCTCGCTCCTCGGGCGAGGCCGAGAGGAATACCTTCAGAGACGCCCCAGGCAGGACCACAGTCCCGATATCTCGCCCCTCGACGACCGCCCCGCCGGGGGCCTTCTCCGCCGCCAGCCGCTGCCTCTCGACGAGAACCTCTCTGAGCCGCGGGTGGGCGCTGACCTTGGACGCAGCGGCGGCCACCTCAGGGGCGCGGAGGAAGTGGTCGGGTATAGGCTCGCCTTCATAGGAGACGCTGTCCTCCGCGAGGTCGATCCGCTCGCCTACAGCGGCGAGGTCGGCGCCGTCGTCGAGATCGATCTCCTCGCGTAGCGCTACGAGGGCGACGGCCCGGTAGGTGGCACCCGTGTTCAGGTTGACCAACCCCAGGCGTTCAGCGACGGCCCGGGCAACCGAGCTCTTACCGCTCCCAGCAGGGCCGTCTATGGCTACGATGAGTCCTCCCATTGATCCGCTGAGTATAGCCGAAAGCCTGAGTGCTTTATCGCAGGGTACCTAGCCTCTCGAAATAGTCGGGGAAGGTCTTGGTAACGCAGCCGGGGTCCTGTATGCGTATCCCCGGAGTCGCGAGCCCGATTACCGCGAAGGCCATCGCCATGCGGTGGTCACCGTAGGTCCTTACGAGGGCCGGATGCACGACACCAGGCTCTATACGCAGTCCGTCGCGCCGTTCCTCCACCCGAATCCCGAGACGCGTTAGCTCGGTAGCCACGGCGCTTATGCGGTCGGTCTCTTGGTGGCGGGTGTGCTCGACGTTCTTTATGGTCGTCGGGCCTGTGGCGAAGGGCGCTATGGCGGCCAGCGTCATCATGGTATCCGAGAAGGCGTTAATATCCACCTCCACCCCCCGCAACCGCTCCGGCCCGCGCACCGCGACGGAGTCCGCGTGTATCCGCACGTTGCAGCCCATCTCCTCCAGCACCTCCGTGAACCTCATGTCCCCCTGCATGGAACCCGCGCCGAGACCCTGTATCTCTACCCGCCCCCCCGTGACGGCAGCCGCCGCCATGAAGTACGAGGCCCCCGAGGCGTCCGGCTCGATGGCATAGTCACGGGCCTTGTAGAAGCCGCGCGAGACGGCGAACCGCCCATAGTCCTCCCCCACCTCGACCCCGAACTCGCGCATGACCTCCAGCGTAATGCCGACATATGGCCTGGAGACTAGCCCGCCCTCGACCTCCAGCACGACCCCCTGGGCAGCATAAGGTGCGGCCAAGAGTAGCGCACTCAGAAACTGGCTACTCTTGCTCCCCCTGACCTTCGCGGCCCCGCCTTGTAGCCCTCCGCCGACCAAAATCAGGGGGAGCCTGCCCTCCACCCCCGCGTACCCGACCTCGGCGCCAAGCCGGCGCATCGCCTCCACCAAGTCCTCGACGGGCCGCTCCCGCATCCGGGGCACACCGTCAACCCGGTACGGCCCCTCACCCAGAGCGAGCGCCGGCGGCAGGAACCTGGCAACCGTCCCCGCGTTCCCCACGAATAAATCTACATCCCTCCCAGGTATTATACCTTTTTGTCCTCCTATGGTGATGCAGCCCATATGGTCGGCTCTTACTCTTACAGGGAAACCGAGACGGACGAGGGCGTCCATGAGCCAGTAGGAGTCGTCGCTCATGAGGGGGTTGTGTATGGTGGAGGGGCCGTCGGCGAGGGCAGCGACCAGGAGGGCGCGGTTGGTGACGCTCTTGGATCCGGGTACTCGGACGGTCGCGTCCACGGGGCGTTCGAGCGGGGTTATCTCCAGCTCGTCTGGGAAGTCCCCGCGCACGTCTTCGACGGAGAAGTCCACGCCCGGCACGCCGGCTACAGGCTCCATCGAAGCACGCTCATCGCAGCCCCGCCAGCTCGTCGGGGGTGAGGGGACGGTAGCGGCCCTCGGGCAGGGAGCCGAGCCCAACCGGGCCGACGCGTACTCGCTTCAATTCCTTCAGGTCGAGTCCGACGGCCTCGCAGGTCCGACGTATTATGCGGTTACGCCCCTCGTGGATTGTCAAGTTCAGGGTGGTTTGGGCCGAGCCACAGCGAAGGTTGGTTAGCTTCGGGGGGAGCATCTTGCCGTCTTCGAGATGGGGCCCGGCGGCGAGGGCGGCGAGGCGTTCTTCGGAAGCGGGGTTCATGAGTATCAGCTCGTACTCCTTCTCTATCTCGGAGGAGGGGTGGGCGATGTGGTGGGCGAGTGGCCCATCGTTGGTGAAGAGGAGGAGGCCGGTGGTTGTGGCGTCGAGGCGTCCTATTGGGACGAGGCCGGGGATACCTTGAGGCATAAGTTCGGCAACCGTCTTGCGGCCCCGCTCGTCGTTGAGGGTCGTCAGATAGCCTGCGGGCTTATTCAGGGCGAGGTAGGCGTGTGTTTCGGGGAGCTCGACAAGCTCGCCGTCGAGGAGGATGCGGTCGGCGGTAGAGGCGCTCTCGCCCAGAGTAGCGATGCGGCCGTTCAGTTCTACCCTTCCGGCGGAGATCAGGGCCTCCGCCTTACGGCGCGAGGGGGCGGCCCCGCTCCGGGCGAGGAAAGCCTGGAGGCGCATCCGCTTACCCGTCTCCCTCGGTGCTGGCTTCTACGGGACCTTCGGCGGCGCCGCTTACGCGCTCCCGGACGCGTGAGATCTCCGCCTCGTCCACAATCTCCGCGAGGGCGGGGAAGTCGTCGCGACTCCGGGCGCCGGCGGCGAGGAGGAAGTCCTCGGTAACGTCCAGGAGGGCGGGTGTACCGGCTCTCGTCTGGTCGCGTCCGGCCTCGATCAGGAGGTTCCGGTCGAGGAGGTTGCGCACAACCGCATCCGAGTTAACGCCCCGGGCGGCGTTAACTCCCGCGCGGGTCAACGGACCCAGGTAGAGGACGCAGGAGAGGACTTCGTGGGCCGCGCCCGAGAGCGGGGCCGGGCGGGCCTCCTCGCGAAACCGCTCGACCGCGGCGGCGCAAGACTGGTTCGTAGCCAGCTGGTATCCGCCGGCTACCTCGCGGAGCACTATCCCCGAGGATTCCGAAGAGTAGTGTGCTCCAAGAGCCTCAAGCGCCGCGCGCGCCTCGGGTTCGGGGAGGGCGGTCGTCGAGAGGAGGGCCGGGAGGGTTACGGGACGGGAGCTCACCAGCAGTACGGCCTCGATCAGGGCGGCGGCATCGGGCGAGGCGTGTCCGAGGTTATCTTTCCGCGCGCTCACTTCGGGGGCTCCAGGGTAAGGGGCCCGAAGGGTTCAGGTTGAGTGAGAGTCAGGCGTCCTTGCGCGGCCAGAGAGAGGGCGGCGGCGAAAGCGACGGCGGAGCGGAGCCGGTCCATGTCGCGGACGAGGTCCTCGAAGGAGACGGGGCCGCGAGCCAGGGAGGAACGTATAAGGGCGACCAGCTCTCCGACGGTGACTGTCACGGTCCCAAGATGCCCGACCCCGGGCTCGGCCGTACGCAGGAACGCCCGCCGGGCCGCCGCGGCGAGCCGGTCGGGGCTCAAGCGAAGGTGTCCCGGGCGAGGACTCAGGGCGTGGACAGAGGGGTAGCAGGCAGCGTTTCCGGAGATCCGCTCCCGTAGGACCTCGGCGCCGCGTTTTATCTTCAGGTAGGTGACGAGGCGCTCTTCGAGGTCTTCGGGGGAGGGGCCTTCGTCGGCGTCTTCCCCTTCTGCCTCGGCGGAGTACGGGACGAGGGCACGTCCCTTCAGGAGTATCAGGGAGGTGGCGGAGTCGACGAAGTCGGAGTCGCGTTCGAGGGCGCCCGGGGCCTCGCCAGGCGGGGCGGGCGGGTTCGCGTCTCGGTAGAGAGAGACGAGCTCGCGCAGGGGGACCTCGAAGATCTCCAACTCGTCCTTGAGGATCAGGGCGAGCAGCCCCTCGTACGGGCCAGAGTACACGTCGAGTTCGATGGTGAACGACGCGAGCGAGCGCCCTTTGGGCTCTCCCTTCTCCGTATTCACCGGGCCTCCTCGTGGAGCGGGAGGACGGACTGGAGGGGATAGTGGTCCATCGCATGCTCGCGGGCTAAAGAGACGTCCACCGTCCGCCCCTCGATCACGGCGGCCCCGTGTCTCAGGCCGGCATCAGAGTTGAGGGCGTCCACGAGGCCGTGGCCCGCTATCTTCTGAACATAGGGCAGGAGGGCGTTGGAGAGGGCCCGCGTGGCGGTCACGGGAACGGCGGCTGGGACGTTCTTTACGCAGTAGTGGATCACGTCCGTATCGACGAAGGTGGGATCGTCGAGGGTGGTGGGGCGGGAGGTCTCGACCGAGCCGCCCTGGTCCACGTCCACGTCCACGACGACGCTACCCGACTTCATCTCCTCGACCGTCTCGCGGTCAACGAGGTGCGGGGTTTTGGAGCCCACGACCAAGATCGCGCCTATCAGCAGGTCGGCTCGGGGGACGACCTCCCGGATGGCCATCCTGCTCGCAGCGAGGGTCGTCACCCCGCCAAGGCGCATCTCCTCGACGCTCCTCAGGCGGTCGAGGTCCCGGTCGACGACGATGACCTCAGCCCCTAATCCGCTCGCCACGCGAGCCGCGCGGGCGCCTACGATGCCCGCCCCGAGGATGACAGCGCGGCCCGGACGGACCCCGACGGCGCCTCCTAGGAGGATGCCGCGTCCTCCATCGGGGCGCTGGAGGTAGTGAGCGCCGATCTGGGAGACGAGGCTGCCGGCGATTTCGCTCATCGGCTTGAGGATGGGCAGAGAACCCCGTCCGTCCCGGATGGTCTCGACCGAGAACGCCGCGCAGCTGGACTTGAGTAGCGCCTCCAAGAGGCGGCGGTTAACGCTCAGGGAGAGGAAGGCCATAAGTACGAGACCCTCCCTCAGGTACCCATATTCGCCGGGCACGGGCCCGTACACCTTTATGATGAGCTCAGAGTCGCGCCACACCGTCTCGGGGTCCCCGACGAGCCTCGCCCCCGCCCCCTCATACTCCCCGTCCGAAAGCGCAGACTCCGCCCCCGCGCCGGCTTCGACGAAGACCCTGTGTCCGGCTCGGGTAAGCTCGTGTACCGCGTGCGGTGTGAGGGCGACCCGGCTCTCTCCGGGCGTAAGCTCGCGCACGACCCCCATCCTCACGCGGCCACCTCTATACGCTCATCGAGCACCGCGCAGAGGAAGATAAGGTTGTCCAAGAGATGCTGTTTCATACACGGAAAGGTTACCTTGAAAACAGCCTCCTATCCACCCGCGCGTCGCGGGGCTGGCGGGGAGGCGGGTGCCACGCGGGATGCTCTCGGAGAGAGCCTTCGAGCGCTGTATCGAGGCCGCGGGTCCCGACAGAGACGCCGGTACCGGCCGGAACGGGAGCCCAAGAGGGACCGAAGCTTACGCGCAGGCCGGCCTCCCATAGATGCCGCGCAAGCCGCTCGACGAGGACTGCGGAGGGCGCCGTGGGGGCCGCGAGGCGGACGGCCCGGGTCTCCAGAACGGCTTCGGCTAGAGCGGCGTGCTCGGTCACGCAGCGCAAGACGACGTCTAGAGCGGCGGCAAGGTGGCCGGCGCGGAGGGCGCGTATCTCGCAGGAGAGCCGGCGCGTCCCCGACGGGTCGTCGGAGCTGCGGAGGTGGTAGAGCTTCGCGCCGGGGAGGCGTAGTGTTTCGATGATTGGTCCGTCCGGTATCTCTTCGCCGGGGCGGTAAGCGAGCGCGGCCTCGAACGAGATCGCTCCCGCGTTGACCGTGAAGATCCTGCCTGGAGGCTCCCCGGGAAGCAGCGCGAGTACGGGACGCTCTCTCGATGCTCCGCCGCGACCGGGGTACGTCTCCGGCGCCGCGCCTCTCAGCGGACGGTCCGCTCCCCAGCCGGCGACGGGACCTGCTGGTCAGCCTCATCACCCTCTTTTCGGCCGTTCCGACAAGCCTCGACGAAGCCCTTGAAGAGGGGATGGGGTCTCAAGGGCCGGCTCTTGAACTCCGGGTGGAACTGGCTCCCGATAAAGAACGGGTGGTCTTCGATCTCAGCGATCTCGACGAGCCTGCCTTCCGGCGAGGTGCCGGAGAAGACCATGCCGGCAGCGGACAAGGCGTCCCGGTAGCCGTTGTTGACCTCGTAACGGTGGCGGTGGCGCTCGTGGACGAGGCTGCCGCCAGCCTCTCCGCTGTAGACCTCTCTGGCCAGAGTGCCCGGCTGTAGCTTGCACGGGTAGCGACCGAGACGCATCGTTCCGCCCATCTCGACGCCTACCTGGTCCGGCATAATGTCTATGACTTTGTGGGGGCTCTCGGGATCAAACTCCGCGGAGCTTGCCTTCTCGAAGCCCGCCACGTTGCGGGCGTACTCGATCACGGCGATTTGCATCCCAAGGCACAGCCCGAGATAAGGCGTACCACTCTCCCTCGCGTACCGGGCCGCCTCTATCTTGCCCTCCGTCCCGCGGTCGCCGAAGCCGGGCAGGACCAGGACCCCGTCCGCATCGGCGAGACGCTCCGCGGTTGCCTCGCGGTCCGTCAGGTCCTCGGCGTCGACCCAGTCGATCTCGACCTTCACTCCGTGCTCCCCGCCCGCGTGTCCGAGAGCCTCGACTATCGAGAGATACGAGTCCTGGAGCTTCACGTACTTGCCGACGATGGCGACATTCATCGACTCTTCGGCCGAGAGCATACGGTCTACGAGCGCCCGCCACTCGGTCAGCTCAGGGGCTGGGGTAGGCAGGCTCAGCTTCTCAAGGACCAACTCGTCGAGGTGTTCCTCGTGGAGGGTCAGCGGGATCGCGTACAAGGTGGAGGCGTTCTCGGCGGGGATCACCGAGTCTAGATCTGTATCCGAGAACAGCGAGATTTTGCGCCGCACGTCCTCGTCTATGGGCCTGTCCGCCCGACAGATGATAATGTCGGGCGAGATGCCGATCTGACGCAACGTCTGTACCGAGTGCTGGGTCGGCTTGCTCTTGAGCTCCCCCGCCGCCTCGATATACGGTACGTAGGAGACGTGGACATATAGCACGTTCTTGCGCCCCACGTCGTTGCGGAACTGCCTTATGGCCTCAAGAAACGGCAGGCTCTCGATGTCACCGACCGTGCCACCAATCTCTGTGATGACGATATCCCGCTCACGCCCGAGACGCCCGATCCTGTTCTTGATCTCATTGGTGATGTGCGGGATGACCTGCACGGTAGCACCGAGATAATCTCCCCGCCGCTCGCGCTGGATAACCTCCCAATAAACGCTGCCGGTCGTAACGTTTGAGAGCTTATCGAGGTTCTCGTCGAGGAACCGTTCGTAGTGGCCGAGATCCAGGTCCGTCTCCGCCCCGTCCTCCGTCACGAAGACCTCGCCGTGCTGGTAAGGGTTCATGGTTCCGGGGTCCACGTTTATGTACGGATCGAACTTCTGCAAGACGACCCTGTAGCCCCGACTCTTGAGCAACATCCCCAGCGCCGCGGCACTAGTCCCCTTACCGATGGAGGAGACCACGCCGCCAGTCACGAAGACGTACTTAGTACTTGCTTTCGTCTCCGCCAAATCAACCATGCCCCAAAGAATCGAACCCGCTCACAAACCCTCCCCTTTTACTAATCCGCCGCATCCCCGAGATAATACGTCCTTTGAGGTCAAAGTAAAATAGGCGGCAGAGCGATCATCGGCAGCATCGCTGGAACATCGGTTCGCCGGGTCTCCCTGGTGGCGGGAAGCGATCGCAAGAGACCCCAAAGCGGTTCGGATTCTGGCGGTTATCGTGCCGGATCACTTATTCCCCGGGCCGAGTATCGTCGCTAGCTCTCCGAGGGTATGGTTGATGCGTCGCAGGTAGTGCAGTGCGTTGGCCGGACCTGCTCGGCCGGGACTTACTCCCAGGGCCGGGCTGACGCCGGAGGCATCCTCCGCGGATGCCTCGTTCCCTCGGACGGCGCGCTCGCCGGGGCCGTTTTCGAGCCGCTCCATCAGGTCTTCTATGTCTTTGATCCCCGGCCGCTTGCCGTTCAGGATCGCCTCGGAAAGCGAGTCCAGGTTCGCCGCGATGCGCTCTCCGACCTCTCTCAGCAGCTCGCCCTGCTGGTCTCGATCTTCTTCGAGGCGTTGCCCGCGGCTTACCGGCCGCGTGAGGTGGCTGGCGTAGTAGCTCAGCGCCATAAGAGCGGTGGTCCAGCGGTCGAGATCGGCCCTGGAGCGCCCGAACACCATAGCCTGGTTTTCGCGGTCGTGGCGCTGTCGGTGACCTCCCGGAGCTTGCTCTCCATCTCCCGCACCTCCTCTATCGAATGCCGGGACGGATCGCCACCGCCCGCCAGCCGGTCCAGGCGGTCGCGGACGTAGTCCTTCAGTGCGTCCAGGAACTCGGCGCTGCCCTCGCAGATCCTGTCGCTCGTCTTGGTGGGCAAAACCAGCGCCGAGACCGCGAGGCCGATCGCACTCCCCACCAGCGTATCGAAGAACCGGAGGGCGAGGATGCCGCTGTCGAGCCGGTCCATCAAACCGTAAGCCACCGCGAGCACGACGGTCACCCAGAACATCATCATCGCTTACGAGATGGCGAACAGATAGAAAGCGAGGAAGATGCTGATCAGCACCAGGAGACCTTCCAGATACAGGCTCCCGGAGGCAATGGAGGCCAAAAAGACCCCGCCGCCGCCGAGCAGCGTGCCAGTCGTGCGCTGGAAGCCCCGGTAGAGGGTATCGCCGAGCGTCCCGGAACCCATGAACACAATGAAAGCCGTGATCACGACCCAGTAGGGCCGGCTTGGGGAGAACACCTCCCCAGCTAGCAAGGTGAAGCCCGAAGCTAGCGTGGCCTGGATGCCCTGTACCGTGGTCAACCGCAGCTTCCCGACGAGGCCGCCTCTTTGCCGGCGCCGGTCCTCTTCTTCGTCCCCGGACTCCTCCTCCTCTTGCTCTTCGGTAGGCTCCGGGTCCCGTTCCTCTCCGGCGCCCTCCGAGAGCTGGCGGATGGCGGCCCCAACGCGGCGCGTATGAAAAAACCAGCCGGCGAGGTTCTCGCCCGACGCCGCTTGCTCCCGGCTGTGCTCTAGCTCGTCCAGCGCTCTCAAGGCCTCTTTGGAACCGGCATCCGCGCTCTGCAGCGTGGCGCGTAGTGCCCGTAGCGCCCGCAAGAGCGAGCCGCGGACCTCGGAGGGGAAATCGTACTCGGAGGTGGCGTAGCACCAGGCGATCTCCGAGAGCATGTTGGCCGACATCGTAGCGTCGAAGAGGTAGAGGCGCAGCCTGTCGGAGCGCGCCGGGGAGAGGCCTGAGTCCTCCGGCGAGAGCTGGCCCTCGGCAGCCGTGGCGCAATTGTTGAGGCGGCGGGTCTAGCGGCGGAGCTTCTTTCGGCGGCCCTTATCGCCGCGGCGATCCTCCACCGTGTCGGTCACCGCGTCGAGGACCAGGCCGAGCTGGAGGTCCAACGCGGCCATGCTCCGCCGGAGAACGCTCTCCGGCCTGTCTTCTTGTATGAGGAGAAAGCGGGGTAGTGGCTACAAGCCGAATGATAGAATCGAGGAATGATTACTCGAATCATCACCTGCTATCACTGCGACAGCGAAAACATCGTCAAGAATGGCAAGGCTCCAAACGGCAAACAGAAGTACCTCTG
>JAABVA010000635.1_pt1 | contig 42993 bp, 66 predicted proteins | sample 5560331 | NCBI WGS metagenome assembly JAABVA01 (sample SAMN12812661, study PRJNA571458) | rock metagenome | isolation source: Antarctica rocks | place: Antarctica: Victoria Land, Mt New Zealand sud | collected 2016-01-07 | reverse complement strand
CTTCCGCGGGCCGGCCGCGTCGAGCGGAAACCCTGTCTGCACGACATCCGTCATGCCGCGAGCCTGCTGCACTCGGTTGCCTCCGGAGCACTCCGTCCACAGGGCGTCTGCTCGCTCCACAGATCGGGCGGGGTCACGCAACGGCGCGCCATGGGAGGAGGGACGGAGGGAGGGACGGAGGGAGGGACGGAAGGAGGGAGGGACGGAAGGAGGGAGGGACGGACGGACGGAGGGACGGACGGACGGAGGGACGGACGGACGGAGGGACGGAGGGACGGAGGGAGGGAGGGACGGAGGGACGGACGGAGGGACGGACGGACGGAGGGAGGGACGGAAGGAGGGAGGGACGGACGGACGGAGGGAGGGACGGAAGGAGGGAGGGACGGACGGACGGAGGGACGGACGGACGGAGGGACGGAGGGAGGGAGGGACGGACGGACGGAGGGACGGACGGACGGAGGGACGGAGGGACGGACGGACGGAGGGACGGAGGGACGGAGGGACGGAGGGAGGCCGGCACGGGGCCACCAAGCCGTGTCTGCTCGCGGATGAACCTGTCTGCTGCCATGTCGTACGGCCGCCAGGGGCCACGCTCGACCGGGACCGCCGGTGCGTCACGCCAGCAGACACGTCCCTACGGCGCAAGACAGGTACCAGCTCGCGGCTGGCGCGGCGGCCAAGCAGGCGGACGCCCGGGGCGGCAGGCGGAACGCGCCGGCGAGTAGGTCAACGCGGCGGGTGCGGCGGACATGAAGGTGGGCGCGCGGGCCGGCTGGCAGCCAAGCGGGTGGGCGCGCGGGCCGGCTGGCAGCCAAGCGGGTGGGCGCGCGGGCCGGCTGGCAGCCAAGCGGGTGGGCGCGCGGGCCGGCTGGCAGCCAAGCGGGTGGGCGCGCGGGCCGGCGGGCGGCCGCGCAGGACTCGCAGGGGACGCGCTGACCAGGGGTCGTGCATGCGCGGGCAGGCCAGGGGGGCGCGGGTCAGGCGGGCGGCTCGAGGATCGCGACCAGCTCCACGTGCTCGGTCATCGGGAAGGGGCGCACCGAACCGGCTAAGGCTGTGACCTGCGACGATGCGCCTTTGCAGCAGGTCCCGCGAGGCCGTCTGCCACAGAACTGCCACACGAGCCGTCAGGAACCGTCCGCAACAGCCCTCATCCCGGCCCGCAGCCGGTCCTGCACCAGCCCCGCCGCATGCACGTACCGGGACGTCGTCTGCAGGCTCTCGTGACCGGCTAAGGCCTGGACCAGCGCAAGGTCAGCACCACCTGCGACCAGCCGCGACAGGCAAGTGTGGCGGCAGTCATGCGGGGTCGGCCACGGCTCCGCGATCCCCGCCCGGACCAGCGCCGGCTGCCACACCAACGAGCGCCAGTTCGCACCCACCACCGGCCCGAACGTCTGCCTGCCCGGCGAGCGCCGGTGCGCCCGGAACACCAGCCCATCTCGGCCGTGCACCTCCATCGCCCGCGCCAACGCCAGCACCGCTCGCTCCTCAAGCGGCACGACCCGCTGCGACCGGACGGATTTCGGGTAGGCCTTCACCTGCCCGGCCTGCGTCAACGTCTCCACAACGTGCAACTCACGGCGCAGCAGATCCACCCGGTGCCCATGTAGCCCCGCGAGCTCCCCGTACCGCAGGCCCGTGTCGAGCAGCACCTCCACCATCGCGACGTCCCGCGCACTCGGGAGCGCCTGCAGCAGAGCGACCTCCTCCGCTGCGGTGATCAGGCGGTCCGGGTGCTTCGGTGCCCGGGGTAGTCGCACACCCCGGGCCGGGTTAGAGGGCAGTAGGTCATCGTGGACCGCGGCCTCCAGGACAGCGGTGAGTTGCTGCACTGCTTTGCTGATCGCCACCGGCCCGCGGCCGGTCTGCTCAAGTCGGCGTACCCAGCCCTGCACGTCAAGGCGGGTGATGCTGTCCAGGGGCCGGGCGCCCCACTGCTCGAGGACGTCCCGGCTGTAGGTGACGTCAGCGCGGCGGGTCGCGGCCTCCACCACCCGCGCAGTCATCCACCGGCTGTGCCAGTCCCGTAGCAGCAGGCGCCCGGCCCGGGGGTTGCGGTGCGTCCCGGCCCTGACGAGGGTTTCCTGGTCGGCGGCCCACTGCCTGGCGGCTGTCCGGGTCGGCCAGACCTTTGTGTGTTGGCGGCCGGCGGCGTCGCGGTAGATCGCCTGCCACCTGCCGTTCGGTTGCTTGCGGACGCTGCCCACTACGCGGCCCGCGCTCGCCTGCGAGCCCGCAGCCTGCGGAGTCGGTTCACCGTCACCGGGTCGGCTGCCAGCGCCTCAGTGCGGTTGATCAGCTGACTGAGCAGCTGGTAGTACCGGGTTGCGGTCAGCCCTAGCTCGTCCGCGATCGCCTGCTCCTTGCCGCCGGGGTGGGCGTAGAACCGGCGCTCCATCGCGAGCATCGCCAGGTCGGCAGCGGTGAGCGCGGTCATGGGCGGACCGTAAGCAGCAGGTGCGACATGTGCTCAGCCACCGGCCGGGGTCTCGCGCAGTGTCAAGTACGCCGCCGAGATCCCCTGGCAGTCGGTGGGGCCTACCTCACTAGGAACGCTGCCCGCTAGGTGCTGCATGACGGTGAGGCGCGTCTCGTCGTGGATGCCGTGGGCTACTAGGTCGTCCTGCGCTGCGCTGGCGAACGCCGCTACCTTTTCCGGCGGGTTGTTGCAGTGCGGCAGCAAGGCGTCGAAGGCCGTGGCGTAGGCGCCGACGTCCTCGGTGGCGATCCCGTCTGAGGCGTCCTTGTCGTGCAAGAACTGAGCGAGCATCGCCGGAGACAGCGGGGCCGGCGATGAAGGCGTCTCGGCTGGCGGCGTGTACGAGGACCCGCTGTCCGCCGCCGGGCTAGAGGTCGTCCCACTACCCCCAACAGAGACGCCGATGATGATGGTGAGCAGGATCGCGCCGCCAAGACTGCCTCCCACGATGAGCCCGGTCCGGGACTTTCGTGGCGCCGTGAATTGCCACCCCGCCGGCGCAGGACCCCACGCGGGGTCAGGCTGCCAACCACGCGGAGGGGACCACCCAGCGGGAGGTGCCGGCCAATTCGGGGGGTTGTTCCACTTCGGGTGGGTCATGCGCTGTGCTCCTTCATGGAGAGCCGGCGCTGCAGGTAGCCGCGCTCGGAGGGGTGGAGATTGGCCAAGCGTGCGTCGAGCAGTTCAGCCGTGGTCTTGAGTTGGTCGGCCACTTCATGTCGATCCTCGGACCAGGCGAGCGCGTCGGCTAGCTCGTGCAGGTCGATTGCGCGCCGGGCCGCGTCCCGCACACATGTTCGCTCGTCACTGCAGCCCTGTCGGTCCCCCCGGTCGGCGTGCACCAGCTCGTGCCACAGCACGGCACGCTGTTCCACAAGAAGCAGGCCGGTGCGAAGCACGATCGTGCGGAGGTCGTGGTAGTACCGGCCCCGCTCCGGGATCGGGGCGTGCAGGAGCTGTAGGTGCGGGCGGGCCGCGAGCGCAAGCCAGGGGTCAGCCACCGTGTCGCCTCCTCATTTCTTGCATGGCGGCTAAACCTGCGCGGATCTGCTCGGCCAACGTCTCGTCCTCAACACCAGACAGCGCCGGCTGTGGGCCGACGTCGCTGACGTAGGTCGCATCGTCGCCGGCTGGTCCGACAGAAGCAGCAGTTGTGTTTAGCAGTGCGTCGCAGGTACCGGACGACCATTCCAGTGCGCTCTCGACCAGTGCCAGCGTCTTCGGGCCTGCACTCGCCTTCTCTCCGCGCTCCAGGCCCAGCAGCGTGCGGGTGGACCGCCCCACCTTCTGCGCCCATACCTCGGTGTCCTCGAAGCCAGCCGCTAGCCGCGCTCGGAGCACGGCTCGGCCAAGGCGTCGGTAGTCGGACGGATCGGAAGTCACGAGGGGAAGAGTGACAGGAAGAGATCGGAAGAGTCGAGGAAGGGGGGCAAGAGGTCCCTGTCCGGTTCGTCCCGAAGATCACGCCTGTAGTTCGGGAACGCCACGCCCTCTGACCTGCGATTTCGTGTTCTTGCCGGACATCACTTGACCTTGCTGCCGGTTCTCTCTTACTCTCTCCTTATGGCCGCCAAGCAGACCCGCCACAACGGGTTCACGATCCGCGCTATGCGCGTCCGCGACGGGCACAAGCCCGGGGCATTCGCCAACCTCGTCGGGCTGTCGTACCCGCATTTGGACAACATCGAGAACGAGCGCAAGGACGCCAGCGACGAGGCGCTCTACCGGATCGCCGACCAACTCAAGGTGCCGGTTGACGCGATCCTCCGCGACCGGGATGCCCTCGTCAGCCGCCGCATTGCTGACCTGGTCGCGTCGTGACCGCTCTTGAGTCGGCGTCTCCTTCCGACCTCGTCGGGCGGATCAAGGCCAAGGCTGGTGACCTCCTGGACGTTGTCAAGGAGGCGATGCGCCGCCGCATCTGGATCGACCTCGGCTACACGACCTGGCAGGAGCTGTGCGACGCAGAGTTCCGCGACCTGCAGGTCCGACTCCCCCGCGAGCTACGCGCCGAGCACGTCCGCGACCTGGCCGCCGAGGGCATGAGCACTCGTGCCATCGCCGGTGCGCTCGGGGTGAACCGCGAGACCGTGGCACGGGATCTGAGCGAGGTGGCCGGAACCCAGCCACCTGAGCCGCGACCCGTCACGGGTCTCGACGGCAAGACCTACACCCCTTCACCTCGCCCCATCTGCGTCGCCGAGCCCGCTGTCACCGCTGAGCAGTTCATCGCGCAGCGCGACACCGGCCAGGTGCTGTCCCCCGAGCAGTGGGAGCAGAACAACCAGCCCGACGCGCCCGTGCCGGACACCCTTGCCGCCGCCCGCGCCGAAGCCGCCCGGCACCCCTCAATCGTCACCGGCGAGGCGATGAAACACCTCGAACGTGCCCGCCGCGCCCTGCTCGCCGCTGGAACGCCCACCGAGATCCTCGCCGACCACGACACCGACCCCATCGACACCACCGGCGACTGGCTCTACGAGATCGACGCCTCTATCGCTGTCCTCACCCCGCTCGCAGCCGCGCTGCGCCGCCGCCACATCCGGAGCGTGAAGTGAAGTCCCCCCAGATCATCGCTGAGGTCCTGTCGTCGTGGCGCACCTTCGAGGACGCCGCCGACCGCGCACACGAGTCTTTCGCTCTACTCGACCCGGAGGAAATCGAACGGCTCGCCCTACGGGCGTTCACCGAGGAGATCAGGGCGACGCTGCGTCGCAAGGACAGCCGCGGTGTCCCGCAGTACGGCAACGTCGAGAAGACTGACCCCGGCAGCGGACGGACCGTCCGGCAGTACAAGCAGACCGCGCTGTTCACCGAGGACGACTACCGCAGCGCCATCGCCTCCTGTCAACGCCGGGCGAAGGCCGAGACGCACACGGCCCGAGCGCTGATTGCTGACTGTGCAGCCCGGCTGGACATTCAGCTTCGACTCGACGGTCGCGCCGCATGACCGCCCCCCGCAAGGTCACCCCGGCCCTGCTGACCGTCAACGAGGCTGCCGTCTACCTCAACGTCAGCCGCTCCACCGTCTACAAGCTCAGCGCCCTACGCGGCACCGGCCCCGCGCAGCTCCTCGTCGTGAACCTTCCCGGCACCAGTGTCGTTCGGTTCAAGGTCGCCGACCTCGACGCCCTCATCGCCAGGTCCGTCGTCCACGGCGGCCGGCACGCCGCACCCGTCAAGGCGGCGTCGTGAGCGAGTACTTGGTGGAACTGAAGGGTGATTGCCGCGAGGTCTACATCGTCAACGCCTCGTCTGAGCAGGAAGCCCGCGATAACTGGATGAACGGGAGCCACCTGCTCACCGAGGCAGAAGGCATGGAAGTGCTGTCCGTGCGGCTCGACTCGTGAGCCCCGTCCAGCCCTACCGCGACCTCACCCTCTCCCGCGGCCTGACCTGCCCCGTCCTCGCCGTCTGCGCCGCTGTCATCGCCGCGCTGTGGGCCGGGGTGTTCCTGCTCGCCCTACTCGCCCTGCACCTACACGTCTAACCCACCGCATCGAAGGAGCACCGCCATGCCCAGTACCGCCCGCAAACCCCAGCCCATCGACGACCCGCCCGACGCGGCGCCGGCCCTCGCGGTCGCCCCGAAGACACGCCAGCGCCACGACCCGAAAGCCAAGGCGCAGGCCGCTCTCGACCGCGCCGACGCACGTCTCGGTGCGGTGCACGTCGAGATCGACAAGCACAACAGCGCACTGAGCGCGGCCCACAGGGAGCTTCACGTCGCCAAGCAACACCGCGACTACCTCGCCATGCACCCGCTGCTCGCCGTGCAGGAAGCCCAGTCGCAGGACGCCGGCGAGCCCGCGACAGACGCCGAGGCCGACCTCTCCACTCCCTGAACGACGGCGCCGCCCGCCCCGGCTATGGGACGAGCGGCCTACCGACCACCCAAAGGTACGCCCTACCGACAGGAAGCCACATGACCAGCAAAGCCCCAACCATCCCCGCAGACGGCCACGTCCTGATTCTGCGGACCAGCAACGCCGACGGCACCAGCAGGAACAACTTCCGGTGGCCTGAGTCCGGCCCGGTTGAGTGCCCCGACTGGCAACCGACCGCGGAGTGCGGCCACGGCCTCCACGGCGCCCTGTGGGGTGAAGGCGCCGGCGGTCTGTTCCGGTGGGAGACGGATGCCCGCTGGCAAGTCGTGGAGGTAGCGGCAGCCGACGTGATTGACCTCACGGGCAAGGTGAAGTTCCCCCGAGGTGTGGTCGTGTTCTCCGGTGACCGGATGAGCGCCACGGCGTACCTGGCGGTGCACGGCGAGCCGAACCGGGCTGTGATTGGCGGGACCGCGACCGCCGGGCACAGCGGGACCGCGACCGCCGGGCACAGCGGGACCGCGACCGCCGGGGACAGCGGGACCGCGACCGCCGGGGACAGCGGGACCGCGACCGCCGGGCGCAGCGGGACCGCGACCGCCGGGCACGACGGGACCGCGACCGCCGGGCGCGACGGGACCGCGACCGCCGGGCGCGACGGGACCGCGACCGCCGGGCGCGACGGGACCGCGACCGCCGGGCACGACGGGACCGCGACCGCCGGGCGCGACGGGACCGCGACCGCCGGGGACAGCGGGACCGCGACCGCCGGGCACGACGGGACCGCGACCGCCGGGCGCGACGGGACCGCGACCGCCGGGCGCGACGGGACCGCGACCGCCGGGGACTGGGGGATTGTCGAGCTGCGCTGGTACGACGGCGGCCGCGACCGCATCACCGTCGGCTACATCGGTGAGGACGGGCTGCTCCCGAGCGTCGCCTACCGCTGCGACAGCGCCGGCGAGATCGTGCCCGCGCAGGTGACCGCGTGATTGTCCTTCCCGCCCCCTCGCCACCCGTCGCGTCCGTTGACGCCCGGCAGCGCGTCGCGGACACCCTCACCGACATCGCCGTCCGGCTCGACACCCGGCAGGAGACCACCGAGGCGCTGTCCACCATGCTGTCAATAACCCACAGGCGCGGCTTCACCTCGGACAACGACCGAGCCATCATCGCCCTGATCGCTGCTGCCTACGCCGACAGTGAGCAGACCGCCGCGCTCCTGGACGACCTCGCATCCGCCAGCACCCGCCTGGACCGGCACCGTGCCATCAGCGGGCACGACGAGTGCTGCGGCGGGGAGTGCGACTGCGCCCAGCTCCGTCCCAGGGGTCGCTGCGTCGCCTGCGAGGACGGTCCGACCGACAACCTGTGGGCTGCGCAGGCCGACCTTCTCTGCGACCTCGAGCGGTTGCGGTCCCTCCCGCACCTCCTGCGCGCCGCCCAGGACACGACATGACCGCGCCAGAAATGGACGACTTCAGCGACCTGTGTCGGGTGCTCGGCGGGAGCTCGGACTCGTGGACGGGCCATTTTCTGCTGCTCGTCCGAAAGAGCGACCCTGCTCACAAGGCGTTGCTGCGGCGGGCTGACCCTCGGCTCGTCGTCGCCTCCGAGCTGTGGGACGACGGTGGGTACGCAATGACCGAAGCCGACTTCCTGACCGAATTGAACGGCAAGGTATGGGGATGACCCGCCGCGGTGAGCGGACCCGGACTTTCGCCGTCGTCCTGCTGCTCGCCGCGACCTGCGCGGCGCTTGTGTGGGCGGCCAGTGAAGGCGAAACGTTGCGCTGCCACCGGCTGATCGCGGCGCACAACCCCGCCGCCAGCACGTACTGCGAGGGGCAGCGATGAATGTTCCCGAGCCTAAGTGCGAACACAGCGGGGCGCACGGACCGGGCAGCAAACTCGTGTCCAGCCATAAGGACAGCCACGCCGCAAAGGGCCGCATGGCTTCGGCGCGTGTCTGTCCGCGTGAGGCGTGCGTGGCTGACGCCTCCCGATGGGTCGCAGTGATAGGTCCCGGTCCGGTTTGGGTGGATGGCGTGAGGCGACCATGACCGCGACGGCGAGCCCGGTGCTGGTGCCGGGGAGCCCGGAGTGGATGCGGCTCGCGACAGCGAGCAAGGTCCCGGCGATGCTCGGGCTGTCCCCCTACGAAAGCCCCTTTTCGCTGTGGCACAGGATGGCCGGGCTGATCCCTGCGATCGAGGACAGCGACATCCTGCGGCGCGGGCTATTCCTTGAGCCGGCAATCGTCGCGTGGTGGGCAGACCAGCACCCCGAGATGACCGTGCTGGACAGCGAGACGTGCTACTACCCGCAGGATGCTCGGTTCGCGGCCACCCTCGACCGGATCGTGCGAGATGTCGACTTCAAGGGTCGCTGCCTTGAGGTCAAGAGCAGCGCCGACCGGACTGGGGAGTGGGGCCGGCCTGGCACCGACGAGATCCCGGTGGACTACCGGGTGCAGACGGTGTGGCAGATGTTGTGCACCGGCACGACGATCTGCCACGTCGCGATGCTCGGCGCCTACTTGGAGTTCGCCGAGTACATCGTGCATTGGGACCAGGACGAAGCCGACTTCATCCGCGGCCAGGTTGAGGCGTTCATGGACAGCCTCCCCGACGGGAGCAAGCCCCAGCGCCCGGATATCGACTCGCATGGCGCGACATACCAGGCGGTGCAGCAACTCCACCCCGCGATCAACGGCAGCGACGTCGAACTCGACTACGACCTGACCGTCGCGTACTGCACCGCCCGAACCAAGCTCGCCGCCGCACAGGCTGACGAGACCCACACGAAAAGCCTCGTCGCCGACGCGATCGGTGATGCACGGCGCGGCCGGTATCTCGACCAGACCATCGCGCAACGCCAAGCCAAAGGGGCCGGCACACCCTTTCTGGTTGCCGGCCGGAACCTCCCCAACTTCCAGCAGGAGACCTCATGACCACCACCCAGAACGCTGTTGCTGTCCGGAACGAACGGCAGCAGCAGAACGCCGCCAGCCTCCGCACGTTCATTGAGCGGCTCACCCCCGAGATCCAGCGGGCGTTGCCGAAGGGACTCGACGGGGACCGGATCGCGCGGATCGCGCTCACCCTGCTCCGCACCGACATGCTCGCCTGCAACGCGAAGCGCACCCCCGACAAGGCACTCGTCAACTGCTCGCAGGAAAGCTTCGCCGGGGCGTTGCTGACTGCATCTGCCCTCGGTTTGGAACCTGGCCTAAACGGCGAGGCGTACCTGGTCAACTACGGCGGCGAGTGCACGTTGATCGTCGGCTACGCCGGGATGGCGAAGCTGTTTTGGCAGCACCCGATGGCCCGGCACCTAGACGCGCAGACCGTCTACCACAAGGACACCTTCGACTACGCCTACGGCCTAGACCCGTTCCTCACCCACAAGCCAGCGATCGGGGACCGCGGGTCGATCGTGGCGTACTACGCCGTCGCTGTGCTGAGCAGCGGTGCGAAGTCGTTCATCGTTCTGACCCCGGATGACACACGGGCACTCCGCGGCGGGAAGGAAGGGCCGTCCGGGCAGATCAAGGACCCGATGCACTGGATGGAGAAGAAGACGGCTCTGCGGCAACTATTCAAGCTGATGCCTAAGAGCGCGACTCTCGCCCGGGCCTTGGATGCCGACGAACGCTCCGGCACCGACCTGCGCCGTGAGCTACCCGGCGCGACTGAGCCGGCTGCGATTGAGCCAGCCGAGCCGGCGACCTTCGACACAGAGACAGGTGTCGTCACCGGGCCGGTGGACGGGACCGTGGACCCGGACGAGCCGTCGTGGCCTGCGATGCCAGAGATCCCATCGTGACCACCACCTTGCGCCGTCGGGCGCTGGCATGCCTGCGGGAAGGGCGCGTGACGATCCTGCACGCCGAAGGGGGCGACTTCCCAAACAGAGCGGATGTCGCCCCGGACAGGGTGGTTGCCGCCGTCCAGTCCTCTCGCACAGGTGGCCCGCGGTATGCGGTAGATCTCACTCCCCGCGGCGGCTGGTCCTGTACCTGCGACCGACCTGACTGCGCGCACATCGCTTCCGTGCAGATCGTCGCCGGCCAAGCTGCGCGGGTGCCGTCGTGAGCGCCGTCCTGAGCCCGGACTGCGCCGCCGGGAAGTGCGGAGCGTGCCCCGGTGACGGTTGGGACGCCGACCGGGACTGGATCGCACCGTGCCCCTGCCTGTGTCACCGGACCCCGCTCACGGTCCTGGCAGCGCAGGAAGCCGGGCTGCACGACGGGGACTGCTGCGACCCAGGCGATGCGGCATGAGTGCACCCGACAGCCCTCACGACGACGTCGCTGCGATGATCCGCGCTGCCAACGCCATTCAGCCGTGCTGCCGCGTTGATGACGGCACAGCTAAGACGGTGCGCGAGTGGGAAGCGCTCCACGCACAGAAGCAGCGGCACACAAGGTTTGCGGGGCAGTGGAACCACCTTCTGATGCTCTGGTACCGCCATCGGAACAAGCCATGACCGCCGCCCACAGCTCCGTGCCGGTCCTGTCGGGAAGGCCAGGGCCGGCACGGGCTAGCACGGCCGCGTCAATCGAGGTTGTGCAGTCCGGGACGTGGACGCAGACGATCCACCATCCCGCTTGGGCATGGCGCTGCGACACCTGCGGGTGGCTCGGAGTCGAGCTCATGTCCGAGAACGCAGCCCGCGGCGAAGGCGAACGGCACCTGGAACGCGACCACAGGGCTGCCTTGTGAGCGCATCACGTCGGACCGGCACCGCCTTCGAGAGCGCCGTCGTCGCCTACCTCACTGCGCACGGCTTCCCGCACGTCGAGCGTCGCGCCATGAACGGCAGTGCTGACCGGGGCGACATCGCCGGGGTCGCAGGGTGGGCCGTCGAGTGCAAAGCCGTCCGCGCCCTCGACCTCGCCGGGTGGGCGACCGAAGCCTCCCGCGAGGCCGTCAACGCCCGTACCCCGTGGTGGGCCGTGATCGTCAAGCGCCGCGGGCAGTCAGTTGCGCAGTCCTACGTCGTGCTCAGCCTCGCAACATGGGCCGAGGCCGTCGCAGGTGACCTGCCAGACAACCCCGCCGCCGCCCTTCGCCGGGTCGCGGACATGATCGAAGGAGCGCCGTGAATCCGACTGCCTGGCCGTACACGCTGGCCTACGGCGACCCCCGCCATGGGAGCCGCAACGGGTACGTCAATCTTGCGTGCCGATGCCGGGAGTGCACAGACGCCGAGAGCGCTGCCCATAGGCCAGGGAGAGCGTCTCGGGCCGCTCGATTAGCAGCCGACTCGACACTCGCCCCGCACGGGAACGCATGCACCTACAGCAACTGGCGTTGCCGGTGCGCACCCTGCACCGCCGCCTGGGCTGCGTATCTGCGAGAACGCCGCCGGGCCGCGTCGTGAACACCTGGCTCGGTCTGCTCGCCGCCGCTGGTTGTGAGGTCGCGGTGTGGCGACCCGCCGACCTCGACACGGTGACTGCCGCGCTCGGACCCCGACAGACCCGACTCGCAGACTGGAGCACGCCGTGACCGACAAAGTGAACATGCGGATCACCGAGGTCACCGTCGGCTCAAACGATAACCCGTACGACACGCGGGCGATCACCGTCTCATGGCGCGGCGACGAGGACTACTGCGTCAAGCAGGGCATCCGAGTCTGGTGTGAGCGACGCAAGCGGTGGGAGGCCGAACCGATCCCAAGTGGCCGAACCGATGCGTTCATCGCCCGGACCCGCTATCCCTTCGTGCAGGCACGCGACATCGCCGTCCGGCTTATGGGCAAGCAGCTCAACGAGGCCGCGCCGTGAACCCGGAGCGCCTCTACCTCGTGTGCGTCGAGACCTTGCTCGCCGTCAGCTTCGCGACGCTCGCCGTCTGCCACTGGCTCGACCGGAAGGCGCAACGATGACGACGCCGGCGCGAATCAAGTCGCCTCGAAGAGCTGCGGCTGTCGTCACGGTGCAACCCACGTCGTGGGAGTGGCGGTGCACGTGTGGTGGAGGTTGCACCGGCCTGAAGACCGAGGCTGAAGCTGAGCGTCGCGCCAAGCAGCACCGCGCTCTCCATGGGGTCGGCGCGACATGAGCATCCTCGGTTTCAAGGCGCAGAACCACCCGCAGCAGACCTTGCCTGCGGGGCCGCTGGACGACGTGGACGATCGAGCAACGCACCCGCTGCACTTCGGGCAGTTCTCCGAGCGCCTCGGTCCGTTCACCCTCGACGTGGCGGCCGCCTCGCACAACACGAAGTGCCAGCGTTACTTCGACCGGCAGACGGACGGCTTGCGCCAGTCCTGGGCCGGCGAACGAGTGTGGTGCAACCCGCCGTACAGCGCGATCGAGCCGTGGGTGCGTAAGGCGTGGCTCGAGGCGCCACGCACCCTCGGCATCGTCATGTTGCTGCCCGCGAACCGCACCGAGCAGAAGTGGTGGCAGCGGCAGGTCGAGCCGCGCCGCGACCGAGCCGAGTCCGGGCTGCGGGTCGAGTTCCTGCCCGGTCGCATGCGGTTCATCAAGGCCGGCCAGCTCGACGTCGGGCCCAACGAGCGCCCGCCGTTCGGCTGCTGCCTGCTGATCTGGAGCGGCGCCGATGCGTAGGACCCCGCCCATGATGGTGCATCACCCCGAACGCGATGACAAGAGGGTCGCCCCTCGCGCCACGAACGACCGGTTCACTCTGTGCCAAGCCTGCAAACAGGGTTGCCAAGAGTGTGGCGGCACCGGGTTCGTCCCCGTTGAGATGACCGGCAACGCCGGGCTGACGTGGGGGGAACAGCAGGAAGCCCTAATGCTCCTGCGCTACTGGTGGGAATGGCACCGAGGCGGCCTCGAGCCGGACCTCGCCGTCGTCCAGATCACGAAGCTGCTCCTCGACAAGCACCCGGCGCGCACATAGTGGCCCGCATCCGCTCGGTGAAGCCTGAGCTGCGACGGGACCTCACGGTCGCGGAGTGGCCCCGTGAGGTCCGCTACGCATGGGTGCTGCTCTGGGGATACCTCGATGACCACGGCCGTGGTCATGACGATATGCGGCTGGTCCGCGCCGACCTGTTCCCCTTGGACCGGGACGTCACCGACCGGAAGATGGACGGCTGGCTGGACCGGATGGCTGCCACGTCCGTCGCGCCCGGCAAACCTGTCCTGTGCCGGTATGTCGTGGACGGCCGGCGGTACATGCACGCCCCGAAGTGGAGCCGTTCGCAGCGGGTCAGCCACCCGCAACCGAGCCTCATCCCAGCCTGCCCGATTCACGAACCACTCCCGAACGCCTCCGGAACCATTCCGGAATTACTCCCGAACGACTCCGGAGGCGCTCCGGAACCATTCCGGCCCTCGCACGCGGGGGAGGTTCTAGGGGTCAAGGGAGCAAGGGGTCAAGGGAGCAAGGGCCCGTTCGGGAACCCGGCTGACGCCAGGCCACCTGACGCAGGCACCGTCGTCGCTGCCTACGTCGAAGCTGTCCGACAAGCCGAGGGCATCCTCGACAACCGCGCTAAAGGCCGCATCGCCAAAGACGCCGCGAGCCTGCTCAAGGGCGGCGCGCCACCCGACGTGCTCATCGAAGCCGCCCAACGCCTCGGCGCCAACGGGTTCGCCGACCTCGGCAACGAAGCCCGCCGGCTACACGCCGAACGCAACGGCATCGGCCCCCGTCCCAAGAGCCACGTCGAGCAAGGCGACGAGTTCCTGCGCCAATCGATGCTGCGCGCACAGCAAGCCGAAGCCAGCGGCATCACCCCATTCCGAGCCATCACCGGAGGCAAACCATGACCCCGACCGAGACGACCCGGCTCCTTGCCATCGCCCGCGCTTGCTACCCCGCGATGACGATGCCCGCCGGGATCGATGCCGTCTGGCACGAGCTGCTCGCTGACCTGGACTACTCCGAGGCTGAGGCCGCCGTCCTGACCCACGCCAAGATTGAGACGCGGATCGTCACGATCGCCGACATCCGAACCGGTGTCAGCAAGGCCAAGCGACCGTGGAAGGAGTGGTGACCGACGACCTCGACGGCATGTCGCTGCCGCATGACCCGTACGTCGAACGCACCACCGCCGGCGCCCTGCTCGCCCTCGGCACCGTCCCCGCCGAGTTCACCGTCAGCGCCGAAACGTGGCACGACCCGCACCTATCCGCTGTCGTCGCCGCCTGCCAACACCTCACCGCCGACAGCCGACCGTGCGACCCCGCCGCGGTCCGCACCGAACTGCTCCGCATCGGCAACCGCGGGCCCGCTGTCGACCCGGTGTGGCTCGCGGACCTGTACCGCGACGGCTGCACCGCCGGGAGTCTCACCCACCACGGCCGGACCTTGCTCGCGCTCGCAGCCCGCAGAGCCCTCACCCTCACCGCCGTCCGGGCACTGCAACAAGCCCGCAACCCCGCCGTCGACCCGTACGAAGCCGCCGCCCTTCTCGCCGTACAGACCGCTGCGCTCGCGGACAGCGCCGACCCACCACGACCCCCTACCAGTCAAGATCTGGAGACCTTCATGGCAGGTGATGACAGCTACGACTGGCTCGTCCCTGGACTGTTCGAACGCGGCGACCGCCTGATCGTTACTGGCGGCGAAGGCTCCGGGAAAAGCACGCTGATCCGGATGCTGGCCGTCACGACCGCTAGCGGCGTCCACCCGTTCCAGATCGGACGGGCAGCGACGACCCCGCGGCGGGTCTTGCTTGTGGACCTTGAGAACGGCGAACGACACCTACGCCGAGCTTTACGCGCCCTGTCGCAGCAAGCCACCGACACCGGCCATCCCGTCAGCCCGGGGATGCTCACCGTCGAAAGCCGACCGTCCGGGATCGACCTCACCCGACCAGACGACGCTGCGTGGCTCCGGGCGCTGTGCGACCACCTGCGACCCGAGCTCCTGGTCATCGGCCCGCTGTACCGGATGCACGCCCGGGACATGAACCTGGAAGAGCCCGCACGCGCCCTGACCGCCGTCATCGACAGCATCCGGGCTGCGCACGGCTGCGCCATCGTCATGGAGACCCACGCCGGCCACGGACCATCCGGTCAGGTCCGCAGCCTGCGCCCCATCGGTAGCAGCTTGTTCATGCGCTGGCCTGAGTTCGGCTATGGCCTACGTGACACTGAGGGCGACAGCGGCGTGATGCGCCTGGTGGAGTGGCGAGGGCCCCGCGACGAACGGGACTTCCCGAAGCATCTCGCCCGCGGCGGTCCTGGTGAATGGCCGTGGCGGGAGTACCGCAGCTACCGCAGCGACTGGCAGGGAGCCGCATGAGCAGAACCCGACCGACCAGTTCCGAGCTGAGCGCGTTGCAGCACTCGTGCCGGTCGTGCGAGCAACGAGCAGGCCAGTGGTGCATCGCGGACTACTGGCCAGCAATGGCCACGATCGCGACGAGATACTGGGCGGTAGTCCTGCATCGTCCCAGGTGGGACGCGCTGGCTGAGGCAAACCGGGTGAGCGCATGACCCGCCAGCCACCTGCCTCCGGGCTGGTCCTGCGCCCCTACGACGACAAGGCGTACTGCGTTCATGACCGGACAACCGGCGCAGACCTTGGGTACGTCATAGCAAGGCATGACGACTGGACTGCCTACGGCTTCGGCATGCGGCCACTCGCAGACGGTCGCACCCGCTCCGCTGCTCTCGCAGCCGCTTGGCCCGAGAAGCACCCCACCCGCCCCGCTCAGCCTCCCGGCCTGGTAGGTGGGCAGTCGGGTGAGGGTGACGGTCCGAACGGCCCGCAGAACGACGCACAGACGTGATGTCACGCGCCGAGCTGACACCCATCGCGACGGAAGCCGACCTCATCGCCGCCGCTGCGCCACCGGGCATCTACGGCAACGTCACCAGGTGGATGATCCAACTGATAGGTGACCACTGCATCCCGGCCCCTGACGGCGGCTGTCGCTGCTTGCACTCAGACGTGGAAGACGAGACCAAGCTCTATGGGGTCGAGTGGGACCCGACCTTACGGCTGTGACCACCCGACACACAGATGGGGGAGCGGCATGACGGTTCGGTGTAGCAGGTGCGACTGGCGCCCTGACGACGAGCTTGCTGCTGAGGTCGGCCACCGCGAGCAGCTCGCCTTCCACGCCGCCGAGTCCGATCACCCCCTCTGCATCTGCTGCATGAGGTCGCTGCAGAAGTTCGAGAACGGCTTCACCTGCGACGGGTGCCTCAACGAGGCTCGCGTCCTGCTCGCCGGCATCGTCACGATGTGGCAAGAGCTCCCCCAACACCTCGGTCACCTACGGTCGCCGAGCTACGACAGCGACCGGCCTGGCGCCAGCGACGGCCGGCCGCTCCTCGGCGGGGACCTGCTCGCGATGCTCGCGAAGGGCAGCCGCGGGGACAGCGAGGACGGGCACAGCACGAAAGACGGCGATCTGTTGTCCGTCAGCTTCGAACTTGGCTGGTGGGCGGAGGAGTGGCGGCAGCTCCGAGGCGAACGTAAGCCGCTGCGGTCCGCCACGCAGATCACCGGCTACCTAGAGCGCAAGGCTCAGTGGGCGGCTACCAGCTTCCCCGGCTTCGACCGGTACCTGATTGATCTCCGCAAGGTGCACGGGATGCTCGAGCGCGCCACCTGCCGGCACACGCGGGACGAGCGCACCAACACCGACTGCTTCCACTGCGGTGGTGTCCTGACCCGCCGCACCCAACCCGACGGGCTCCTCGACACCGACGCGACCTGCCGGACCTGCCGCCGCCGCTACACCCCCGCCGAGTACCTGCTGGCGCAGGCCGACACGATCACGACCGCCCGGGAGTCTCTCGGCTGGGTCACCGTCGCCGCCGCCTCTTTCGCAGCGCAACGCTCCACGAAGACAATCCGGCAGTGGGTCGAGCAAGGCAAGATCCCTCAAGAACCCGATCCGGTTACCGGAGCCATGCAGGTTTGGTACCCGGCCATACACGAACTCGACACGACTACGGCGCGTCAGCTGCGGCGCGCTTGACAAGATCCTCACGCTCACAGACACTCAGCGTGACAGCACGACTATGCCCAGGGCACCAACTGGGAGGCGACGTGACGCACTCAGTGTGGGTGGAGCCGTGGCGCTGTCTGCTACTCGGGCACGCCTGGCGGGACGTACCGATGAAGCTCGCTCCCGATGGTGTGTGGCGGCCAACTCGCTGGGCGTACCGATGCCGGCGCAGGAAGTGCCAGACGTGGTGGACCGGACAGTGACGGCGACTCCCCGGGTCTGCACCGGGTGCAATACCCCACTCACTCACACCGCCGGCATGACCGTGCTGTGCAAGCACTGCGACCGCCGCTGTGAACGCCTCGCGTGCACCCGGTGCCTCCACGCAAGCCGCACCCCCACCGACCGGCGATGACGTGAACACCATGAGGGGGGGAACGTGGTAGCCGCCCGCCGAACCCGGACCATCATCACCGCAGAACGGGACAGCAAGGCTGCGCATCTACGGGCACAGGGACGCACGTACCGCCAGATCGGCTCCGAGATGGGTGTCCAAGTCGCCACGGCGTACAAGATGGTTGGCCGTGCAATCGCGTCCGCTCCGGTCGAGGCCGTCAACGAACTCCGCGCGATCGAGTCCGAGCGGCTGACGGCGGTGATCGCGAAGGCGTGGGAGATCGTGCACGCCGACCACCCGTACGTCAGCGCCGGCCGGTTGCTGACTGGGGTGCAGGACGCCGGTCCGGTCCTCGCCGCTCTGAACCTGATCCGGACCACGTCCGAGAGCCTGCGGAAGTTGTACGGCTTGGATGCCCCCGCCCGGCAGACGATCACTGTCATCACCGAGGACGCCGTCGACGCCGAACTGCGGCGGCTCGAGACCGAAGTGGCCGCGCTTGATGCGGAGGTCCCAGCGGGAGGGTAAGCGATGACAGCAGCCGCCCCCCGGACCGTCATCGAAGCCCCCCCGGACAAGATCCGTCGGCTGGCCGAGATGCAGGAACGGTTGCGGCAGGCCCACACGGACAGCATGAAGCATCGGGTGTTCCCGCTCCTGGGCTACGAGCCGACACCGAAGCAGCAGAAGTTCCACGACGCTCCCGAGTTCGATGTGCTTTTCGGCGGCAGCCTCGGCGGCGGGAAGAGCCTCGCTCTGCTGATGCAGGGCATCCATGACTGCGCCACCCACGCCGGGCTGCGAGTTGGAGCGTTCCGCCGCTCCTACCCGGAACTGCAAAGCTCACTGATCGCCGAGCTAGGCAAGTACGGGTTCGCCCACGCGCTCGGCGCGTCGTGGAACGGCACGGACCGCGTCCTGACGTTCCCCAACAACAGCGTGATGATGTTCCGGTACGCCGAGAACCTCCAAGACGCCAGCAGGCAGCAAGGCGGGGAGTTCCAACGCCTGCTCATCGACGAACGCACCCTGATGCCGCCCGATGTCATCACCTACCTCGAGAGCCGCCTGCGGTCAGGGCGCAAGAGCGTCCCGGTGCTGGGAATTCGGTCGAGCACGAACCCCGGCGGTGTCGGGCACGGCGCTGTGAAGACCCGCTACATCGACGCGTACACCGTCGTCAACGGCCAGCGCATCCCCGGTACGAACTACGGGCAAAGCACCTACACCGACGTCCGTGGCCGTCAGGTCCGGTTCATCCCAAGCCGAGCCGCCGACAACCCGCACCTGAATGCCGAGTACCTCACCGACCTCGACGGCCTCCCCAAAGCGCAACGTGCCGCGTTCCGTGACGGATCGTGGGACAGCTTCGCCGGCCAGTACTTCCCCGAGTGGAACCGCGACCGGCACGTCATCCGTCCCTTCTCGGTTCCAGGGGAGTGGCACCGCGTAGCCGGAGTCGACAAAGGCAACATCCACCCATGGGCTGTGGAATGGGTTGCGCAGGACGGCGACGGACGGGCCTACGTCTACCGCGAGATCTACCGCCCCGGTGTCAACATCAACGACCAGGGCCGGCTCATCGCCGAAGCTGAAGCACCTACGGGTGAGCAGGTCACGCACTTCGGTGGGCACGACCTGTGGGGCAAAGTCGGGGAGCAGCACACCGCCGCCGAGCGCTACCGCCTCGCCGACCTTCGGCTGGTCCAAGCCGACATCAGCCGCATCCCCGGCTGGGACCGGATGCGGACCTACCTCAACGAAGCCCCCGCCTGCGACTCCCACCGCGCCCAAGGCTGGGACACCTGCCCGTTGCTGCACATCTTCTCCACCTGCACCGGGATCATCAGTGAGCTACCGAACCTGGTTCACGACCGGCTCCGCCCCGAAGACCTGACGAAGACCAGCGATGATGCCGCCGACGCCCTGCGCTACGCCCTCATGGCGCTACCTGACCGGCCGGAACGGATCCTGCTCCCGAACCCGACGCCGGACTACGACCGGACCGGACGGGGCCTGACCGACGACCTGCTCAGCGCCGCCTTCTAACAGCCGGGAGGCCTCGCCGTGCCCGAGCTGAGCCCATCCCTCGAGACCGAGATCGGCACCGCCCAGCCCTACGGCTGGAACTACTCGACGTCGTCCTACCCGATCGACCTCACCGAGCAGAACGCGGCAACGGCGTGGCCGGCATCAGTCGCCACCTACGACCTGATGAGCAAAGACGCCCAGGTCGCTTCGCTGTACCGGGCGGTGACCCTGCCGATCCGGCAGGCGCAGTGGAGCATCGACCCGAACGGCGCCTCGGATGAGGTGACGGCGTTCGTCGCCGACGACCTCGGCCTACCGATCCTCGGCGCCGCGCCCACCACCCGCCGCCGGGCCAAAGGCAGGTTCTCCTGGCCGGACCATCTCCGGCAGGCACTGCTCAGCCTCCGGTACGGCTTCATGCCGTTCGAGCAGACCTACCAGATCGTCGGGTCCGGCCCGAACGCCCGCGCGCACCTCAGCAAGCTCGGCCCACGGATGCCACAGACCATCAGCAAGATCAGCAGCGACGCCGGCGGCGGCTTGGCAAGCGTCACCCAAACCATCGCCGGCCAGAAAGGCGGCGCCCCCGAAGACATCGGCGTGGACCGGCTTGTCTTCTACTGCCACGAACGTGAAGGCGCCGCCTGGCAGGGCGTGAGCCTGTTCCGGCCGATGTACCGCGAGTGGCTCCTGAAAGACCGCCTGATCCGGGTCAACGCCATGACGTTGGAGCGCAACGGCATGGGTATCCCGATCATCGAAGCCCCACCCGGTGCGATCAAAGCCGACATGGACATGCTGGCGAAGCTCGCGCAGGAATGGCGGGCAGGCGACAAGGCCGGCGGGTCGATCCCGCACGGCACGAAACTCGCCCTGAAGGGCGTCGAAGGGCACCTCCCGGACATCCTCGCCGCGTTGCAGTACCACGACGCCGCGATGAGCAAGCTCGTCCACGCGCAGTTCCTGGAACTCGGCGGGCAGAAGACGTCGGGGAACCGGGCGCTCGCCGGGGTGTTCCGGGACTTCTTCGACCTCGGATTGGACGCGATCGGTCAGGGCATCGCCGATGTCGGCACCGATCACATCGTTGAGGACATCGTCGACCTCAACTTCGGCGAGGACACTCCCTCACCCCGGCTGATGGTGGCGCAGGTCGCGATCGACGAGGACTTGACCCCGGAGCAGGCCGTGGCCCTGTCCGAAGCCGGGATCCTCACCGCCGACGACGACCTCGAGGCATACTTCCGGACCCGCTACCGCCTCCCCCGCCGCCCGGACGGTGAACCACGGCCGGTTCAGCGCCTCGGTGGCGGCACCACCCCGCTGGTCGCAGCGAGGCAGGGACGTACCGCCTCGCACCGCGTCACCGCAGCGGCGGCAGGGGATGGTGGGGAGGCCGGTGATGACCTCCCCGAACCACTGGGCACTCTCTATCGCCGCAGGCACGCCTTGGAAGTTGCACAGAACACCTCGTTGGCTGCTGTCCTGCCGGTGTGGCGGGCATCGGTCGACCTGACCGCCGTTCTGGCCGCTACTGGGATCGTGCAGGCGGACAGCGTCCAGCCGTCCAGCCCGGACCCGCGAGCTCTCGCCGCGGAGGTCGCCGCGGAGCAGGCCCTGACGTCTTCGCTGACCACGAACGCTGGGCAGGCACTGCGGGACACTGCGCACACCGGCCTGGTGCAGTCTTACGCTGAAGGTCAGGCCGGGGCGCGGCAGCTCGTGAGTGTCACGACCGGCCAGATCGGCGTCGACCTCGCCGCGATGAGCGTTGACTTCGCTGATGCGGTCGCCGCCGCCGACAACCTCGACTCGCTGTGGACCGAAGCCGATGCGTGGCTCGCCGAGCACGTCGGTGTCGTGTCCCGCGCCCTCGGTGACGCCGTGGGGCAGGCACTGACGGACGGAACCGGCCGCGATGAGCTACTCAGCTCCCTTGAGGGTGTCATTGAGGACGGCACGCTTGCGGAGGTGCTGTACGACCACGCGATGGCGACCGCGCTCGGGCAAGGCGCCGCGGACCTGTACCAGAGCGAGAACGTCGCCTCGGTGGACTGGTCCACCGCCGGGGACAGCCGCGTCGACCAAGTGTGCGAGACGTACGAGACCAACAGCCCGTACGCCCTCGCTGACGCACCCAGCGTGCCAGCCCACGTCGGCTGCCGTTGCAATATTCAACCCGCCGACGACGCGATCCGCGCTTTGCTCGCCCCTGCCTCTGACGGTCTCAGCGCCGAGTAGGAGGTCCGTCGTGACGACTCCCACCGTCCTGGCCGCACCGATCCTCGGCCACGTCGAAGGCGTCGACCTCATCACCACCGGGACGTGGGTCGCCGCTTCTGGCCCCTTCCTGCCCACCACCGCGATCATCGCCGCAGCCGTCGCTGCCCTTGACTGCCCCGCAGTCCGCAAACCCGTCCTGAAAGCCGGGCACGACGGCAACCACGGCGTCGGGGAACCAGCACTGGGCTACGTCGACAACCTCCGCCTCGGCGACAACGGCCGGACCTTGCTCTCGGACTGGCGCGGGATGCCCGCCTGGCTTACCGAAGCCGACCCCGACGGCCAGAGCATCCTCGCCAGCGCCTACCCGGACCGCTCCATCGAAGGTGAGTACGCCTACCACTGCCAACTCGGCCACGAACACCCCTTCGTCGTCCACGCCGTCGCGCTACTCGGCATCGAACGACCCGCGATCGGGACGCTCCAGTCACTGCAGGCGCTGTACGGCGTCGTCGCCGCAACCAGCGCCAGCCCCGGCGGTCACCTCGTCACCCTCACCCACCAGGAGAGCCCCGTGCCCGCTCAGGTCACCGCAGCCACCACAACCGACGATGTGCGGCGCGCGTTCTACCTCACCCCAGCCGGCTCGGACTGGGACGTGTGGATCCAGGAGATGTTCATCGACCCCCCCGAGCTGATCGTCGCCGACGACGACAACGCCGGACTGAGCCGGGTGCCGTACACCGTCGACAACGCCGGGGCAGTCACCTTCGGTGACTGGCAGAACGTCAAGGTCACCTACGTCGCCGCCCGGGCACAGGCAGCCCCGGCCGCCGTCACCTACGCCACCCACGACGAGAGCCGCGCCGTGACGGCAGCGGCCACCACCCAACAGCTCCCGCCGGCACCCGCCGCCGGGATGGTCGCCACCGCAGGTGGCACCACCACCGCACTGGAGGAGCCCATGCCGGACACTCTGTCCGTTGGTCTGCGGGAGCGACTCGGCGGCACCCTCGCCGACGACGCCGACGAGGCCACTCTGCTCGCCGCGCTTGACGAGGCACTCGCCGAACGCGCCGACACAACCCCGCCCGTCCCGACCACCGCACCCGCACCGGCCGCGACTGGCACGGTCCTGGTCGACGCCACCCAGCTCCAGCAGCTCCGCGTCGACGCCGCCGCCGGGGCGCAGGCCCGCGCCACCCAGCTCGTGGAGCAGCGAACCGGACTCGTCGACGCCGCAGTCCGTGACGGTCGTGTCCCACCCGCCCGCCGGGACGCATGGATCGCCCAGCTCACCGCCGACCCCGGAGCCGAGACCGTCCTGGCGTCCCTCGCGCCCATCGCCGTCCCGCTGACCGCAAAGGGCTTGGACACCGACGAGAGCGGTCAGGCCGCCGCGACCGTCACCGCCATCCACGAGACCCCCGCCTACAAGAACTGGAGCGCCGGCCGATGAGCGGTATCCCGATCCACCTCAAGATCGGGCCGAAGACCTACACCCCCGCCGAGAACATCCTCGGTGGGCAGGTGGTCGAGGCCCGCCCGAACGGCCGCATCGGCGTGGCCGCCGCTGGCAGCGTGACCACCCTTGGGGTGGCGCTGTTCGACGGTGAGGCACCGGAGGCAGTCGCCCTCGGCACCACGGTCGTCAACGGCCGGCCGCTGCTGGTCGCCGGGTTCACCCCGGTCGCCGTCGCGGTCGCTTACAGCGGCATGGAGGTCCCCGTGACCTACAGCGCCGCTGCCACGCTCGGGCAGCAGCTCGTCGTGACCGCGAACGGGCAGGTGGCGCCCGGCGGCAGTGCTGCCATCCCGGCCCGCACGTTCAACGATGGTGCGACGACCCTCAACAGCGCCGTCGTGACCAGCGCCACTGCCGCCTTCACCGCCGCAGACGTCGGACGTGGTATCTCCGGCGCGGGTATTCCGGCGGGCACGACCGTACTGTCCGTCCAGTCCGGGACGTCCCTGACGATGAGCGCGAACGCCACGGCCACCGCCGCAGGCGTCAGCGTCACGCTCGCCGCAGTCGCCGCCACGTCGGCTGCCGCCGGCACGGTCGTCGGCAAGTGCACCGACACCACCCCGGCAGGCGTCGCCGCCGGGACCACCGGTCTCATGACCATCCTCTAGAAGGGGCCGACATGCCTGTTGGTGTTCTCAGCATTTCCGACGGTGCGCGTACCACCGTCAACGATCTCATCGGTGCGCCGATGCTGATCCCGGCCAGGATCTTGGATCTCCTGTCCAACCACTTCATCACCGACACGATCTTCCGTGACGCCGGCCCGAACGCCAACGGCCTGGTCGAGTACCACGAGAGCAACCCGCTGTACCTCGGTCAGGACGTGGAGACCGTCGCGGAGTTCGCGGAGATCCCCGTGGCCGCCGGTCAGCTCGGGCTGCCCCGCATCGCCTACGCGCTGAAGAAGGCGCTTGGCATCCGAATTAGCCGCGAGATGCGCGACGAGAACAAGATGCAGTTCGTCGCGCTCCAGCTGACCCAGCTCGTCAACACGATCCGGCGGGCGGATGACCGGGCGTTGCGGGCCGCGCTGATGGACCCGCGCATCCCGACGATCGCGGCGACGTTGGCCTGGACGGACCCGAACGCCCAGGTCCGCCGGGACATCGCCAACGCCGCGTTCCAGGTGGGTTTGGCGAGGCCGGCGGCGAGCCAGCAGGACGACGTGTTCGGCTACGTCGCCGACACACTGGTTCTGCCGAACAGCGTCGTGCCGGTGCTGCAGGCCAGCGACAACTTCAACCGGATCTACGTGAACAGCCCGCTGGTATCCGAAGCGATCAGCTACACCGGCCGGCTGCCGCAGAAGGTGCTGGGTCTGGACACTTTGCTGTCCTGGTCCTGGCCGAACGATCGGGCGCTGGTCGTTGAGCGCAAGACGCTCGGCTTCTACAGCGACACCCGGCCGCTGGAGGCGACCGGGTTGTACGGCGAGGGCAACGGGCCGAACGGCGGTCCCACCGAGTCATGGAGGTCAGACGTGAGTCACAAACGAGCGATGGGGGCCGACCAGCCCCTGGCCGCCTGCTGGATCACGGGGGTGAACGCGCCGTGACCACCCCCGTGGACGTGAACAGCATCCAGGCAGGCGACTACGAACTGGTCGCCGAGCTGTACGACCAGCCCGCGCCCGGGTTGAAGCCCAGCGACCCGTTCGACTTCACCCGTTACAAGAAGGGTGACGTGGTGAATCTGAGCGTCACGGAGGCCAAGCGGCTGGTCACGGCCGGCGCGGTCGTGAAGCCCGGGGAGGCCGAAAAGATGCGCGCCCAGGCGATGGCCGCGTCAATGCAGGCGCACCTGGCAGCGCTTCCGGACGAGGTGCGGGGCGAGATCCTGGCGACGTTCCAGCCGCCCGAACCGGCTGCGCCTGCCGACCCGCAGACGCCGGTCGAGCAGCAGCACAACCCGGCCGCCACCCCGGCCGCCCGAGTCAAGAAGTAGCAACCCAGGGCCCACCGGGGGCCTTGGCACCGCCCGGCGGCTGACGCGCATCGCGAGCAGAGTTCTGCCGTGGTCAGACCGCTCGCAGCACGACGCGTGGCGCGCCGGCTACCTCGAAGGCCTTCACGACGCCCGCACTTACGCAACTCCTGACACGGAGTAGGAGATCTGCTGTGGCTATTGTCGTCGCGACTGGCACGACCGGACCGGGGGACGTCGCGGTCTACCTGCAGCAGCGCATCCGTACGCGGGACGGCAACACCGGCGGGACGCTGGACGCGACCACGGTTCCGACCGCCGCGCAAGTCCAGGCCCTCATCGGCAAGGTCACTTCTGACGTGACCGGCGGCCTGGGTGTCATCCCCCCGGCCTTGGCTGGCCTAGTCCAGACCGCCGTCGAACTCGGGACCGCGACGCTGGTGCTTCTGCAGTTCTTCGAGAACGACCAGTCCTACAAGGACCTCGACGCCCGCTACCAATCGTCGCTGACCCGGCTGCGGGAAGCCGTCGACGTCGCGAACACCACCGGGGACCCGAACGCGGTCAGCGCTGAGGACGGCAAGGGTGGGAAGGGCAACGCGGAGCGCCCCCCGGCCCCGTCGTTCAGCTTCCCCATTACTCAGCCCAGCACCTACAGCTACCCGTTGCCTGTCACGACCGCCTATGAGCGGTACTAGTGACGGCGCCACTGAACCCACCGACCGGGACGGCCGTTGATCTGGAATGTGCATGGCTGAGCGCCGACCCGGCCGTGACTGCCTACCTGCCCGGTGGGGTGCTGCCGTGGATGCGGACCCGCGCCGAAGGTGTGAAAGTCGCTGAGTTGCGGCTGGAACGCACGGAGGAACGCCGGCAGGCCAACGGCCAGTCTGAAGTCATCCACCAAGTGATCCTGCGGGTGTCGTGGCCGACCGCGAACGCCGCCTCCAGCTCCGCTGATGACCAGGCGTATCTGCATGGGGCCTGCACCGCTCTACGTGCCCGGATCCGTGGGGTGCTGGGGGATCACACCCACGGCGGGGCGTTCGCGTCCGCTGGTGATACCGCAGACGGCAACGCCCGCGGTATCGACGTCACCTACGAAGACCCGCTGCGCACGCCCACCGAGGGCAACCCGGTCCTACTCGCGGTCATCCGGTACGGCCTGACCGAAAACCTGCTCACCGCCTAGGAGCCGCTGTGAAGACCGTGAAGAACGTCACCGACCAGACCCTGATCTTCCCGACGCTCAACCCGCCGCTGAGCCTGGCGCCCGGTGAGGTCGGTGAGGCCAACGTCGAAGCCGACATCAACCTGATCGGCACCGAGAAGGCGCTGAAGAAGGACGACGTCACCGCCGGCAACGCAGATGCGGCCGCCGCAGTCCCCGTCACCGACCCGGCACCGGTCCTGACCGACGCGACGCAGCTCGCGCACCCCGCCGCGACCGTCCCCGGCGTCGAACCGATCGCCCCGGACACCCCACCCGCCGCCTGACCCAGCCCGCCTGACCTTCACCTCGCTCGACTGTCCCAGGAGGACCCGTGTCCAAGCTCAGCAGGCTCTCATACGTCGGGCTCGGCAAGGAGACCGTCATGGGGACCGCGGTTGCCCCCACCGTGTTCCCGCCGACGACCGCGAACGGCCCGGAAGACATCATCGCGCCGTTGCGGGACGAGTCCTTCCGCGGCAACGACAGCCTCCTGCAAGGCCTGTACGGCGGCGCCGCCGACAGCACCTACGACATCGCCGGGATGCCCTACCCGGACACGTTCGGGAACTTCCTGCGGGCCATCATCGGCCCGGACGTGGTCACTGCTCCCGTTGCGCCCGCGACCCTGAGCGGGCACCTGTTCAAGAGCAACAACACCCAAGCACCCACCTACACCCTCACCGACTACGACCTCGTGGAGGCCCGGGCGTTCCCCGGCTGCCTACTCAGCGACCTCAACATCAAGATCGACACGAAGGGCGCGGTCACCTACGACGCGAAATGGATGGGCTGGCCGTCCGCCGGCGCCGCGACTCCCGTCCCGCCGTTCACCGCCCTGCAGCCGTGGTTGGGGTGGCAGCTCACCTGGTCCGCCGGCGGCGTCAGCAGCACCCGCGTCGAGACCACCGACCTGAACTTCAAACGAGCCGTCGACATGATCGCGGGCAGCGACGGCATCCAAAGCCCCCGTGAAAGTTTCGCGGAAGGCCTCGGGTTCACCGCCACCGCCAAGATCCTGTTCGAGGACAACACTGACCTCAACCGGTTCCTGACCTACGCGCAGCAGGCCGTCACTGCCACCCTCACCCAGCCCCTTTCGCAGGGCGGCGCGATCCTGGCTGTCACCTGCTCGAAGGCGTCGTGGAACAAGGCGAAGCGGGACATGTCCGGGAAGTACGCCACGTTGGACGTCAACATCGACGGGGTCTACAACGCCACCGACGCCGGCCCCGCGCAGGTCACGCTCACCGGCCCGCAAGCAACCGCCTACTGATGGACGACGACCGCCCCGACGAGATCGTCGTCCTACTCCCCGACGACGACGACGACCCTGCGCCTGCCTGGGCGCGGGAGCTTGCCAACCGATTCAACCAGATGGAGACACGCATCATGGCCGACCAGGACAAGCTCGACACCGACGTCAAGGCCCTGCTCGCTGGGCTAGGCAACGTCGAGAAGGAGGTCGCGGCGCTGAAGGCCCAGCCGGCCGCCCCGAGCCTAGACTTCACCGGCTTGGACGCGGCGGTCGCCCGGCTCCAGACCGACGCGCCCGCGCCAGCGGCCCCGCCTGCGGCGACACCGCCCACGGCACAGCCCGCGACACCTGCGACACCGCCTGCCGCACCCTCCCGGCCGCTCTACACCCACGTCGGGAACACCCCGATCGACAGCGCCACCTGGCCCAAGGCGTCCGAGACCGCCGCGAACGGCGAGACGCTTTACACCTTCAGCGGCGACACCCCCGGCGCCGGGCACACTGGCACGTCCGCCGAGTGGGTGGCCTACACCCCGCCCGCTTCCGCCTGACCCCCCTGTAGCGCCTCACCCGTCCGTGCCTGGCTTCTCCAGGAACAGGTGCGGGCGGGTGAGAGCACCAACCAACCCTGGAGACCGCAGATGAGCAGCAACCGAACGATCACCCAAACCTTCGAGGCGCTCGGCGACGACGTATACGTGACGATCAAAAACCCGGACTTCTGCACCGACGCGCAACTCGCCCCCAAGACCGACATCTCCAAGATCAAGGACCGGGGTAAGCAGACAGAGGCAGCGGACCGGTGGCTCGCCTCGTTCGTCGTGGACTGGAACGTCTACGACACCACCGACGAGAGCGACAGCCCGGCGGTGCTGGGCGACCCCGACGAGCACACCATCGCCTTGTGCTCAGCGAAGATCACTAGGTGGATTGTGGCGCAGGTCCAGGCCGTCTCCGACCCTCTCTAGACCCCGTCGAGCAGATCACCGAGGACTACCGCCGGTGGGCGAGTGGCGAACTCAACCCGGACGGTGCCCTTGACGACCGGGGTGTCCCCGCCGCCTACCCACTGCCTGGGCACGGCGTTGACTTCGAGCTCGCTGAGGCGTTCGGGTGGACATGGGAGCAGGTACAGGCAACACCGCTGCTGATCCGGCGGCTGTGGTTCCAGTTCCTGATGGTCCGGCGCCTCATCGAAGCTGAACGCAGCGAACGCCAGCAAGCCGCGACCCCGCCGACCGACCAGGACCGCAGAGGCGCCCAGGACGAGATAGCCGCCGCGCAGGCTGCGGTAGCGGCGCAGGAGGCTCGTGGTGGCTGAGGAGTTCACTACCGCCGCCGTCGTGCGCCTTGAGGCGCGGCTGTCGGCCACGACGGGCATTGCGATGCAGCAGGCCGTCCTGGCGGTCGCGCTTGCCGGCGAACGACAGGCGAAGCTCAACGCCAGTAGCGGTGCGCACCGCAAAGGCACCAAGACACCCGCGACCCGCTACGAGACCGGGCCGGCCAGAATCTCCGGCAATCTAGTGCGCAGCGTCACCCACGACCGGGTGACCCGCGAAGGCACCGTGTTCACCACCCGGATCGGTGTCGCAGGGTCCGCGCCGTACGGCAAGTGGGTCGAGAAGCTCGGCTACGAGTTCATGGCCCCCACGTCCCGGTTCCTCAAGACCATCGTCGTCCCCGTCGCTGAGGCCGCGTTCCGCGCGGCGTTCCGCGCCCGATAGAGGCAGGGGTGCGCTGTGGCTGAAGACGTCACCGATCTTGTCATCAACCTCATCGGCAACAGCACGTCCGCGGTCGGTGCGTATGAACGGGCGACAGTTGCCGGCACCGAAGCCGCGGCCGCTGCCGAGCGGGCGAAGGTCGCGACGGTCAGTGCGGGTGAGGCCAGTGCGGTCGCTGGTGGCGCTGCCGCCCGGGCCGCTGGTGATGTGGAGCGAAGCGGCAACCGGTGGACGGCCGCTGCCGAGCGCGGCAAGCAGTCCTTCAAGGGCTTGGGGCTGGCCGCTGCCGCCATCTTCGTCGGTTCGATCTACAGCGCGGTCGAGTTCGAGAAGCAGATGGAGCTGATCCACACCCAGGCCGGCGCGTCGCAGGCCGAGGTGAAGAACCTCACCGGCGCGGTCCTGGCGATGGCCCCGGCAGTCGGGATCGGCCCGACAAAGCTCGCTGAGGGCCTGTACCACATCGAAAGCGTCGGCTACCGCGGTGCGGACGCCATGAAGGTGCTGAAGGCCTCCGCTGACGGCGCGAAGGTCGGCAACGCCGACCTGGACGCGACGACCTACGCCCTGACGTCGGTGATGAACACCTTCGGCCTGAAAGCCTCCGATGCGGGCCGGACCATGGCCCAGCTCAACGCGATCGTCGGTACCGGCGACATGCGGATGCAGGACCTGAACGGCGCGATCGGCTCCGGGTTCCTTGCCGCCGCCGACACGTTCGGGATCAGCTTGCAGTCCGCCGGCGCCGCCCTGGCCTACCTGACGGACCGCGGGTCGAAGGCGGACGAGAGCGCCACCCGACTGAAGATGAGCTTCGCCCTGCTCGGTGCGCCCTCAGGCAAGGCCGCCGGTCTGTTGAAGGCCATCGGGATCAGCGCCGAGGAAGTACACGCACGGACCGGCGCGATGACCGCGGCGCTGAAGAAGTCCGGGCTGACGACGCTGCAACTCTCGCACGACCTCAAGCAGCCCAACGGCCTCGGTGTCGCGCTGCAGGACCTCAAGACGCACCTGGCGAACTCCGGGCTGTCCGCGTCGCAGGCCGCCACCCTGATCTCCAAGGCGTTCGGTGGCGGCCGGTCCGGCGCCGCGATCATGAGCTTGTACGCGCACCTGGACGTCCTGAAGCAGAAGTTCGACGCGCAAAGCGTCGCGGCGAAGAACTTCGGGCAGGACGTCGAGGCGACGCATCACACAGCGGCGTTCGCGATCGACGCGCTGAAGGCTTCCGTGTCGACGCTGGCCATCCGATTGGGGACGGCGTTGCTCCCGGCCTTTCGGCGCGTTGTCCAGATCGTCACTGAAGTCGTGGCGTGGCTCGGGAAGCACACGGCTACCGCGACCGCGCTGGCTGGCTTCCTAGGCGGGGCGATGCTGATAGCGCTCGCCGCCTACACCGTCTCCATGGTCGCCGCGGCCGCCGCCACTATCGCCGCGACCTGGCCGATCCTGGCGGTCATCGCCGCGCTTACACTGCTGGTCGCCGGTTTCGCATACGCGTGGCAACACTCGGAGTCGTTCCGGGACGTTGTCCTGAAGGTCATTGACGTCGTTAAGACTGGCTTCTACGCCGCGGTTTACCTGATCTTGGGTTACCTACACACGCTGGCGGAGTTCTGGCTGGAGACGGCTGGCGGAATCTTGCACGCAGCCGCTCTAATGCTCGGGTGGGTGCCGGGTCTCGGAGGCAAGCTGAAAGCGGCCGACCGCGCCTTCCGCGGGTTCAAGGACGGCGCCCTCGACACGATCAGCAAGCTGCAAGACGGCATGAAGACCCGAATGGAAGCGGCGGCGAAGCAGACCGCTTACCAGTCGGCGTTGACCGGGCAGGCGCTGAAGGCCGGCATCCTGGATCGGCTCCCGGCGTATCAGGCGATTGCCGACAAGTACGGCAAGACGCTCCCGCAGGTGCTCCGGGACGCCCGCCTGCCAGCGGGCGATGCGGCAAAGATCATGACGCAGGCCGTTGACGCTGGCGTCCGGTCCCAGCTCGACCGGGTTCGGGCGGGCGGTCAGCGGATAGGTGCGGGTGTTGTCGAGGGAGTAGCGGCGCACGTCGGGCTCGCGGGCCAAGCCGGCCAGAACCTGGCGATGAGCGCCCGGGGTGGTGTGTCGAGTGTCGGTGGGTTCGACCAGCTCGGGCAGAACGCCGGCCAGGGCTACGTCAACGGCATGCAAGGCATGATCCAGCAGGCGTCGAACGCTGGGGCGAACATCGCCGCGGCAGCGATGGCGGCGGTTCAGTCCGCGCAGCAGTCCCACAGCCCGTCGCGGATGTTCCACAACCTCGGCAGGCACGCCGGGCAGGGTTATGCGCACGGCATGCGTTCCACCCACGGCATGATCTCTGAGGCGGCGCGGGACGCGGTGCAGGCAGCTAGGGATGCGATCGCGGACCGCAGCGAACACCACGGGGGCCGAACTCATCACCCCCGCCATCACAGTGGCGGCGCCACGCCACACGCGGGGCATCCGCACCAGCCGCACCAGGCTCGCGCACCGCACCACGGCGCGGTGCCGGCGTGCATCCCGATGTGCAAACCAGGGGCGGGCCAGTCCAAGCCGGCGGTCGCGGTGGTGCATATGCACGTCCACTTGGACGGCCGGGAGATCCACCGCAGCGTCCAGACCCATGAGTTGCAGTACCAGGGCCGTAACCCGCATCCCTCGACAACGATGAGTAGGGGGAGCAGTCGTGCCTGTTGAGGTCTTCGCGAACGCCCCCGCGACCGATCCGACACTGACGGTGGCGCTCGCGTCGGCAGCGGCGACTTCAGCGGTGCTCACGTCGGTCGCAGGTTTGCCTGTAGCGGACCCCACGGCGTTCCCGGCGTCCCAGTGGCGCGGGAGCTTCCTGGACGGCTCAGGGACCGTCCTGGAGCGGTTCATCTGCACCGACAGCCGCACGACGACGTTGACGCTGGTTCGGCAGGCTGAGGACGCCGTTGCGTTGCCGGCGGGGGTGTGGCCGGTCGGGACACGGGTGGCTCATGACCTGACGGCCGGGGCGATGGGCACAGTGCAGCAGAACCTGTTGCACAAGTGGCGCAGGCACGCGACGGTGACGCAGTCGATCCCGGCGAACACCACAACGACCATCGCCCTCGACACCCTTGACTTCGACAGCGCTGGCTTGGACCCTGGTCCGGCGAACACGGCGACGATCCGCCGTGCCGGCCTGTATCTGGTGTCGTGGGGTGGGTTGGGCTTCAACAACCCGGTCGCGACGATCTCGACCTACGGGTGGATCACGAAGAACGGGGTCACGGCGGGTGCCTCACGCATCGCGCCGATAACGTTCACCACGACTACCAACGGCTTGGTTGTCCTCGGCGACTCGGATCAGCAGCAGCTAGCCGTGGGGGACACGCTGGTCATGTCGGTGTACACGACGACCGCGGCGCCCACGAACCTCGGTGGCGGCCTGCCGTTCCTGTCCGTCGTCCGCCTCGGAGACTGACCCGTGGCCGTCCTGACGGGCGACCGTCTCGGCGTCGGCCCAGCCCGCCCCGGTCTGCTGCGCCTCGGCGCCCGCAACGGCGGTGCGCTCCCCGCTGCGCCGCCGGCCTACCCGAACTGGCCGACCCTGCAGTTCCAGCTCGCCGCCTACTCCGACCCGAACGACAAGGGCGGCCTGATCAACTGGACCGGCGCGATTGACATCACCAGCCGTGTCGTCGGTAGGTGGACCGCGCACCGCGGGGCGCCGTACGAACTAGGCCGGACCGAAACGGGTGAGATGACGGTCCCGGTCGATAACCGCGACGGCGCCCTGGACCCGGCGAACGGCGCGAGCCCCTACGCCGGGTACGTCCTGCCGTACCGGCCCATCCGCATCCTCAGCACCTGGCAAGGCGTGACCCGCCCGGTATTCACCGGGTTCGTGGAACGGTGGCCCACCGCATGGACGCGGGGCGGCAGGTTCGGGCAGTCCGACCTCGTGTGCGTGGATGCGCTCGCCATTCTCGCGCAGGCGTCGTTCCGCTCGGCGGTGCAGGACACGACCCTGGCCGACAATCCGCTGTACTACTGGACCCTCGCGGCAGTCGGCTCCCCGAACCCGAGTAGTCCAGCTACGTCGGTCAACAGCGCCAAGACTGACGCCGGGACGTGGAACGCGCCGCTAAGGTTCAACAACGGCACTGGCTACACGTCAGTCGCCTCGATCGTTCCCAAGGGTGACAGCGGGCAGGCCGTACAACTCGATGGGGCTACCTACGCGAACGTCGCATTGCAGGCAGGTGGCTATCCGAGGGTCAGCGCCACGGCCGGGATCAGCGCTTCCCTGTGGCTGGCAACAACAACCGCCGACTCTCAGCGCAGCCCCATGTGTCTGCTCGATGGCAACGGTGCCATCGCTTTCTCGTTTACGATTGACCCTTCTACCGGGCGCTTGCAGATCACGGATGGTGGCAGTGGTCTTACGACGACGCTGCCAGCCGCGAACTCCGGGAACCTTCACGACGGCCTGTCGCACCTCGTTAGCCTCAACGTCGAGTTCGGCACCTACACCGCGTTCGTTGACAACCTGCCGCCCTACGCCGCTCCACGCGCCGCCCCCGGCATTCTGACCATCACCAGCATCTACGCCGGGGGGGGCTACTTCAGCAACTTCATCGGCACCGTGGCGCACCTTGTCCTCCGCACGACCACGATCCCGACCACCCCGGCGCCGAACGGCACCCTGCGGCACACCGCCCTGTACCTCGCCGGCAAGACCGGCTTCGCGGGTGACACGACCGGCGTTCGAATCGCCCGGCTGCTGGACTACACCAACTTCAAGACACCCGACCTGCCCACACCGAAAGTCAGCCTCGATCGGGGCCTGTCCACCGTCGATGTCGTGTCGAACGGCGGGGGTTGCCTGTCCGCGGTCCTGACGACCGCGGACATGGACGAGATCGGCACGTTCTACGCGGACGCCGCCGGGGTCCTCACCTTCCGGCAACGTGACAGCCGGACCGTGACCGGGGCGGTCGCGTTCACCTTCGGGGAGCGCGTTGACCTCGGGGAGATCCCCGTCGAACACGACCTCGCGACCGACTTCGACCCGACGCTGGTCTACAACGACGTCAGCGTCACTGGGTGTCGGATCACCACGCCGCTGGACCGGGCGGACCTCACGTCACAGCGCCGCTACGGCACCCGCCCCCTCGCGCTGAGCACGAACCTCGACGCCTACGCCACCGACGTCGCCGTCCAGAACCGGGTCTCGGCGTTGCTCGCGACGTACAAGGACCCGCGGCAACGCATCCGGCAGCTCACCTTCAAGCCGTCCCACCTAGACCCGACGGTGTGCCCGAACGCGTGGCTCGCGGCCCTGAGTCTCGAGCGGGGTTCGCGGGTGCACGTCACCCAGCGGACCATCCCCACGATCAGCATGGACTGCCACGTCGAGAAGATCACCCACACCGTGGACCGGGTGACCGGCTGGACCGTGACGCTCCTGCTGAGCCCCACAAGCCTCGCTGCCGCCCTCGCGTTCTAGCCCTCACCCCCGTACCCCCTCGTTGCCCATTCGACCGTTGAGGGAGGCCAGATGCCCGGAACTTCCGACCCGGAGGTCATGCGCTACATCCTGGAGACCCTCACGACCCGGCTGGACCAGACCATCGGGCGGTTCGAGACGGTGCTGGGAGCGCTCGACGGCACGTACGTTCGGAAAGAGATCTACGACCGGGACCGCACGAACGCCACCGGGGTCGCTCTCGCGGCCGAGCAAGCGGTCCGGGTCACAACCACGGACCTGACCCGCCGGATGGACGCCGCGGACAAGGCCGCCCAAGCAGCAGACAAGGCCGCGAAAGAGAACCGGACAGCGCTGATCCGGATAGGCATCGGTGGTGCCGTCACCGTCGCCGGCAGCTTGATCGTCGCCGTCGCGTCCGCTGGCGGGTTCCACTGATGGCCGGGCGGCCAGAGGTATTCGCCGGGTCTCTCTCACCCGAGATGAGGAAGCTGCTCGACGGCCTTGACGACCTCACCGGCCGGCTGGAACTCGCTGTCAGCAACCTTGAGGACACCCTCGACCCCGACTCCGTTCGAGAGGACACCGATGACTGACCTTCCCGACGCGGGACCACCGACCGGTGCTGGCTGGACCGATGAGGTCGATGAGCACCTCGCAGAAGCCCGCGAACAGGACGCTGGTGTTGATCGGGCTACGACTGACCGGACCCAGGCCACCACGGACCGGGCGCAGGCCACGACCGACCGGGACCAAGCCACGACCGACCGGACGCGGGCAACCGCTGATCGGACGCAAGCTGACATCGACCGGACCGAAACCCGGCGCAGCGCGGCCGCGTCCCGCGCCGATGTGGTCAGCTTAGGCAAGTCAGTAGCTGACCTCGCGGCGAGCGTCGCGGAACTCCACGACCTGATCTTGGCGACGATGGAGAAGGCGGACCGGGCGCAGACGGAAGCCGCTGCGAACCCAAGCCGACGCAGGGTGTATTGGATCGCATCCGCGCTCGCGGCGCTCGCCCTCGTGCTCGCTGGGACGGGTGCGCTCATCATCCATGAGCAGCAAGTCCAGAACTACAAGGCGTGCAACGAGAGGAACGCGGCGCAGGCCCAGTCCGATGCCTTCCTCGGCAAGCTCAACGAGGCTGTGCAGAGGTCCCGCTCTGGCTCGCTGCTCGCCCGGAACCTCGGCGTGCTGCTGACCCCGGTCGCCCGGCAGCCCGTTACCTGCCACCGGCCGATGCCGTGAGGATCGCGGTCGGTGACGTCTGGTCGGTCCGTACCACCGGTTGGGCGGCCCGGCTGATCCGGTTCGGCGCGGCCCTCGGCGGCCAGCCCAATCTCGACAACCACGTCGTCGTCGTGCACCACCAAGACGCGGGCGGCCGCTGGTGGGGACTGGAGGGCCGCCCGGGCGGGGTCGGGCAGGTGGACCTAGCCCGGTACCTGCACAGCTCCTACACGATCAGCAACAGCGCCCAGCCTAAGACGGACACCCAGCGGTACAACATCGCAGTCGGCGCTGAGGCTCTGCTGGGCACGCCGTATGACTGGGTCGGCATCGTTGCGGACGGCATGGACGCCATCGGCGCCCCGCACCTGTGGGCGCAGAACTGGCACGGCCAAGGCCCGCCGGCACACGTCGTCTGCTCGTCGTACGCAGCGTGGCTGTACTCGCACTACGGCCTTGAGTGCCCGGATCGACGTTCACTGCGGTCCGTCACTCCCGGGGACTGGACCGCCTTCGACCTGGACCACGGGTGGAACGCATGACCTTGCGCGGGCTGTACGTGGGTGTATGGGTAGCGGCAGTTGTGGCGGTGATCTGCTTTTACGTTGTGCGGGACGACGCAAGCAGCAATCGCTGCCACGCTCGCGGCGGGGTGACGTGGGACAACGGCGCGCATTGCGTGCTAGGGCACCCATCGGTGGTCAATACACGATGAACCGCGCCGGTCTGCTGCGGGTGCTCCTCGGGGACCTCGACACCCACCGCGACCCCAACCCTGCCCGTAGTGCTGTCACTAGCCTTATGCACTCCCGGCAGACCGCGTCCCGCGCCCTACGCGACGCTGCCAGCAGCGAATGGATCGCCGTCGCGCTCCTGCACGACGTCATGCACACCCTCGCCCCAGCAACGCACCCGGAAGCCGTCGCGGTGCTGCTCGCCGACCGGCTCAGCGCCGACGCGGAAGCTGTCCTCGGGAGCCACGGCGAGTTCCAGCACAACGCGGTACACGGCACCCACTCCGCGAACAGGCACCGCGGCAACGGCTGGTACAGCGCCGCTGTCCGGTTCGCGGAATGGGACCGGCTGAGCTTCGACCCGCTGTACCCCACCTGCACCGTCGAGGCGCTGTGGCCACACGTCCTCAACCTACTCGGGAAGGATCACGCATGAGCATCTACCTCGGCCCGCCTGCCCACTTCAGTTCGGGCAGCAACCTCCCGCCGTTCGCGCAAACGATCCACGCGACCTGCCCCGGCCAGCCGTCCAACGTGCCGTGGTCCTGGTCGTCGCAGGCCGGCATGGCAGTAGGGACCGCCGACTACTTCAAGAGCCAGGCGTCTGGCGGTAGTGCCCATGTGGTGTGCGACGTCGCCACGTCGGTGCGGTGCGCCCCCGACGACATGATCTGCTGGCACGCTCCCGTGAACATCCGCACCTTGGGCTACGAGATCTGCGGTCAGAGCTGGTACACCCGCGACCAGTGGCTCAGCCCGGAGGTGTGGCCGGCCGTCGCCCGCGTCGCAGCCGAGGTCAAGGCTGACGCGATCCGGTACGGCATCCCGATCCACCGCTGCACCGTCGATGAGGTGCGGGCCAACCACGGCGGTCAGCGCGGACACGTGGACGTCAGCAACGCGTTCCACCAGAGCGACCACACCGACCCCGGGCCGAACTTCCCGTGGGACCGCTTCATGCTGCTCCTCGGCCCTGGCGGTGCGCCTGCCGGCCCGCCGATGGGCACCTACCACCCGGAGACGCTCCCGCTGCAACTGTGGTGCCAGGGCGTACACACCCGCATCATGCAGACCGCGCTCGGAGTCACGCCCGCGGATGGCTACTTCGGACCGGGGACTGAAGCCGCGGTGAAGCGGTTCCAAGCCGCGCACGGGCTCGTCGTTGACGGACTCTTTGGTCTGGAGACTGGTGCGGTCCTGTACGCCCCCAAGCCACCTACACCGCACGCCCCACCGCCTCCCGCGGCGCCGTCTGTGGCGTTCCTCGCGCAGTTCGCCGGCCAGCCCGCCGTGTGGGAGATCCGGCACGTCACCAGCCCGGAGTGGCACGCCCGGGGCCTACAACGCGCCGCCGTCCGTGTCCTGCCCAACTCTGCGGCGCTCGCCGCTCTCCCGGAGGCAACCCGATGAAACTCGGCAACGTCGAACTGAAGGTCGCGGTCCCGCTCGTCGCGACCGCCCTCACCGGCACCCTCGGGGCAGCCGCCTACCGCACCGTCCTGGCGTTCGGGTGGTTCCACCCAACAGCGCAGGAAACCATCAGCCTCGCGGCGTTGGGCGCGGCCCTACTGGTCGTCGTTCAGGGCGTCAGCGGCTACGTGGCGCCGCACACATCCCGGCCCGACCTCGCAGACCCATCAGGGCTACCGGAACAGATCAGCGCTGCTCGTCCCGAAGACCCGGCTCCCACGCCCATCCCTGCTCCTGCACCCACTCCGACACCGGTTCCGTCACCTGTCCAGCCTCCCACGCTCCCGGCCGACGCCTACCCGGACACGCCCCCCGCGGCCGGCGGAAGCGTCCAGGTCACCCCCGTCCCTTTCCCCGCCCAGGAGACCAGCTGATGACTGACCGGATGCTCGGGCGTAGGCCCGCGCAGCTCCACAAAGCCCGCCTGGACCTCGCGGCGTTCCTCACCGCTGTCCCGGACCACCCCATCGCGGACCCCGCACCGGGACTGTCGTGGCCGATGGACCTGAACGACAAGTACGGGACGTGCCTCACCGAAGGCACCGAAGTGGGGGCAGCGAACGTCGAGGCCGGCTATCGAGTGAAGTACGACGGCCCTGTCGTGGCTCTACGGTTTGCCTCCGGGAGACACCTCACCGTTACGCCCAATCACGCAGTACTGACCCCACGAGGGTTCATCCGTGCGCGCTTCCTCAAGCAGGGTGACTACGCGGTCGGCGCTGAGTGGACTGAGGAAGTCGCCACCGGCATCTTTGGTCAGGACGGAGATGAAGCGATAGCCCCGGTCGAGGAGAAGTTCGCGGCGCTGCTCCGGGGTACTGCGGGATCGGGAGAGCTGGCGAAGTTCCGGCAGGTGGTAGGCGCCGTCGACTTCCACGGCGACGGCCGGTTCATGGACGGCGATGTCGACGTTGTACGGCCCAACAGCCTTCTGCAGCGTGAAGTCGATCCCGCGCTGCGCAAGCCAAACGGCGAGGATGAGATCCTGCCGGCTGGAAAGCTGCAGGGTGCGTTCCATGGTCTGTGCGCGATGTTCCAAGCGAAACGGAGAGGCAGGTTTGCCTCGGGTCGCGTCATGAGCGGCAGCAACCCGCTCGTGCCGTTCCGAGACCGTCATTTGTGCGTACCTCATGCTGAGGCTGACGGGCTGCGACCGGACAGCGATGCCAGCTTCGACAAGCAGTCTTCGGAACAGCGGTTGGCCCACTCCAGCCTCGCGAGCCAAGTCGACGTAGGACGCCTCCCCGGCAACGTAGCGGTCAAAGAACGGCGTCAGGTCGGGAGTGCGCCGGCGAACGGCTATGGCAGTGGACTCCGCGATCGAACGTCGCTTGTGGCCAGCAGCGTTCATCCGTCGAGTGAGGGTGCCCAGACTGACCCCCATCTCGCCGGAGATCTCGAGGAGCGCTTCCCCGGCCTCGTAGCGCCGGATCGCATCGTCGGTGTTCACCGCGAGTGGTACGACGGGCATGTCTACGACCTCTCTACGGCGACGCGATGGTTCGTCGCTAACGGCATCGTAACCCACAACTGCGTCGTCGCCGCCGCCGACCATGCGCTGCAGACCATCATGGCCGTGGTCGGTGTCACCCGGCCGGGCTGGACCGACGCCGAGATCATCAACCTGTACAAGACGCAGAACCCCCAGTTCGACCCCGCCAGCGCGCAGCACGGCGCGGGGAGCGCGGACGACGGCGGGATGCTCGTCCAGGACTTCCTGGCCTACCTCACGAAGCAAGGCGACATCCTCGCGTTCGCCGCCGTCGACTTCACCCGGCCCGATGTCGTGCAGGCCGCGACCTACCTCGGCTTGGCAATCGTCACCGGGGAGACGCTCAAGCAGTCGCAGCTCGGTGCGCAGGTATGGGACGTCGACCCGGCCTCACCTGTCGTAGGCGGGCACGCAACGGCGTGGGTCGGCTACCAGCAGGACGCCAAGGACGAGACCGTCTCGTGGGGTGCCGTGGTCGAGATGACCCCCGCGTTCGTCAGCGCTCAGGTCGAGGAAGCGTGGTTCATCCTGACGAAGGCGCAGGTCGAGAACCCCGGCTTGCGGGACCACCTGGACCTCGCTGGGTTCGCCGCAGCGTTCACGAGCCTGACGGGCCGGCCGTTCCCGGTCGCTGTCGCGCCGCCCGCTCCGCCCGCTCCTACTCCGCCCGAGCCGCCCGCTCCCGTGCCTCCCAGTCCTCCCGGTCCCGCGCCAACAACCGTGCCTCCATCGCCTCCTGCACCGCCTGCACCGCCTGCTCCGTCACCTGTCCAGCCTCCCACGCCGCACCCGCACGCGGTCATCCTCGATGACGACGTGTGGGCCGAGGCGACCGACCGGGCGCACCGACGCCGCCACAGCCTCCGCTCAGTCGTGAACGGACTCCTCCGAAAGGCGTGGGAACTGTGACGACCATGAAGGGCACGCACACTGAGGCCGAGGACCACGGCTGGACCATCAACATCGGGGACCACCCGAAACGGGCCGACACACCCCTGTACGGCCGCAGCCGCAAGCACATGATCACGGCGCTAGGGCTGGCCGGCCCGGACTTCTACTTCGGCGGCGGGCTGATGACCGCGGCGGGTTCCCCGAATGATGCGCCGGCAGGTGCCACTCCCTGATGCGCCTTGTGGTAGCACAACCTCGAGCAGAACTTCTGACGAGCTGACGGCTTCGACGCAAACGGCTCTCCGCACCTGAGGCAGAGCCACTGCGCCTTGGGCTGGTGCTCGAGCAGGTGTTCCCCCTGACTGCCCTTGACCTCAAGGTTCTCCACCCTGTTGTCGAGCCGGTCGCCGTTGATGTGGTGCACAACCTCGCTGCGACCCAAGGCGCGGCCGAGGTGCCGTTCCATGACGTAGCGGTGCTCCATCACTAGCCGTCCGTTCACCTTGATCCGCCGGTAACCCTTCGGCGAGACCGACCCAAGCAAAGCGTCTTGGCCTCGCCGTTGCCGGTGCCAGTAGGTAATGGAATGGGGCTTGCATCGCACGGCGTCGCCGTGACCAGTCAACGTGACTCCGCAATCGAGGCAGGTTCTCATGACTACTAAGATACCACCAGGGATGACCCTGGTAGCAGTTCAGTGCCACCACGGCGGCGGCGCGTGGCTGCGGGACTCCACCGGCTGGTTCATGGTCAAGAACCTCGCCGGCATCGAGTGGTCGGCACAGTTCTGCGCCGACCCGGCGAAGGTCGAGCGGCTCAGGCTAGTCGCTGAGCGCCTGGTCGCAGGGTTCCCACTGACCGAGCCTGCCTACGTCTCCGAGCTGGGTATGACCGCGGCAGACGTCGCCATCCTGCACACGCCGATTACCGACGCGGCCAGCGTCGCAGCCTGGACAGACTCGTTCTGGAACGCGTCCGTTCCGCTCCCAGCAGGACTTCACACTGGGGTGCTACCCAAGGCCGCCGGCCTCCATCACTATCCGACTCCGATAACGGACATCGAGACCTTCAAACACGACGACTTTGTGTTGTTCGTGGACGGGGTAGCGGTCGCGCCAGTCGCCCCGCGAGGCTCCGGTGTCGCTGCTGTCCGGGTGCTGTACGACCCGAGCGGGAAGCACCACGACGGGCAGGAACTCGACGCTACTCACCCCGTGGCCCGTGCGGCGTTCGCCGCGCAGCAGGCCTAGACGGGCAGACAGGGGAAAGCCCCGCCGACATCGAGCTACACCTCGTGCTCGTGCTCACGCACTAGGTCACTCCTCCCACCCGGCCTCGCACTTGCAGCCCCCGTAGTCGCAGTCACCCCAACTGTGCTGCTCCTCGGTGTGGTCGCAGGTGCAAGGCCCAACGAAGCTGGTGTACTCCTCGCCGTAGTCTTCTTCGCTCACCTGTTCAGCCTCTCGCGCACGTTCGCGGCCCGTCTCACCCTCACCGGATGGGGCGGGCCGTTTCGTGCTGCCCTCAGTGCACGTACACGTTGCCCTTGGGGGCGGAGGCGCACGCTTCGGCCAGCCAGCGCAGATCCTCCACTGCGCTAGTCCTGCTGCCCCAACCGTTCGACGGTTCCAACGGCGCGACCACTTCGGTCGGGAGTGCAGCAAGCTCAACGGCGGCCTTCGCGAAGATGCCACCGGCCTCGGAGGCCGGTGCCCCGGCGTAGCCCCACAGCCCATCCTTGTGCGGCAGGACCAGCCGCAGCAGCTTGCTCACGTTGTAGGTGACGTTGCGGTGATCATCGTCCACAGGCTCGTCGCCGTCGCCGTCGAGGTCGACACCTACCCACCAGCTCATCGCCACAGTCCCCGCATGCTCGGGATGCTACGCACTGGCGGGCCGTTTCGTGTCGCCTGCGCATTGCCCCCGCGAGCCGTCGCGTCTGCCACGGATCTGCCACAAGCACGCCACGAACCGGCACATGCCCACACATCCCCACAGACACTCGTCTAGCCCCGTCACCCGCGCTGACCTGCGGAGACACCCTCTGACCTGGGCGGTTCCAAGATCGCAACGAGTTCTGTGTGCTCGGTCATCGGGAAGATGTCGAAGGCCCGCAGCGAGGGCATGGTCCAGCCGGCGTCCAGGAAGACCCGCAGGTCCCGGGCGAAGGACGCGGGGTCGCAGGCGACGTAGGCGATCCGCCGGGGA
>JAABVA010000634.1_pt1 | contig 43076 bp, 46 predicted proteins | sample 5560331 | NCBI WGS metagenome assembly JAABVA01 (sample SAMN12812661, study PRJNA571458) | rock metagenome | isolation source: Antarctica rocks | place: Antarctica: Victoria Land, Mt New Zealand sud | collected 2016-01-07 | reverse complement strand
AGGGTAATCCTCCAATCAATGACCCTTGTATGCTTAGATAATAAAAAGCCAAAAAAGCGAAGCAAAAAAGCCGCTAAGAGGTATTATACACGTTTTTTGTAGAAAAAACGGTTTTATTCGTTCCCTAACCCTAACCCTCCACCAGCTCCCAAAATTGCACTCTCTTCGAGTACGATGCGCGGTTCAGCCGATTACATGGTAACTACGAGTAAGCATATACCTTTATCAAAGTCCGCAGGGTGGAAAGGATCCGGCCCCATGAAACAGCTTCTTCCTCGTTTGCGAGCGATTCTCGCGGGTTCCATGCCTGCGATGATCCTGTGTGAAATATTGGCCCAAAGCTAACACTAGCACGTGGTATACTTGCGAAGATGACGAGGACTTGGGGCATAGTTTAGTGGAAAGACTGAAAGGTGTTTCACGCAACGGGACCGAGCACTTTAGAAACATCTGCAAGGCACAGCCGCACTGCCTCTTCTGCAGACAGCACATCAAGGAGGCTGGGGAGAATATTACCTTTCGCATTGTAAATAGCAACCCAGTTGGGATGCTTCAGTCCAATAGAAAGCCACAGAAACTGGCCTATTACCGGAAAAGCACTTGGGCATTTTCGAGTTTCGTGATGATATATTTGCATCGTTCCTTGCGGCTCCAAATTTTGGAGTCGGAAGTGAGAAGGAGGGATGTGACGCAGCCGATAGTACGATAGAACCGCAGCCAGCGTTGACTGGTTTCTCACGACTGGAACTAGATTTTCGTAAAAAAAGCGTTATATTGGTTTATTATAGAGCATGAATGGGGAAGGGAAAGCACCAGTGGGGAAGCAAATCTGGAGATCAATTAGAATGCCTCGGGTCCACACACAATCCGCTTTCTTTCCTACTCAGACGGAGGGGTCCATGATAATTAAAAGCTCTTGCAGGTCACTTGATGAGCAAAATCATGCATGTCACGAATATTTTGTGATAAGCACCCTCAGATTCTATCTTTGCCCGAGAGAGTAACGTTTTGAGCTGCGTGATCAGTAGCTTAGAGTTGCCGTAAGAACAAAGCGAGTCCTGAGCATTCCCAATGCTCTCTTGAAACTGTCATGCGTCGCCCGTGATACGCCCTGTATTCAACACTGGCCCCGAATTCTTGCCGTTCATGCCCGGGCGATAAGATGAAAGATCACGTTTTACCAATTAGTCATATCGAATTGCTCGTTGGCGTGATCCCGTCGAGCTTGTTGGTCTTGCCGCCAGCGGGCAAGCACAACTTCATGTTGTTGTAGCCAGTGAGCGTATTCAGCCTGTTGCTGTTGCTGACGGGTGGATACAGCATCGTCTTGTTGTTGTAGTTGTAGTTGCAAGGGGGCGAATACAACCTGCTGCTGTTGTTGACCGGCGAATTCTGCTCCAGGTTCTTCTTGCTGGCGGGTCCGTCCAGCTTGCTGCTGTTGCCTGTCTCGTCCTTTATTCTCAGCCTGTTGCTGTTGCAGGCGGGCCCGTTCAGCTTGCTGCTGTTGCTCGTCTTGTTGTTTGTTGTCTGCTTGGATTACTCGGATTTCGTGTTTAAGTTCCTTATGTCTGGCCATGAATAGTTCTCTCGCATCCAGAACATCCATAAGCTCGTCTCTGAGCTCGTCGATTGTAATGTTGTTTTCCGTAGTAGAGCGTACCGAAGTGTTACCGAGTCGCCATGGTACTCGGACTGTAAAGCCCACACTACGGGCCAATAAACCTCGATCTATAGGATTATTCCCACAAGGCGGCTGGTTGCGTAATGCACGTTGAAGAAGTTCGTGAGCTTCCTCATGACGTTTCGCCGTTGATTCCCATAGACTAACAGCATTTCTAAAGGCGGCATAAAGCTTCTTTTTTGTGGCGTTGCCAATGATAGCCCTCCGTGTTTGCGCATCCGGAACTTCGGCTACGAAGGTACTAAGGCTTTGCAACTCGCGGTTGACTATCCAGTACTCGGCATTCTTAAGAATTTAGTACGCGTTGTTGCTATGGCCTGAAGAGCCGCAAAGACACAAAGACATACCTTAACTTCGGGTTGTAAAGTTGCTTGATTGCTCCCACCGTCAGGAGGAATCGTTGAAGAACCACCCGCAGTACCTGCCATCTTCGTAGTTTTAGTATGATGCTGTTCCTGTAACATAGGAGAGTAGTACCTTGTGCTTTCCTCTATCGAGTGCTTTTTGAAGGTTGAAGTTGTGTGCAGTTGCAAGGAATCGACACTCTACAATGCGGCTGTTTTCTGTTTGACAGGTAAATCACCGTGAAAGTGTTGATCCCAGTTGCTTAGTCGGCGTAACCCCACCGTCGCGTCAATCCCGAAAATGAAATGGACTATACCCTCACCGGCGCCCCGAGGTGAACCCAGGGGCAAACCCGCTACCCAATTCACGGCATTCCGTCCTTGAACACTCTCCTTACAAGAATCATGAGCACTCTTCTACACCCCTGTACCAGTACTGGCTGCTCACGTTTGTTGACGTAGATGTGGGTATAATATTGACGTAAGAGAACAAGTTCGCACGGACCGCAGCATAAAGCAGTGGCGGCTGTTGCAACAGAATATTCTCTTAACTATCACACCTTGCAGTCTAAACAGATCAAGCTATGAGAGATTAAGCAGAACATAAGAGAATAAACTGTAACAGAGCTACTGTCAAGGCCTTGACGGGGCTGCTTTCTGCTTCCAAGACCCAAATATTGAGATGTCTCGCTAACCACAGGCTAGACGAACATATTATCTTACACAATGATAGAACAGCAGATTAATCGACACCGAGAGCCGCAGGGATTTCAGAAAAGACTTCGGCATTGTAAGAAGAATCTCCATAACAGAGGTGAGCTCAGGGTGACCGCTCAACAGTGTCGTGACGACGAGAGTGTTTGCATCAGAGGACCGAGGAGCCAATTGCTACGACGAGACTGCCTTTGCAGAGGACTTGTACTCACGTTAAAATCCCCCTGACCCTCATAAGTTTTCCTGAAAAGGTTCATCCGGTACGGTTCTCCAAGCGGAGTTTCGTATCGATCAACGTGCACCCTCAAAGTCGAATGTATTACTTTTTCCACTTGCACATGTAGTCTCACAGTCATGATTTTGCATGACTGCCACGCGGTGTGATAGGTGATTTGGGGGGAAACAATTCATGTGTAGGGAATTTCTTCGAATGATCACGACGCAATCATTAAAGCGATGCATAATAGCAACTTGGCTTCACGTCTCACGTCTCAAGTCTTTTTCCCCCCGAAACCTTCTTCCAATATCATGGAGCAGAGACAGCTATCGTGGGTTTGCTATCGGGCGACCAGGTCTGACAAGACTGACATCCTCCTGTGCCGGTGAAGAAGGCACCATTACCTTGTGACAGTCTCAGGTCTGGTTTTGTGCGCCATCATAAGCGAAAGGGAGAGTCTTATGCCGGTAGTTGGTATTGAGTCCGGGGGCGTGATCAAGATGAGGAAGGAGCCGCGCAGGAGGCAGGAGGCAGGAGGCAGGAGGCAGCTTGGACTGAGGGGACGTTGAGCCATTAGCGCCGGGATCTGCCATCTCTCCGGCGCTACTCAAGGGGTTAAGGGCTCAGGGGCGGAGGGGTCTTTCTTCAGCTTCTAACTGCTCTTCGGTCGTCACCATCACTACTGTCAATATATCTACTCAGGTACACCCGCCTTGGAGGCAAGCCTTCCCAGTCATCTAATGGCGGATGACATAAATGTATAGACTCCACCCTTACACACGGCTGTTCTGGCAAGGGGGAGATCAGTCGATTACTACAAGCATGAACCCTTCTTGACGCCCTCCAGTCAAAGCCAGAACACCTTATGGCATAGCATCTACCCTGTTCCTCTGCAGACCGCGAGATGAAAACTGTAGGAGATCATGCTTCCGTCGCTAATCCAAGAGCCTATCATCTGATAGACATTGAGAAGGTCGTACTATCTATGTGATCGGCTGACCTTTCCCAATGAGGATGCTGGAAACTCCGTTCCCTCATTTTCGCCGGAGCAACACTGGTCCCTTGTGGGCATGATTCGTTCGCCGTCAAAAAATCCCTCTTCATCGTTAGACAAATGATATGATGGTCTTTCCGAAATCATACCTTATAGAGACAATGTACTACTCCCTGTCCTCCACCTACTGCCTCGGTATGCAAGTACTCGGAGCGACCAAGATAGCTCCTTGTCATTCAGACCTCGTGCTTGCCTATATAACATGCTATTCCTCACTATGGAGGTTGGGCATCGCGACCAACCTTCCTCTGTCTTCTCGGTAATTATTCAATATGTTTTTCTCCAGTCTTGTCGCAGGGCTTGCCCTTAGCAGTCTTGCTCTTGCATCTCCTATTGCTAGTGACTCTCCTATTGCTGGTGACTCTGCCCCAAAGGATAAGCGCTCCTTTGTTGAGCGTGATGGCACAAATTACACTGTCTTTGAGCATGCAGCCACTGGTGCCAAGATGGAGTTTGTCACGAACTCCGGGATCTGCGAGACCACCAAAGGCGTCAACCAGTACTCAGGATACCTCTCGGTTGGGACGAATATGAACATGTGGTTCTGGTTCTTTGAAGCGCGATCAAACCCAACCACGGCCCCTCTCGCCACTTGGTTCAACGGAGGCCCAGGATGCTCAAGCATGATTGGACTGTTCCAGGAAAATGGACCATGTAGCTTCGTCAACGGCGCCTCAACCCCGTCTCTCAACCCTTACAGCTGGAATAATTACGCCAACATGCTTTACATCGACCAGCCAATTGGAGTCGGTTTCTCATATGGTAGCGACCCGGTTGATAGTACTGCGACTGCAGCTCCCTACGTCTGGAAATTAATCCAAGCTTTCTATGCGCAATTCCCACAATACGAGAACCGAGACTTTGGCGTGTTCACCGAATCCTACGGTGGGCATTATGGCCCCGAATTCGCCGACTACTTTGAGCAACAAAACGCCGCCATTACCGCTGGCACCGTCAAAGGCCAGAACATGAAGCTTGTCGCTCTCGGCATCAACAACGGCTGGTTCGATGCCACACTCCAAGAAAAGGTGACAAACCCCCACAATAGCCCTATACCACATACAACCAACTAATGCCAACCAGGCCTATATCGATTTCTCTTACAACAACACCTACCGCCCGCTCATCAATGCCGCTGACCACCAATCCTATCTCGACACCTACAACCAGCAATGCGCTCCCGCTCTCGACCAATGCCACTCTTCCCTGACAAACGCAGACTGCTCGAATTCCGACAACGTCTGTTATCAAAACATTGAAGGGCCCTTGAGCAGCGTCGCGGACTTTGATGTCTACGATATCCGGGCTCCCAGCAACGACCCGAACCCGCCAAAGACGTACAGTACCTATATTTCGCAAGCCAGTGTGAAGAAGGCGATTGGAGCCAAAAGCACCTACCAAGAATGCTCTAACGCAGCCGGCCGTGGCTTCTCGAACACGGGTGACAGTACGTTCCCTTTCTCCCCTCCTCCCCCCTCCAACCCCACGACTAATCTTTCTCAACTAGACTCCCGCTCCTTCCTCTCCGAGCTCTCTACCGTCGTCCAATCTGGCGTCACGACCCTGGTCTGGGCTGGGGACGCGGACTGGATCTGCAACTGGTACGGTGGTCTCGCAGCCGCAAACGCCATTTCCTACTCGGGCCAATCCACCTTCAAAAAGTTACCCGTGAAATCATACACGGTCAATGGCACCGCGGGAGGGACGTTCAAGACGCAGGGGAATTTGAGCTGGATGAGGGTGTTTGGCGCTGGGCATGAGGTGCCGTTTTATACGCCCGCGTTGGCGTTGCAGGCGTTTGTTCAGACGATGCAAGGGAAGGCTATCAGTTCGACGTAGGCAGTGGCGGGGGGTTAAATGTGTGTGTATCGCTCTTTTTCCGTTTTGGTTGGGAAGGGTATGGGGATTGGGTATTGGGGTTACAGTAGCTAGTATTAATACACGATAATAATGTGGATGATGCATGGTTCGATGATAACTTTCCAATACCTGTCGTATCGCGTTTGCTTTGATGGAATTTAGTCCTTCGGAAATATCATCACACTACTCCGCATAGCTTTCCACATCTTCTCGACTATCACCGTAAACTTGAAAAGCTGAGCAGGCGAGGATGAGGAAAAGGGGGGGAAAGGTTGGGGGGTAACCAAATTAAATGTATCTGTCTACCTCACGTCGCTCTAAAGACCAAAAAATTCCACTCAAGCCGCCGGTTCTTCGCAACTGGGGGGAATCTCCAAGTGCAGCAGTCCACCTACCGTTCTATACCAAAAAGGTGCGGCCCCTTGCACACCGCTCGTCTAGTGACCAACGCTCGACTCCCACTCCCCCATCAAACATCCCCATCATGATCTTCCTCCCCGTCCTTCCCTCCCTCCTCGCCAACCCTCATCGTCATAAACGCCGCCACCAGGGCGGCCACGCCTCCAAACCTCAACACCCACCCCACACTATCGTCCCCAGGGACGCCGCGCTCCTTCTGCGCCAGCTTGAAAATCGCACTGCTGACCAACGTCGCGATAATCTGCGGAGAAGCAATAGCAACGTTGTGCAACCCTAGTATCACACCCGCCTGATCGCCTTCCTCCTCGCTTCTCCTCCCGTTTCTACGCGCGGCGGTATCACGCTTGCTAATCTCGGCGCTGATAAGGGCGAATGGAGCCCATAGGCTCAGAGCCCAGGCGAGGCCGACGAAGCCGACGAGGACGGTGGCGGTAGTGGGGGTGTTGATGAAGAAGGTTAAGCCCATGCAGAGGGCAAAGAGGATGTGAGAGAGGAGCCAGGCGCGGCGGAGGGTGAGCCAGGGGATTTGACAGGCGGAGAGGAGGCGCGTAAGGCGTGAGTGGGAGTCTGGGGAGGGCGTGGGTGGGAAAAAGGACGTCATGCTTGCGGAGAGGGTACCTGGAGTTCCGGGGGTAGGGGGATTTTGATAATGATGATGGGAGATGTCTGAATGGAAGGACTGAGATGTGTTGAGTTTGTCTAGTAGGGGAGGGCGATAGGTGGGCACGATGATAAAAGGGAGAAGGAGATTCGAGGTGAAGGAGGTGATGGCAAAGATAAGAAGGGCAAAAGTGCCGACGCGGGTTGCGGATTCCCAAGCTTGATCGACTTCCTTGGGAGTGAGGTTCGGATTTGCTGCGAAGATGGGGTTCACGTGGAGTTGACCGATGTAAGTCGTGATGTAGAAAAGGAACGGGAACCTTGGAGAACTGTTAATGATATAGTTCTAATACCAAAGAAGAGGAACGGGAACCGACCAGCCCATCCAGTTGAAAAATTGGACTTCGCAGACCTTGCGGATTTGGGGTGGAAGACGTTTTAGGGATCTGAAAACTTGGCTGAAGAAGGAGATGACGCCGATTTTCGCTGCTGGTGGAGGGCCTTCGAGACGAGGGTCCCGTTCCCGGATGTAAAGGCAGGAGAGTAGGACTGTGCTGCATAGAGCAAAGGCAGCAATGACACACAAAACCTTGAATTGCGTGTCACCAAAGATGCCTCCGGTAAGCTTTGGAAGATTCGCATAGCCAGAAAGGTATCCGAGAACGTTTCCAAAACCTGTGATCCTGCCTGCCCAAGCGTTGGCATCTTCTTGTTGATGGGTTGGCGCATTGTCTACAATGAAGGCTCTGATGCCTGCTTGGACTATGTGATCGAGCTGTTAGTTGTATTCTCTGCGATAAGGAGATTTCTGATATACCAGTGTTGATAGCAAAATCGAGGATGTAGACCAAACCAATCGCAAAGACAATGGATGCAACCTTGACTCCGTGCGATGCCGGATCTGCACCAAATATGCCCAGGAAAGCGTGGACTATCTCGCGCGTCCAGGCGAGAACCAGAAGAGAAAACGCAGTAGCAGCCGCACCTGCCAGCATGAATGGCTTCCGCTTACCCCATGGTATGCGGCAATTGTCACTGCGAATCCCAATATAAGGCTGAACGAGTGTGCCAGATAGAGGTCCTGCTATCCATACAAATGCCAGCAAGGATTTACTCATACCAAGTGAAAGGAGGTATGGCTATAATCACTCCATGAGCTAATGATTACACAGAGTGTTAACTCAATACGTACTGATCCATTTGACAATTCCACCGCCCAAGCTATTTGCAGTCTAACCCCAAAGTCAGCTATTCCGTCTGCCAATTTCTATTAAACAAAATGGTTCGGGTAGAGTACGCATGCTTTCTCACCCTCCTATGCTTAAGGTAAGCAAGAAGAGGTACCACACGCTCTTCGATTGTTCCTCGTCTCCTTCGTTCCAGTCTAGCACTCCGGAAGGCGGACTGCTTCCGCCTCCTGTGAGACGCTCATTGTCCGATGGTTCTGGTGACAGTAGAGGCGAGCTCTCGTTCAGAGAACTTTCTGACTCGCTTCCGCGGGTCTCGACTTTGTTCCGAGGTCGTACCGGTCGAGGGTGGGACTGAGTTGTCTTGTGATTGGCTTCAAAGTCTTTCGACGGTCTAAAGGCTGGCCGCGGATCCAATACAATATGTGCCATGAAGCAGTAAGGTTGGTCTATCTGATCGAAAAGCGGCCCCTTCAAGTATAGAGGTGGCGAGAGTTGTAGCTCGTAAGAAGCGATGTGAAATCGATTTGGTCCTGAGAGCTATATTCACAATCCATAAGATGTAAGTCCTCTAATCATATTATCTTTTCCAACAACGGAAGTGTGCCTCTAATCATGTTATCTTTTCCAACAACGGAAGTGTGACTGCTATCAGGTGACGGTTGGCTGCAGACTGTCACAGTCAAAGTTGGCGGATCTTGATCAGCAGTCAGAGAGTGCAGACTCAAGGACAGTAAACGGGTTTGCTCTAGAGTAAGTTTTGTGAGACTTTGCGTTGCGGACGATAAGGACTGTTTGATTATCGAGTCACACTGGCAAAGTAGAATCCTCCAACACCCAACCTATGACGTTCCAAACAATTGCGGGACAGGCAGAGGCCATGCAACTGCAAGGGCTGCCGAGCCGGGAGTATCCATCGCTCTAGCGTTCTTCTTCTCGCCGCTGCTTGACTATGTACCACAGTAATGTAGATAGCCACTTCGCAGTTGAACTCTGTAGATGAGAATCAGATGTGTAACTCAGAAGGCGGAGGAAGCTGGATGGAAGTTTTGTGGTGGTTGACATTGCAGATCATTCAAACAATATCACGTTCATGATGCACGAGTACCAGGTACTTCATGCGGCTGCTTCTAGAATGACCTAGTTTGGTTTAGGTTTAATACGGTACGAGTCTACTGTAATTTACAGAACTGTCCTCAACCGTGAGGTAGTTGACTTGGCCCGTCGAGATGGCTGAATAACGCTGTCTTGAGTAAAGTAAAGGCAAAAAGACGAATCCTTTCCATCGCAAAGGAAGCCCTATCAACAAGCTTCGACCGCCCATGGAGACCCTCAGGCGCTCACGTCGATGATACAGGCTGTTTCCTGTGTTGCCTCGGAACCATGGCTTCGAAATTTGGGAACGCCATTTACGAACTTTTGAGTAAGGGGATCCTTTGGTTGCTCCCCTAAACCTTAGTTCTCGCTGACTCGCAGCAATTGCAGAAAGGACGACAGAAGATGCTGATCCCGAAGATGGCAAGCAACCCTTCCGCCTCCAATTGACGCTGAACAGCAAGAGAATGCGACTAACATGAAGAGATATAGAGCCGGAGGCGGGTCAGAAGGAGATCTTCTCCTCCTGGGCCTTGTTCATCTTGATTATGCTGTTAATCGTTGCCCTCTTCGCCAGCTATATGCTACAACATAAGAAGATTCAGGCGGTACATGAGACGGTTCTGTCCATTTTCGCAGGTTGGACTCCTCAGGACAGCATCACCAGTGTCAGATGATTTGATGCTGACAATAAGACAGGTATGGTCGCTGGACTGGTCATAAAGCTGACCGAGGGTACATTCATCCAAAATACAGTCAGCTTTGACTACCAATTCTTTTTCAACCTTTTGCTCCCCCCAATCATCCTGGCGTCTGGGTATGAGCTTCATCAAGTAAGCTGTCCACAAGTGGATGTGTCGGCCAAGAAGTGCTGATGGGATTCTTAGGCCAACTTCTTTCGTAACATTGGCACTATCCTGACGTTCGCGTTCGCGGGGACTTTCATATCCGCCGTTGTCCTCGGCTTGTTCTTATGGGTATGGACTCGAATACCGCTCGATGGGTTCAAAATCTCCTTCGTCGAGGCTATTTCGGTTGGTGCAACACTCTCGGCAACGGATCCTGTTACCATCCTCGCTATATTCAATACGTACAAGGTGGATCCAAAGCTCTATACCGTAATATTTGGGGAGTCCATACTCAATGATGCAATTGCAATCGTCATCTTTGACACCGCGCAAAGATTCAAGCCTGATGGTCCCAGGGGCGGGTCCTTGACCATCGTCAGTCTTTTCGAGGCTATCGGCATCTTCTTTCTGGTCTTCTTCGGCAGTCTACTCATCGGGGTTGCTGTTGGCATTGCAACGGCTCTACTACTGAAGTTCACCTTGGTTCGCCGCTTCCCCAAAATTGAAAGCTGTCTGATCATTCTTATTGCCTATGCAAGCTACTATTTCGCGAATGGAGCGCTTATGTCCGGTCAGTACAGCGCGGCTTATGTTGGCTGAGCGTGATACTTACTATTCTAATAGGCATTGTCAGCTTGTTATTTTGTGGAATCACCCTTAAACATTACGCTTACTACAATATGTCACGGCGGACCCAGCTCACTACCAAATACATGTTTCAGGTCCTGGCCCAGCTATCTGAGAATTTTATCTTCATTTATTTGGGTCTCACACTCTTTACCGACACAACATTGTATTTCAAGCCACTTTTTATTCTGATCACTGTAATTGGCATTTGCGCTGCAAGATGGGCCGCAGTATTTCCTTTATCCAAGGCGATTAATTGGTTCATCCGATATCGAGCGAAGCGGCGAGGCAAAGATGTAGCAGACGAGCTTCCTCATTCCTACCAGGTAATGCTATTCTGGGCAGGGCTGCGTGGTGCTGTCGGCGTTGCACTTGCAGCCGGCTTGACTGGCGCAAACGGTCCTGCTTTACAAGCCACTGTACTCGTTGTGGTTGTGCTGACAGTAATTATCTTCGGCGGCACCACTGCGCGCATGCTGGAAATCATGGGCATTAGGACTGGCGTGGTGGAAGAAATTGACTCGGATGATGAGTTCGACATCGAGACCGCTACGAACGGGACGTATTACAAAAGTGCTGGAAGTGCGCTTGGCCATTTGCCAAAGAGAAATGCGGTCAACGTTCGTACAAATGGTGGCAATGATTCTGTCTACAGTAGTGGCAACAATAGCCAAAGCCCTCCTGTGAGACCCACGTCAAGGAACTCCATCGCTGGGCAGAAGGATAGGGAGGCGGCGGCGCAACAAGCGGCATTACTGAGCAGAGAGGCCAGCACTCCCAGTGACGAGGAGGAGCTGTACTCAGATAGCGGTCTCCCCCCTGCAGTAAAGACAAGACCCAAAAGAAACCCATCTCTACCAACGGGTGACTCGGCTGTTGCAGGATCTTCGACGTATCCACGACCTGGGGCTGAGGATCACGCAACCACTAATGATACCCACCTCAGCGCCAGTGCTGCGATCGGCCAATTCTTCTCTGGTACAGCAGATGAACACGCAGCGTGGTTTACACAGCTGGATGAAGGATTCATAAAACCTAAGCTATTGTTAGACCAAAACAGAAAAGGGGCTAACGGAGGTAGCGGTCATGGCGGCGGCGTATAGGTTTTTTCTGTAAGGCATATGATACCATATAAGTCTTTATTGCAAGTAACAAGCTCAACCATTCGCGTTGCGCTGTGCGAAGTGGAGTAGTAAGGCTATCGCTTTCAATAATCTACAGCTTCATGCACAGGTTTGTCCTGACGTCCGAATCAGAATCGCCTAGGGCGCAGTATCACCGAAGCGGCCAGAAATGGAGAAAGACCCGATGTGCAGTTTCTGCTACAGACAATCTCAGACTTCACCTCTCTCCATACTTGTCATGTCATGTTAAATGGCTAGTTGGTTTCCATCAAATAAAAAGATCAACCACTGAGACTCTGGCTGACATATCGGAAGGTGTGCGATGGAGATCTCTTCATGGGTTTCTGTCTCACCTCTTGCATATTCTACTTTGTTCGAATTTTCTTTCGATCCACGTGTTTCATCTCATCACCGTTTTTGTTTGTCATGTTACGGGTTCATGGGAAGCCAGAGAAGACCAGATGTGGTACTTAAGTTATCCATGGCCCACTTGACTGAGTAGTATCTTCTCCCACCACAGCATCTAGATCTAGCAACAGTCGAATTCCTCGGATCAAGTCGCAACCAAGTTGAAACCACAGGCCCCTTGTAATTTGCTATTTGAACCCCGAAAAGAGACCAGCATGTCTGCCACGGAGAACCTCCTCGGGAGTTTACGCATCCTACTACATACAGACGATGCAACACCAGACTTGGCCGCCACAATCGAAAACCTAACGGCACACAGAACCCTTGTTCACGACATGACCCAAGAACACGCCGAAAGGATTGCGAGGCTCGACGTCAGAGAGAGAGGTTCTCAGGTTAGGAGGTCCAAGACGAAGGATAGAATGCGAGCAAAGCTGCAGGCAGAGGAGCATTCAGAACAGGCCGCAATGAGAGTAATTTGGCCCGTTCATCAGGAATCTTTGTCTGGGAGATTGGCTAATACTTTGTAGGACACGATTCGACAGGCGATGATGAGGCTACAGGCGACTCTGGAGACGTGGCATGCGCTGCAAATCCATGCGCAATACCGGGTACTGGAGAAGTGTAATCTGTGAAAGGATGTAGAATAGTGATGGGGCTTGGGGGCCCAGATTATTCAAGAGCGCATAACTTTGATCGGCGTTGGGGACTGGGTGCTTGAATTTCGAATTCCATGTTGTATGGCAGATGGGGTAGACACATAGTCAAATCGGTAGCAAGCACATGAACGATTGGATGGACGCAGAGCGAAGATAGTCGAATAGTCCAAATCTTCTGTTCTTCTTTTGGATCATGAACAGCTATCCTTCGAATCTATTACCCGGCAATAGTATGCCGTAATCCAGAAACCATGGCATTGAAGCGGAGATGAGGGTTTAGATATCCGACCGGGATGATCGTCTTCTTGGAAGGACAGCTGTTTACCTCCTTCGGAGGATGAGCCGCTCGACAGATAAGAACACATGACCAAGCTCGCAAGGTGTGTGAGAATCGAGATAGAGTAATCCCCACCTTTGGCTTCTGATGATTCGATCCGATGTCGATGTGGTAGGCGATGTAATACGGCGGCACAGAGCAGGAATGGATGAAGGAGATCAGCCGTGGTTCGGTTGGTTGGGAGGGGATGATGGAGGGCGCTAGAGTAGGGCAAGATTAGAAAAATCCGAATGGAATGGATTGTCCAGGCAAAGTAATAGAATAAGGTAGTCAGTCAGCCTTGAAACATGCGATGGGCTAAAGTAAAGGTGGTAAAATAATAACAATAACAATAATAATAATAATGCAAGAGAACCAGCAATGAGTACCCGTGAAGAAAACATAATAATAATTAATATGACCTGGGACAATTACATTAACGAACAGAGTAGAGAGCCAGATATTCTATGGAGAGCTCTTGTTAATGAGGATGTTTTCAGTCGGGTTTTCAAATCGTAAACTCCGACAGAGACCACGAAAATTCACACCCACGGCAATCTTCGCGTTTGGTGGAAGAACCTTACTGGGACTAAGCATAATCAAAACCAAATCACCATCATTATTACCATGAAGGCCAACAATGCGAGCCAAAACCACTCATCCACCCAACCTACAACCCACATCGCCGTCGAAATCCCTCACCACCCACACCCACACCCACGTCGCCGACTTGGTGTCCACCACAAAGAGATCCGTAGTTTCACATCCTCGCCGCTGTGCCTACCGCCAGCTCTCTGTCACGCGTGTCAAAGTGCCACGAGTAGATCTGCACCGAACCTGATTCCATCCTACCTCCACCACGCCAGAGCCGCCCTTGACAAACACCATCACCACCAACACGGGTGCTATCCACCTGATCCAGATGTCTTAGATTATCCCATAATTGTTCTTGATGAAAGCGGTTTTACGCTATTCACAATAACAGGAACTTGTTGCCAGATGGCTTGACGGGAACTTAGCAATCGGAAATATGTATCACGGTCCTGCACCACCACTGCAGAGGTCTCCGAAAGAAGACGATCGAATACGACGGGATAGCAAAGTTACCGTCACCACCCAACATCTTCCACAATACAATGCGCGGTCACCGACCCATTTCGTACCTTATTCACCTACCAATGGAACCCATCCCAAGTCGCCGTACAATCAACCCTCATCACGACCATCAACCTCGGCAGCTATATCGATACCATCGGGTACAAGCCCGCGCTTGGGGCCACCGCCCTCACCCAAGTCGAATGGTCTGCCACCGAGTAATCCTGCGTACACCCAGAGAGACTCCAGCAGCTCCACATATTACGATCCCACATCAGAACACCGTGAAGGATCGCAGAGTCGAGGTCAGTCACAGTACAACATGCGGTCACCTGTTCAGGTATGTCAAACCGCAACAGGCCTCCAGAACCTCTCCTTTACTGCCATCTATAGCAGAAGGTACTAATCAGAACTATTCAGCAGAGTCGCGATTCTGCCACATTTTCCAATTTCCATGCAGAACCGAAAACTTCGCCAACATCGTACCACTTCCCGGTCGGGCCTCCTTTTCCGCAACATTCGCCGGCCTATCCGACCGCGCACGCACATCCGATGAGCAGACATAGCTCGATTCCGCAATCGCCAGCACAAAGTGCCACCGAGTCACCAGTCCTCCATCAAGCCACTCCAACATATCCTAAACGAAAATTTGATGCCATAGAACATCCAGAAACACGAGAAACCAATGGTATAGATAGCCAGCGGCCGAGCCAGCCGAGTGCCAGGGACGAGCCGAGAACTACGAGGACTTCGGATCCTATGTCGTTTTCGAGCATCTTGTCTAGCAATGCTGCTGATCCACCAAAGTCAACGCCTCGAGCTCTACCAGCATCAAAGCAGTTTCGCAAGACCTCCTATACACCCAATCGAGACTCTACCCCGGCCTCATCAGCTTCACGCAAGACATCTCAGAAACCCGCTCCCTCGGCAAGCGATTATCCTGGCCTTGTTAAAAGATCGGTGAAGACGGAGCAACATTCACCTGCTCCCACAAAGAGTCTTTACAACAACCATAAAGCTGGATTACCATTGACGGATCGGGAGAACGAAAAGGTCAAGAGAGAAATGGCGAAGATCGATGCAATGGAGTTGAGCGATATGGAGTCACCCAAATGGGCGACAAAGAAGCAAGATTATGCGCAGTTGATTCAAAAGCGATACATGGAAACTGAGAACGCCGAGAACGTGAAGCGTAAGGTAAGAGTGGCACCCATTTATTCGATATTGAGAACCGAGAACTAAGCTAGCACCAGCGCCGTCGAACTGCTACGGCTAAAGCTGTCTCAACACAACTTGATGTCTACGAACAAGCGGGTAAACAACGCTTTAGAAAATTTTACGAAGGTGGCGCGCTCGAGGAGGTCCAACGGAAAGAAGTCCAGGACGAAAAGGAACGTAAGAAGGATATGCAAAGGAAGCGCCGACGCGAGAAAACCATACAGCAAGAAACGCAGAAACAGATGGATGCCATGGAGAAGGCTCAGCTAGCGGCTGATCAGGCTGAACGAGAGCGATTCCTTCGCGAAGCGCAGAAGGCTGAGAAGAAGGCCAAGACCACCAAACGAATTCTGGAGCGAGGCGATGCACCCGAGGAGATACGGGAAGTCACACCGATAGCACCGAACCTCGAGGGTGGCACCATGAGCACTTTCCAGACCGGTAATAACGTGTCTCCCGAGCCACCAAAGAAAAAGCTCAAGGGCCCCGCGGTTCGACCGAAGAAGACTAAAGAGAAGAAGCAAAAGGAGATCGCCGATGCTGAGGAAGGCTTCCGCGTCCTACAGGCGCAGAAAGACGAGCCAGTCCCCATCGCGCCAAAGGAGGAGAACCGCCGGGAGCTTTTGATGCGAGAAACAAAGGAAACCAAAGCATCCAAAGAAGCCTCGCCGTTACCCATAACCACGAACTACGCCTCGAAAGGATACCAACAGATATATGACCAGATCTGGAAGGACATAGCGCGTAAAGACGTACCCAAGGTGTGCAGAATCAAGGATAATTCGCTCTCAGTGAAGCAGTCGAACTTGCGCAAGACGGCTCAACTTGCAGCCAAGGAAGCTCGACGATGGCAGTTACGCACCAACAAAGGCATGAAAGATGTTCAGGCCAGGGCGAAGAGAAGCATGCGAGAGATGATGTCTTTCTGGAAGCGCAATGAACGGGAAGAACGTGATCTACGAAGAGTAGCTGAGAGACAAGAACTCGAAAATGCAAAGAAAGCCGAGGCTGACCGCGAAGCCAACCGCCAGAAGCGGAAGCTGAACTTCTTGATCTCGCAGACTGAGCTTTACTCACATTTCATCGGGCGCAAGATCAAGACCGATGAGGTGGAGAGATCAACTGACAGCGCGGATGTTGCTATCTCGAATACAAAAATTTCCCCTGGCAAACCAGATGCGCACACCATCAATTTGCCCGACAGCGTTGGTCAAGTTGGAACCAAAGTCACCAATTTCGAGGATCTTGACTTTGATGCTGAAGACGAGACTGCGCTTATACAAGCTGCAATGGCCAACGCTCAGAACGCTGTGCAAGAGGCCCAGGACAAAGCCAGAGCCTTCAACGGAGAGGAGGGTCAACTCCAGTCCCAATTCGATGATGGCGAGATGAACTTCCAAAACCCAACAAGTTTAGGCGATGTAGATGTGTCGCAGCCCAAGATGCTAAATGCCCAGCTCAAGGAATATCAGCTAAAGGGCTTGAACTGGCTGGTGAATCTGTATGAGCAGGGCATCAATGGTATCCTTGCTGACGAGATGGGTCTTGGGAAGACTGTCCAGTCAATATCAGTCATGGCCTACCTTGCTGAAAAGCACAACATCTGGGGCCCATTCCTTGTTATCGCACCTTCATCAACCCTGCATAATTGGCAACAGGAGATTACAAGATTCGTACCAGGCTTGAAATGTCTACCTTATTGGGGGAACGCCAAAGACAGGAAAGTATTGCGCAAGTTCTGGGATCGAAAGCACATTACTTATACCAAAGACTCACCATTTCATGTCCTCATTACGTCTTACCAGCTCGTGGTTCAAGACACCCAGTATTTCCAAAAGATCCGCTGGCAATATATGATCCTAGATGAAGCTCAGGCTATCAAGTCGTCGCAGAGCTCGAGATGGAAGAGCCTACTAGGTTTCCACTGTCGAAACCGTCTGCTACTTACCGGAACACCAATCCAGAACAACATGCAGGAACTGTGGGCTTTGCTACACTTCATCATGCCCAGCCTTTTCGACTCTCATGATGAGTTTAGTGATTGGTTTTCCAAGGACATTGAAAGTCATGCCCAGAGCAATACTAAGCTCAACGAGGATCAGCTCAAGCGATTACACATGATCCTGAAGCCTTTCATGTTGCGACGTATCAAGAAACACGTACAGAAAGAGCTTGGCGATAAGATCGAGGAAGACGTTTACTGCGATCTGACTTATCGGCAACGGGCTTACTACGGAAACCTGCGGAATCGTATAAGCATCATGGACCTCATTGAGAAAGCATCAGTAGGCGATGACCAGGATACGGCTACTTTGATGAATCTAGTCATGCAATTTAGGAAAGTCTGCAATCATCCTGATTTGTTCGAGCGAGCTGAAACAAGCTCGCCTTTATCTTTGGCACATTATGCGGAGACGGCATCATTCATGAGAGAAGGCCCTCTTATCAATGTAGACTATTCGACAAGGAACCTCATCGAGTACGATCTTCCTCGGCTAGTCTGCAGTCCAGAATCAATCATCAACGTCCCTGGTCCCACCAATCAGAGAGCCGGGTTCAAAGGCAAGTACTTGAAAGAGCTGATGAATATCTGGACACCAGAGAATATCAAGAATAGCTCTGTCGGCAACGATGCTTTCTCTTGGTTGCGTTTTGCAGACATCTCGCCTGGTGAAGCTTACAATGCCTCCCACAAAGGTTTGGCAGAGCGAGCTATTCGTCTTGGGGAAAAGAAGCCACGCCTTGCAAGATTCAATGCCATTTACGGTAAAGGTGAGGATGGTGGCTTCATGCCTACGCATGCTCTGTTCAATATTGTCCAACGGAACGATCTGATGCCGCTTGCCAGTATCACTCAGGAAGGGCGGCTGCATGAGCTCTTTAATGTCTCCCGCACCACATTTGAACAGCAAGGGCTGAACGTGATCGAACAGTGTGCAAGACCTGGTGCTTCTGCGCCTCCGATTGAGATTGCTTGCTCCAACCAGGGAGCTCGGGTTGACAAGGAGAACAACCTCTTTAATATACCCCTGCGTAAGGCTCTATACGGCGTTTCTGAAAAGGATGAGCTAGCCCTTCTTGAGGCCAAGGTTGACCCGTCGGCATTCCCTGTGCATGACATGCTTCCGCCACCATTATCCCAGAGATCCAGGTACACCAATATCCACGTACCTTCCATGCGCCGCTTCGTTACAGACTCGGGAAAACTGGCCAAGCTCGACCAGCTTCTTCGCGATCTCAGAAACGGCGGTCACCGCGTCCTCCTCTACTTCCAAATGACCCGCATGATTGACCTGATGGAAGAATACCTCACCTACCGCAACTACAAGTACCTTCGTCTTGACGGCTCCACCAAGCTTGAGGACCGAAGAGATACAGTTCACGATTTCCAAACCCGCCCCGACATTTTCATTTTCCTCCTCTCCACGCGCGCCGGAGGCCTAGGCATCAACCTCACAGCCGCCGACACTGTCATCTTCTACGATTCTGACTGGAATCCCACCATTGACTCGCAAGCCATGGATCGCGCCCATCGTCTGGGACAAACCAAACAAGTTACTGTGTATCGCATGATCACGCGCGGCACGATCGAGGAACGCATCCGCAAGAGGGCGTTGCAGAAGGAGGAGGTGCAGAGGGTGGTGATTTCAGGAGGCAGCGGCGCGGGAGTGGACTTTAACACTAGGAGCAAGGAGAACCGAACAAAGGATATTGCGCTGTGGCTAGCGGATGATGAACAAGCAGAACTGATCGAGAAGAAGGAGAAGGAGGTTGCCGAGAGGGGGGAGGAGGCGAAGAAGGGTAAGAAGGGCAAGGCGGCCGGGAGGAAGAAGGATGTCAGTCTGGATGACATGTATCATGAAGGTATGCCGGCTCCGCTGAAACATCAAACGTGTATAGATGGGAAACTGGCTAACGGAACCGCAAACAGGCGAAGGCCATTTCGACGACGGCAGCAACAAGCCCTCGGGAGCAGCAACGCCCATTGATCCCCCCGATATCCCGCCACCAGGGAAGAAGAAGGGGATTTCGAAAAAGGCGAAGACGGCTAAGCAAAGATTGGCGATTGCAGACGGTTCTGGGCTCTAGAGGGAACAGGAAGAAAGGGATGTACGCTTAGCATATTGGATGCGTGTAGGATGTGGCTGGGGAATAAACAACAGGGACCAGGAAGACAAGAGGGAGGAACTAAGATAAAAAGCGGTTTGGTTGCTTGGCGTGTCGTGGGCGTTTTTCCTTTTCATGGCATCTTTTTGTAAACATACTCAACATCATCACGGAGAATTGCTGTACTGCTGCTGTGTTGCCTTGGCTTTACGAACCGCTCGGAGAAAGAAGGTCTTGTGGTTGTCGATGAGAAAAAAGGGGCAAGAAAGGGGACTTTTTTCTCTTTTGACAGTGGGAATCAATTAAATTAGAAAACGTTTCCAATCTACGAGTACCTACAGTACTAACCCCCATCCCCCATCTCCCATCTCCCATCTCCCATCTCACAAACTCCCAAAAACTCCCACCCCCGTCTGCAGGTCGCCCCACCCACAGTAGGCTAGCCCCACACTGGGGACAGACACCTGGCTGAGAGTCATTGGCGCCTAAGGCACCGAACTGAAACATATGGCGGGCTGTGTAAAGGCTCTTTCTTACTCATCAAACGTTTTGGGGGTGTGTGCTTCTTCCCATTCGTTGCAACTCGGTCGAATATCGACGGAGAGATGTGGTTTGCTTCGTCGTGATTTTGGTTCCGAGTCACTACTTAGCTTCCCGGCTGCAGACTTCGCATCTGCAACGGCGTAGGGCGGGACGTTTTGATTGGGGGGATTTTTTTATGTTAGAATAGTTAGTTATTTACAGGTGCGGGCGCTTCGGAGTCGTCGCCATCGTCCTTGAATGGCCAGATCTGCCAACACCGCTGCTTGTCCTCCGGCTTTGCTTCGGTGAGCATTTGGATCCTCCATTCCTTGTTGAGAGCCGCGGCGCGATTGTGATTCTCGGGGTCCGTGCCGCCCTCTCCGTCGATGCCCAGTGTACTCCTGATCGTAGCAAGCACTTCGGCGGCTTCATTCCATTCCCTGCTCTCCTGCGTGGCAGATCGCACTTCCTCGTCCGTGAACGAAATCGGACAGGCACGTTCTCCGACAAGATCGTCCCATTTGGAGTGGACTCCGATCAGGGCTGCTCGAAGGTTAACTAAATCACCATCCCAAGGCATGCCCGCTTGCTTGATCAGATATTGTCGCATGTTCAGGTATGGGAGCCGAAGCGCCCGCATGTGACGTTCACACTTCAGTCCCGTAGCCGCGGTGTAATAGAGGTTTGCCTGTTTATGCTTCAAGTTCATCAAAGCTTCTTCCTGTTCTCCGGGATTCATCTCCTCGAAATTATCGTCGAGTTTCGGCTTCTCCAACGTCTGTGGACGCTCTGGGTCGTGGTCACAAAAAACTGGGAATCCTGATTGGAGAAAGAACGGAAGTATTGAAGCACCTTGCCAGTCAATGATACCAAGTATGTCCGTCGATTGTGGGCGTAAGAAGATGTTACTTTGGTGGAGATCAGGATGTCGGAGGGTTGGTGAGGCAAGGTCTTCTTGCTTGGGTACAAGATAGGGGGCCACAAGACCGTATTGTGAAAGTAAGGAGATATGATCTTTTGGTTCGATGTTTTGCTCCGAGAAAGAGAAAAAGAATTGCCTACGCTGCGGTTGTCCAAGCTTAACAGTCCAAGCCGCTTCTCGTTTGCCAATAGAGGTCAAATAATCCTCTGAGCGAATCCCTGTGACGGTTCGATCAGTAGAGTATTGCGTGACATATACGGGAAAACAAACATGGTCCGCGGTCTAACGTCATTTGGTCCCGCTCCTCTGCCCAGAATGATCTGTTTGCGATAGGCCCGATACCAAATTGGTCAGAGAGAAGGTCCACGCCATTTTGCTCGTTTGGTTTATTCTCACGAACCTCTTCTTCCAAGTCCTCTTTGTAGTATAAGCTCCCGTGTTCCGAAAAACGAGCTGAAAAGAGCCGACTCTCGATGTCTACAATTTTTTCGATGACTTCGGCGAGTTCCTTCGTGGAAAGCGATAACCAGCGAGAAGCAAGACTTTCTCCTTGCATCTTCTCCATTATGATGTACTCTGCACCGACAGGGTTATCGCCACCAACCCGGGAGGCCCACGCAAATACCCTTGGTGCTGGTATGTCCAGTCGAGTACGGAGAAAGTCCATGGTTGCAACCTCGCTCGCGGTCGTATAGTGAGCCGGTCCAGCGATAGGTGTAGGGATCCGCGCGATCACCTCGTATCCATCATCCATCGTAAGAAGAAATATCTTATTAAAACCACCTTCAGTGACCTTCATTATATCGACACATCTGTCTCTTCCTACCGCCATCGCTGCGGTACGCATCAATTCGGATACGTTGAAGCGAACATAGCGCTCGGCCATGCGCTCTTTTTCGTTGAAGCTTGTCAACCGTATTAGAAGGGTCACGGCCAATTCTTTGTATGAGTTGCTTACATCCATCTCCGAGAAGTATGCCGAAAGAATGGTTCGTATATGTCACTGGGAGAAGCATGATCTTCTGATGACCTCATGTGCGCATGTTTTCGAGCCTTCCTCGAATAATTTCGATGCAGATGAGAAGATAATGATAGGACTGTTGATCTGCTGGGATGTGTCAGTTGAATGGCGCGTGCAAGGGTGAAATTTATCAACGACATGATCAAATGGAGATTTGGAGTTGAATGACGTGCCGACAAAACGGCGGATAAAGGTCTCAATTATGACTATCCTCAATTTGAACTGACCTCAAACTCAGATGCGACCACGTCTGCGCCTCTTTAACCTCTGTGACTCATATTCAAAAGGCCATATTTTCCACCCTCCGTCTTCGCCCATTGATTTGATTATCGGTGCTTTTTCGCACTCCACCACAGCCCGGACCGATTGAGGTCGAAATCGTTGGATTTTTTTCTTTTTCTTTTTCTAGTTTTTTTTTTTTGGGAAAATGGCGAGATGGGTGGGGGTGTAGATGTGGATGGGATGGGATGTGGATGTGGATGGATGGATGGATGTGGATGGGATGGGATGTGGGATGTGGATGGATGGATGGATGTGGATGTGGATGAAGAGATGGGTATGTGGATGGGGATGTGGATGGGGATGGGGGATGTGGATGAAGAGATGGGGATGTCGATGGGGATGGGGGATGTGGATAGGGAGACAGGGCAAGGGGGAGAGATAGAGAGATAGAGAGAGAGAGAGAGAGAGAGAGGCTGTATGTATGGGAAAGGAAAAGAAAAACAAGCGAAGCGAGCGAGCGAGCGATAATCCATCAGAAGGGGGGGGGGATGTTGGACTTGGAAATGTTCCGAGGTCGGTGGCCCAGAAACGGATATACGACATTTTACTCACGGCTCACGGGTGCCACCAAAGGGGTCGTGGTTAGATTTCCGAATATTCGTGCATACATCTATTACATCAAACTCCATCCTTCTATCTAGCAAACCCCCCTCACTCCACTCTGCCCTATCATAACATACCAATCCCATCACCCGTCACCCGTTCCCCCAGCCTGTCCTATTCACATCATTCGTTCGTATCCCAATCGCGCCCCCCTCCCCTTCCCCTACTCAAACCGCCCACCGCGCAAAGAGACTCATAGACCACGTAATTACAAAGTGCAGGATCTGCAGTCCCGACAATATAGGCATGGAAGATCAGTAAGCCCATACATGTCCGGGATAAATTGTTGGAAAGAACAAGGGAAAAGTGGTAGAAATAGAAAAGATGACTCTCGGAGAATAAGAAGAAAATATTGTAACAAGCCGAGACGTCATGGCGCTCGTCGAACTGCCCGACATGAATCCCGAAAGTGTGCATGCGTGTATGGCGTAGGAAACTGGAGCAAGCAACAGAAGAACTTTTCGTTGAGGCTGCCCTGTTCGCGAGCTCAAGCGAGTGTTTCCCACGGCCGAGAGAATAATCGCGCATATGTCTAGCAAAGAACTGTATTGGGGTATTTGGACCATCTCGATAACAAACATAAAGTCGTTTTGTAACGCATGCGGAACACGGCGAAAAGCAGCTCCATCTATATCGGTTGCCGTAACAAATGATTTGTAGAAATCATCTGACTCGGTGCCGGCATACCGCCTTGCATTCGCATGGATACCGGAGCCATGGTCGCCATGGAGCTTGGTATATAGTTGTTGTGCTGTTCCGGCGGCGGTGATTCTTCTTCAAGGGCACCAAATTCATTCTCTTCAAGTTCGAGGTCTTCGTCGCTGTATCGGTTACCGATTTCGCCACCGTCAGGGTGAGCTTCGTGGGTGCGACGATGTCTGTCGTGCGGGTTAGCGAACGAGCCTGCCGCCTCGCGATTGGCAGAACTTACTGAGCTAGATTGTCTGATCTGGAAAAGGATTTGCCACAGTGGGGACAGCAATACGGTCGCTCCTGAGTATGCGTTCGTACGTGTCTAAGCGCCGAAATATGTCAGCGGCTGCAGCCATCTTGCAAGAGTAAAAATAGCTACAGTTTGCGGGACGTACCGTTTTAGGTGCTCCAACCTCTTGAAGAGGCGTCCACACGTAGGAATGGGGCAGGAATGTGATTTGTGTGGGTATGGACCCAACTCCATCATCGTAGCGCTTCTAGCTCGTCGTATAGGGCCTGGGCGATCATTACGGGTGGCTGGACTACCATTGAGCGTCTGCGGATGTGTGTTGTCTTGTTGGTATTGTGAGTAATCATCCTGAGGTTGCATCATGCCCATGTTCGGAGCCGGGCTCCCTTCCAATGTCGGTAACGGTGTGCCGTTGCGAGACAGCTCGAGCATTTCCTTGTGCTGCGCGACCATGTTTGCGTAGCCGTTTGGAAGAGCTGGTGGGGATCCGTCTCGTTGCTCATCGCCTTCGGCCATTGGTCCGACAGACGCGGAGATCGAGCGCCGAAGGTCGCTTTGACGATGGACTTGATGTGCCCCGCCATTTGGTGTGGCTCCGACAGCAGCAGCCGCGGCAGCGCCAGGCGGGATAGAGGACCGTCTTCTTCTTTGCTTGTACGTGGGCGAGCCTTCGATGACGGAGTAAACATTGGCCGGAGGATACCCTCTGGCCGTCGAAGAGAATTGCCCTCCTGATAGATTTGAAGGCGGCAACTGCATCATGGAGTTGAAGTTCTGCGACGAGTTGACATCCGGAATGGCGGTGTAAAGACCCGTATCTTCATTTGCAATGTATGCTGGCTCCGCGCCCAGCGATTGCGCAGGCTGAGGTGGAGTGACCGGCTCGAACGAGATGCCTCGATTGCTGTAGTCTTCATATTGGGACGAGACAAAGGATGGCGCTGGCGAGTATTCCATGTACGTAGGCATTGAGGTATGTCTCTGATGTACCCTCGTAAGTGGAATGCCGTTCCGATCGTACTGTAGCTGCCCGTAATCCTGCTCCCGCTTGACGTAATTTGCGGCCACGGCAGATGGCATTTGAACTTGGGAAAATGCTCCCATCGAATGGCCGACCTCCTCCGTCACTGTCGGCATCGTTTGGGGGACTAGTTGCGGAGGTGGCATGGAGTCCACAGCGCGCATAACCGGAGAGGTTGACTGCGAGTAGGCGGAGCTCGCGTTGGCCGAAAAAGACGACGTATTTGCTTGTTGTGCCTTTGTAAGCTGCTCAAAGAGCGATTGAGAGGAATCAAACTCGAACGAGAGAGCCGGTTCGTTCACAGCCATCGTTGTAGCCTCTTGATTCATTTTCTCTCGCTTCAAGTCTCTCTCCAACGCATCGAGGAATAACCGGTCGTGGGGCACACTGTACCAGTAGAATACCTTTTGCTTCTTCTGCGTGCGGATGCAGTTGTTTTTGTACATAAAGTCAAGGAAAGGACTCTTGGGCTCTTCGAGGGACGCATCTGTGCCAGATTTGAGGTTGCGCAAATCCGAGAAGATGCCCTCTTCGAATTTCTTCGAGTTCTTGACTGGTCGCCCAAACGCTTGGAACCGGAAGGACAGGCATCTTACGATGTCAGTACCGGAAATGTGAAATAGGTTGTTCCTGGTGCGGGTCAGTCTCCATCACGTTTGACAACTGCGACGCCTGCCGACTCACCATAGAACGCAAGAAACGTATTCGCCAGTCGGCAGCAGAAATCTACGTATATACTGGTCTGGAGTCCAGTCGACAGGCGCAGATATTAGAAAGTATTTTACTGTTCCGCGCGTTAGCCTCAGGACCACAACCTGCTTCCCCCGAGTGCAGCGCAAAGGTGCAGAAGCCAAGAACGCTGGCACTGGAAATGTCACAGTAAGGTGTACTCACGATTGTCAACTTGTTGAAGAGCAACCTGGGCATCCTGCGGTAAACTTTGCTGAGCAGCATCTGAGAGCATGAAAGTTTCCGGCTTTTGCGGCGGCGCCATGGCGGCGCTGTTCTGCGAGTACATGCTCATCACTACGTCCTGCAATCAAACGATAGGCAACGAAAGCCGGCGACTTGGATATGAAGGGCAGTTCGCGAGCGATGCAACTCGCAACGTTAGAGTCGGCCACGAAGAGAACACGGGGACCCGGATGGTCAGTGTCCGTTGATAATTGGATCTAATCGGGGGGCAGCTAAAGCGCAAAGGTAAAGCGACAGTGGTGTTTTGAACCAAGGGGTCAAAGGTAATGCGGAGGTTCCAGCCTCGAGGCGTCCTGACGCTGGGGGCGGGATAGAACTACTGGCGAAGAGTCGGGCCTGCCCGGTAAAGAATCTCCAAACCGTCGAATTAGGTAAGTGCGATGGGTGAGAAACGTCGAACGGAAGCGATCTTCAAAGACCGTTTCAACGTTACTCTGACGTGAGATGGATGAGTGTTTGAAGAGCTGCGACAGAGGGAGAGGATGAGGTACTGCGGAGGGGTTTGTAAGGGAGTAGTAATTCTGAAGGGCGGTAACTTTGGGGGGGTGGTACTGGTGGGTGGGAAGAGGAGCACACTAATGTTTTGGAATTTGAGAAGCAAGTTTGGGGCGGGACGACTTGTCCAGTTTCCAGTAATTATTGGGGGTTTGGCGTAGACTGTAGTTGGCGTAGTTGGTTTGACGGTTGCCAGGGATAAAGTGGAAACAAGCGCCGAGGAGGATGGGAGACCATCCAGGGGCAAGGAATCGAGTGGATGATGGAGGAAAGTGGGGAGATATCGGTGGGCTATAATAAAAGGCCTTGCCCGACTAATACATAACCTTTTTTCGAACGGTACCTGTACCTGTCACGCTGTGTAAATCGTGCTGCTTTAGAAAGAAGAACTAGGTACGACTGGCGGCTGGTAGGTCGGTGGTTTAATTATGTCAATCATTTGTTGCTTCGCTCTTCACTTGATTCGGCGTGAAAGGATCTGGATTAATCTTGCTCGCGCCGCACCCTAAGGTACTTACGGTAACAGTCACACTGGATTGGGGTGAACGGGAAGTGATTGTTGAATCGATTGCGTGAGGGTCGGTAGTAGAAGTAGAATTCATCGTTACTGATCATGATACTCGTCGTAAATGACGGGAGGTCAATTCACAGGCATGAGAAGGTATGTAGAGTCCCGTCGTAGCATATGCTTTCTTCTATACCCGCCAGATCTGAATCGGGAAAGGCCTCTTTGCTGACGTGGATAAGCACTGTCAGTGGTCACTAGTCACTACGGAGTACTTCCGTACTGCCCCCGCAACTCAATTGTTAAAGTACAGTAATGATCAACATCTGAACAATGACACGGGAAAGAGACGAGTCAAGTCTCTGTCCGATGATTGGCTCGGAGGTAATAAAAGATACATATGATGATATGAAGGGGATCAAATCACCTTCGCGTCATTGCATGCAAGCCAGACGTTCTAAATTTGGGCCCCCCCGCCACTCGCTTGGGTTTAGTGGATATGTATCATGCAGTCGATTGATGAAACAGTCTCAGGGATTTCACTTGGCGTGCTTCACAGTTCAGACAGGAACCAAAGGAGTCATGTCGCCGTGACTTCATCGTCAATTTGCAACCGGGCCCCGGTCTTGCCATTCTTTGATGGATGGCAGTTCCATGAAGATACAAAGGCCTCCTGTGACCGCTGATGGATTCGTAAAAGAATTATCCATTTCAGAGTATGCGACTCAACCATGAACAGTGAGACACACCAGCGCCCTTTTGCCTGCTGCGTGTCTTGCAAAAGCCAGCACTTTTCTTGTCTTGCAATCCATGATCAACGGTAGCCAACCACTGATGGCCTGCCCGCAAAAGTCTCCAGCAGCGTACAGCCACCAGATCGGAATCAGATAGTCAGTACAAGGCTCGCTGCATGAACCCGTGTCCATCATCGATAGAGGTCAGTGTTCGCTCCGGCGCCGTACGCACTGCACAGCAGCATCCCTTCCGGATAACGACCATGTGAGGCTGAGCCTGAACATACATCGCATGCTGTACGGTCTCGGTCATATGCCATGTGCATTCAAGCTGCGATGGTGATTCCTCGTGCTGTACGGAATACACATGTCCCGCCATAGGAGCGGAAGGGCCATTGCTGTGCCGTCGGTCGCAAGGATGGATGATGACAGCACACTAGGTGCAAGGGAAGGACCCAAGGATGAACTATGTAAGGTCGAAAGTGCACGAACGGGGGTGTTTACCTTATGACTTGCCTCTGATTCCAATTCCCTGGTTGAGCGTCCTTGTACTTCCGTACCTCCGTACGGAATCATGTGTAGAATACCGTAACATTCGCATGAATCGAGCCGAGGTTCTGGAACAGAGATCCCCGCCGCCGCCGCCTTCTTTTCAGGGCCAGTATGATCGACGCGCTGAAACACTCTAACCGCGCCAACAACAACGCGCTGAAGATGGAAAACCCTCTTCTGGACCACCATCGGCGGGTTTGATGCGAACTCTGTATTACAGTATAACCTTATTGTTTCTACTCGTGACGGCAGCGACACGTGGGAGTAAAACATATCCAACATATCCACCCAAGCGTCTCGCTGAGGAGATCGAGAAATACCACAAGAATCCCCCTGGCCAATCAGCTGCAAGTAACGACAACGGCGTAGACGCTGTGTGAAATGACAATGCTGTAGCAGTCCCAATCAACTTCTGGTGATGCCTGTGCCTTCCAAAGCACCTACAGCTTTAAGGCGCAAAAGCTGTCCCAGATCACGACGTAGCATGATTGACGGTTCAAGCGTTTACTGTGCGACCATCACGCATTTCTCTCTTCTCCATGATCAAAGTCTCCTTTCATGCCGTGCCGGAGATGTTGCTACTCCTGGAAAAGTTGCTTGTGGAGCCTGAACACAGAGCCCTTCAAACGAGACAGACCATCATGCAAAGCGATCCTCTGACGAACTACTACTGTGAGGTCCAGTTGCAGATGCGGAAATTGAATGGAAACCTCTTTCCTATTGAAGAACGAGTTGGTGATCCCTGCTTTAAGTATGTAGATATGCTTATGCAGAACGGGGTCACACGTGGGGTCTGATTCTATGAGCCCTCGGCGTACTCGGACCCCAAGCCTTATACACGATGCGATTTGGATCCATAGCTTCGTCTCAGGAAAAGCCTGACTTTTGTTCTGCGACCATTCTGGGTTTATGCCAATTAGGTTACCTTTTCCAGTTGAGTCTCTTCCAACTGGATTGCTATAGAAATCAGGGGCAATCCTGGCTGGTTGATTGATGTCATACAACATTGTCTCCCGGAGGGAAGGACAGCACTGGCAGAATGCGGAAAAGGTATTCCCACTTATAGACTTCACTGTCTGACGGTATTAAGAGACGTCTCCATCGCCGTGAGAACCCACATTGGACATTCGACTCGGAAGAAGTGCTTGTCGCAGGACTTAAAACGAAGGTCAAACATTTTGCCGCCTAGGTATACTGAAAATTTGACAGCTCAAGTTCGATAGCTACAGGTGCATTCTCAACAATATCAGGCCCCCAACGAGCACAGACCCCATAACCGCTTTCTTCCCGTCTGGTAGTGCGGAACGCAGACTACGTATAATTTCTAAAGCTTCTTTGTTGGATCTTGGATAAGCGGCGTTGCCAATCATAGAGTGACCGATGTAGCCCCCGGTACCAATGTGGACTAGAAGCCATTTGGGTTGGAAGACCATTCCAGACCACTGTCTTGATCCCTTCCTAAGGGTTGCCAGTTTAGGGCTAATGATATCTTCGACTGCTGTTGGAGCACAGGCCGCACGCTGGGCACTATATTTCATGCCTGGGCACGTCTGAGCCGAACCAAGCGTCTGTGTACTCAGTATCACTGCGTCGGAAAAAGCTCGTAGCTTAATGTATCGATAAGTGTCGTCCCGAGTCGTCTACCTCCTTCCCTTTACTTTCAATGTCCTCTTAGGTCCCTCAATGTCCGCCACATCTTTCTTGCTGAGTTTGAGCATCCCGCCATGGAACTTGCCAACGCTCGGTGCCCCGACACCTCGTTCCCTTCTTGCTTCAGGCTTCTTCTTTCCTTTCACTGCCTTCTCTAAAATGATACCGTTCTCTTTAGCCTTTTTTCTCCGACTACCATCCTTTTCAGCAGCTTTAGCAATTATTCCTTTTCTCTGCGCTAAAGGCATTTTTCGCTGGGTATATATCGACGATTTTGACCCTAAATCTTGGAGACGCAGGTCCAGAGCTTTATGTCGGGTTTGGCCAGATAAGGACAGAGAGGACTGAGACTCTAGAAGGTGAGACTCTTTCAGTAGGCGTTGCAGTGAGAGATCTTTTTTCAGATTTTCGGCGTCAGTGGCTGCCTCTTTAGAACCGACTTGCTCGGGCGGTTTCCGTTTGGCTGTCGATGTCGACTGGGTGACGGTAGATGGAGGCTTGGTTGACTTGGAAGTAGAAAAGGTCAGCTATCACTCGGAGAAATGGAATTTTTGGGGCCCATACCATAAACATCTTCAGCTCTTCTTTCGGGACATCAATCCTAGAGCGTTGTAGTAACTGGTAGCGAACAATCTGTGCTGGTTCTTCGTCCTCTTCTTCAGGGATTCCAGTCCAGTCTGATTCTGTCTCATCGTTCGGTGGTTGAACTTTGACATCTTGCCGCTTGTATACTGCCTGACGTGAGGCTTCTAGTGGTTTGAACTTGGCCTCGAAGTGTTGCTGTAGCAAAGATTGTAGATGCTGAGAAGCCTCTGTGTCAGTTCTTGGGTCAGCATCGGCACCTGGACTCAGAACCTGGTCTCTGCGTTTCCGCTTGCCCAGTATTGGTGTCATTGTGAGGGTGTTGACAAAGGAAAGTTAAGGCATGGTTGGTGAATGGTGTGCATAAACCTGTGGAAGTGAACTGTATCGGAGTCTCGGGATGATCCGCCGCCGGCCACTTCGGCGGACTACTGGGGCCTTGCAATCAACGTCTACTACAATTATCGCTTCAACAGCCTCACTGTACACTATCCCTACGGTCGGCGCCGACCACTTGAAGACAATCCTACGTTCGCTTGGATATCACACCCGTTCAAAGCCCAGCATTCGAGCTCCCGCCCACCTCCCACCTTCTTATCATCTACGCCGCCACTATCATGAAGCCTGTCGTCTCAGCTCTCAACGCATGGAGCTGGTACTACCCCATCTCTTCAGCTCTACCCTTCAGATGTGCTGGCCAAAGATAGCTGACAATCACACCTCGATAGTGTCGTGGTCTCCGTCTTTGCCATCATCATTCTCTCCGTCATAGGCGGGCTCTTCAAGGTATGCCCGTGCCCGAAGAATCTTATACCTTCAGTCCCAGGTCGCTTGAAAAGCGGACTGTTCCTGTTTGAGAACTAGCTTTGCTAACGGATACTGCTGGATAGAATGAACACCATAGTATGGTCGGTTCAGTAAAGGATCCGGACGACCCCAAGGGAGTGGCTGCCAGCATTTTCGCCGCTGTGGCTGTTTACGCCGTACGTCTCTTACCTTCCTTGAGGCTCCGAATGCGGTCATAAGCGTTGCGAGGGTGCTGGAGACTTGACGTCGGATGCTGATAAAATTTAGGTGTTCCTTGTTTTCTGCGGCTTCCAAGCCTACCTACATGTACGAGCAAGCAAAAGGGGAACTATAGCGCTGAACTAGAGCGTGCACTGGGTAGTCAGGCCATTGGTTCAGGATGTTCTATGATTTAAGGTGGAGTTGGTGTTATTGCTTGTAGATCTGGGGGTTCCGCCTTATCATAACAGACGGGCATGATTGCAGCTTGGAGATGCTAAACGGTTGCATCATATCTGCGATTCTGGAGACTTTGTGTAGAGTACTGTATAGCCTAACCATAATATGGGATGGGCCCTACCTACTCCTTACGCCAGTGCCTATGACCTTGAATCTTGGTGGTACCTTAGTGCCCTAATGCTTAAATGCTCGAGTGCTCTTGATTGCAAAACGCCCCGAGTCCGTATATGCATATTTCGTAACCAATCGAACCAAGGCCTCAATCTTCTGCACAACCTTCCTCACTGTCCTCCGATCCTAACATCTTACTCATGTATGGCCCATCCAGGGAGTAACCAAGTTTACCATAGTAGCTTCTAACGCCAACGCCCGAGATTACACTGATCTTTTGACTGCCATGTTCATCCCTCGCTATTCTCTCCGCTTCTTCCATCAACAAAGTCCCGTATCCTTGATGCTGGAACTTTCGTGGGTCCCTTGCATGCACGGGTACCGCTGAGCCATAGACGTGCAGCTCTCTAACAAGACTAGAAGGCTGAGAAGTAAGCTCCGGTCTAAACGTATGGGTGTCACTGCACTTCCGCAGACGGAGCAGTGCAATTAATATATCTTGCTTCGGATCCTCGTACGCCAGGAATGTCTCCCATCCTCCATTTGCCACATAATCACGCCGTACAAGCTCAACCTGTGAAGGTCGGATTTTGTTCTTGACCTCGTTGATGCCGACTTCTCGTGTCCGCACATCCCGACAGGTAGTGCCAAAGTCCTTCATCCGGCTCAGCGCAAGTTCTCGTAAGTTACCATTCTCGACACCGGACGTTACCAAGGGCATGGGGATATCTCTTTGGACTCGATAAATCCGAGTCCACGGAGGTATTAGCGCTAGAATCCTAGCTACGATATCTATCAGTGCATTCGGTGTGTAGTTCTTGTATCTTCCAGTCCGCCACAGCTCGTATAAGCCAGTCCCTCGAATCACAAGGGTAGGATATATCTTGAGGCCATCTGTTCGAAAGTCTGGGTTCTCAAAGTACTCCCGAAATTGATCGAGATCTCGTTCCATCCCTACATTGGGTAGATCGGGCATCATATGGCTGACGACTTTGAAACCCGCGTCTTTGGCTAATCTGAAGGTCTCTGCCACTGCCGCAACGGTATGGCCTCTATTAGTGTCTCGTGCAACGTCTTCGTATAACGATTGAACACCGACCTCTAACCGCGTACAGCCGTACCGTAGCATGCTACTTAAATGTGGGGCTAAGCAGTAATCCGGTCTTGTTTCGATTGTTATTCCAACGCATTTGATATTACTCATCTCTCCTGCTTCAACGGCCTCATCAACGTTTTCACCTTGATAACCACTTAACGCGTTATGTAGCTGTGATATAAAACCATCCCGATAGTCTTCAGGTAACGACATGAATGTCCCTCCCATGATGATATATTCAACCTTGTCGACGCTATGCCCTAATGACTTGATCTGGTCCACACGCCCTCTAGCTTGCTCGAAAGGATCATAACGAGCGCGTATAGCCCGCATAGAAGTTGGCTCATACCCTGTGTAAGATTGTGTAGAGTATTCGAAATCAGAATCAGGACCACCCGGGCAATAGACACATATGTTACCTGTGTAGGCTATATGGGGACACCTATGAGGCTTACACATAACAGCAACAACAGCTATACCTGAAGAGGTCCGGATTGGCTTCGCTATCAGTTTTGGTAATATGTATTTCTTGTAGTGCTCTGGAACGGCTGCTATAATGGCTGTTAATGGTGGCTGGTTGCTCAGCCTATGCTTCTTCGCCATTTGACCTCTTAAGCTGTTCAGGTTCAGATCTTTCTTTGGCTGAGAATCATCTTGCTGAGCCTCATGGTCCTGTATCAGAGCACTCGCAATATCAGAACATGCATGCATAAATCGCTCATTTTCCGGAGGTAACTTCAGATTCTTCGGTAATTTAATTTTCATAGCTGTTGACATAGTCATAGTTTCGGTAGCCATATTGCCAGTAAAGGCCCGAGACCTCAGTATATCTGAATAGTTCGATGAAGGAGAAGTTACAGCGTAAGACGTCGCGATTTAATGAGGTGACAAAATTATATCGCGCTAGAGTTGACGTTGGTGCCGAGGGTCCCAAGCTCCGCTCTAGCCTGTAGCTTTTGGACCAGCAGGGCCAACCTCTATTGCTAGACAGCACAACTTTGAAGGTCTCGTCCTCTCGCAGCGATGCAAGTTTTCAGACGGAGTACTACGGTTGCTTTGCGCGCCGCTGCTCGAAAACAGGGCTACTCCACGGCGGTCTCATCCTATGCTGCAACGGCAGAGAACCTACGCATAAATAGCAATACCAAGGTCATTTATCAAGGCTTCACTGGAAAGCAGGGGACGTAAGTAGTATATTATGGGATCGCTGCTGTTAAACGGCTGCTAAACCTCTTGCAGATTTCACGCGCAACAAGCCATTGACTACGGTAACTCATTCCACCCAAGGGCGAAGCGTTAATAACCTCTGCTAATGGACTGCAGGAACTAATGTTGTTGGTGGGACCAACCCCAAGAAGGCTGGAGAAACACATCTAGGAAAACCCGTATTTGCGAATGTCAGGGATGCCGTGCAAAAGACCGGAGCCACAGCTTCAGCGATCTTTGTCCCTCCGTCCGTAGCAGCAAAGGGTATCGAAGAGGCGATCGAAGCGGAGATACCTCTTGTCGTGTGTATTACAGAAGGAATTCCTCAACATGACATGGTTCGCATTACAGACATCCTCAAGACCCAGGGCAAGACGAGACTGGTTGGGCCCAATTGCCCTGGCATAATTGCTCCAGGTCAATGTAAAATTGGGATAATGCCAGGCTTCATTCACAAGCGTGGTAGGATAGGTATTGTCTCGAGGTCGGGTACACTCACATATGAGGCTGTTAACCAGACGACACAAGCTGGTCTCGGTCAATCGCTCGTGATCGGTATTGGAGGAGATCCTTTCTCAGGGACAAACTTTATCGACTGTCTGAAGGTTTTTCTAGAGGATGAGGAGACCGACGGTATAATTATGATCGGAGAGATAGGTGGATCTGCTGAGGAAGACGCGGCGGACTTCTTGAAAGAGAAGAACACGATGAACAAGCCTACTGTAAGCTTTATTGCAGGTATCTCAGCTCCACCAGGAAGGAGGATGGGCCATGCTGGTAAGCCATAGAGATTGCATTACGCTGAAGTTACGTACTAAAGCGCATACTAGGCGCGATCGTGAGCGGCGGCAAAGGCGGTGCAGACTCGAAAATATCAGCGCTCGAGGCTGCTGGTGTGATAGTCGAACGGAGTCCGGCCTCTCTAGGCAAGACATTACATGCTGAATTTGTCAAGCGGGATCTGATTTGAGATTCTTGAAAATTTAAGAGCTGTGTTCAATTTCGAGGTTGAGTGTGGACACTTCCGCGCAATGCTTTCTTCTGCAAGTGATTTTCCATATCCCCCTATCCGTTTGCATGTACATTCTAGACATGATACTTTCCTCCCATCACTGGTGGCTTGAACAGTCAACCAATGCCAGCGGATACGACGCAAGCAAATGAAGTCTGGGTTCTCCTCACCATGGACTTCCTAAGCTTGAGCATGAGTTCGAAAGTGGTGGAATGGGATATTTTGAAGCAAAGGTTGAGCAGCGTCGGGGCAACGACTGATACTAATTTCATAATGAAAGTCATTCTCCACATATGTCATGTTGCTGCCCGGGTCGAAGTATTTGGAACTGTTAATCTACAAAGCTCGCTTATGTAATATCTAGATCTCGTAAGGTAACTTATGGTGGAATAGCTTCGTAGAATTACCCTATTTGCTGTCGACAATGTGCCTGTAGAACCGCGCTTCCACCTCCCCTTCGCCAGCCATGCTCTCAGGTATCTTGATTTTCAATCAGAAGGGCGAGAATTTGATCTTTCGTGCCTTTCGCAATGATTGTAGGTCTGTCAGCCATAGCTTGTTCTCCATGCCAATCAGCAAGATGTTTCACAGTGTAGATTTTGAACAGAGCTTGAGTACTCATCCGCTGACTTTCTGCGATTCAGGCCTCGGCTTGCAGATGTCTTCCGTATACAGGTCATCTCTAACGCTCAAGTCCGCTCTCCCATCCTCACCCTTGGATCGACCACCTTCAGCCATGTGAAGCACGAGAACATATACTTGGTGGCTGTGACAAAGAGTAATGCCAACGCAGCGCTTGTATTCGAGTTTCTGTATAGGCTCGTTGCTCTCGGCAAGGGTTACTTTGGAAAATTCGATGAGGAGGCAGTCAAGAACAACTTCGTGTTGGTTTACGAGCTCCTAGATGGTGTGAACGCTTGCTTTGGACCTCAGGAGTTTAATGGCTGATTTCTGCCGTGAACAGAGATTTTGGACTTTGGATACCCTCAGAATACAGAGACGGATACGCTGAAGATGTACATCACTACCGAAGGGGTCAAATCAGAACGAACGATGGAGGATTCATCAAGAATCACAATGCAGGCTACAGGTGCTCTATCATGGCGACGATCAGATATCAAGTACCGGAAAAACGAGGCCTTTGTGGATGTAATTGAGGATGTCAATCTCCTAATGTCAGCTACTGGGACTGTATTGCGAGCCGATGTCAACGGGCAGATAGTAATGCGTGCCTATCTTTCCGGGACTCCGGAGTGCAAATTTGGTCTCAACGACAGGCTGCTTCTGGATGGTGAAAGTCTTACGGCACCTTCAGGCAACACTGCGGGTACAAAGGCTACCAAAGCAGCTGCAGGTAGCGTGACGCTCGAAGATTGTCAGTTCCATCAGTGCGTCAAGCTGGGAAAGTTTGACGCTGATCGAATCATCTCCTTTATTCCACCAGACGGAGAGTTTGAGCTCATGCGATATCGGGCAACGGAGAACGTTAACCTTCCTTTCAAGGTTCACGCGATAGTCACCGAACTCGGCAGGTCAAAAGTCGAGTACAGTATAGCTATCAAAGCCAATTATGGGAGCAAGCTCTTCGCTACGAACGTCGTAGTACGAGTACCAACTCCTCTTAACACGGCTAAAATTACCGAGCGAACCTCTCAAGGGAAAGCCAAGTACGAACCCGAGCAGAATAACATCGTTTGGAAGATCCCTAGGTTTACGGGGCAAAGCGAATATGTTCTCAGTGCGGAGGCGTCCTTGACATCTATGACGAACCAAAAGGCCTGGAGCCGTCCACCATTAAGCTTGAATTTCTCGCTCTTGATGTTCACCAGCTCAGGTCTCCTTGTTCGGTATCTAAAGGTTTTTGAGAAGAACAATTATGGGAGTGTGAAATGGGTACGATATATGACTAGGGCTGGGAGTTACGAGATAAGGTATACCAATTGTCGAACTGCGAGCGACGGTGGAACTGACATGTTATCAGATTCTAATGCATCACAAATTACACAATTGATCCCAAGTTTTTCTAGCATTTACATTAGCATGGCGTTGGTGGCACCCTCGGAAGGAAAGGGACTCTTCATTGGCTGTATGGAATTCACTGTATCTAAACTTTTCCTCGTAGGCATGAGACCATTGAGAAGAAGCCAAGCTCGGCTCCATGTTAGCAGGCCACATCGTGAGCATTCACGACTTCGTCAAAGTACTCAAATCCAAACTAAGTTGAAGCAAGACTTCAATTTTACAATCGCTATCTAAGCAAACTCCGTCGAGTAGTAGGTGATTGGAAAAAGCGAATCGCGTCAGCAGCTATCGGACCAATCCACCTATGTATGCAAGAACCACCAATTGACTGCTCAACAATGTATTAACACACTTCCATCCTTTTCCCTCGCCTACCCATGGCATAACCCGAAACTATTTTCAACAAAACCTCCACTGCTGCCTTATTCGAGATAGACCCGAGCTAGTCGAGAGGTAATGGTTTGGAGTATGGGATAGTGGGACGGTCGTTAAGACGTAGAGAGAATGTTGGGAATGTCGATTGAGTAGTGTTGGAGCGTTTACTTGCTGGAGAGACGACGGTAAGCACGTGTTCAATTCGAGCACACACAGCAGTTTGCAAAGCGTCTCCAAAAGACAGCGTGAGTTTTAGGGACGCAAGGAAGCCTTACCTGCGGGCTCTAGTCTTTCTCCTCTTACGCTTGAGTCTTCGAACGCGCTTCTTCCTCCACTTAGCTCTCATCTTCGATAAATAGGTGAGCTGGTCAAAGACGCAATGTCAGTCAATTGATTTCATATGTGATGCTAAGGGACTTCATTCATTCCGAAGAGTGATACACGCGTCTGTCAAGTTGGGGAGTGAACTCACTCGTTATGGAGGATGAGGTTGTTGCTGGTGCAAAGGTTTGGAGCTCAAGGGGGGGATTTGTACAGCCGTGTGCGGTTACTAAGCAGCCGAGGAGCGCTAAGGGTTAATAAGCGATTTTCTATTTGGTCACAACTCATCAGACCATATCTCAGTATAATTGTAATCCTTCATACACCTTGCTCTTACCTGAAAATAGCTAGCCGTTTCATCGCCATTGTCTCTAGCTATGACACAGCCTAGTCGTTACGAAATGAGTGGAAGACCTTGCTTTGATCGAAGCAGTAAATCTCACTCATACGAGTAGTAGAAATATCTATTTATTTCTGGGGCAAGACGTTTCTTCCAATATGTCTTCAGCTCTACTTGGTTACCTAGAAAGAATCGACGATACCGGAGAAGAGTATTGTTAGTCAACCTGCACCATGCCATGTAGCTAGTTCCTCAATCCTGTACAGGCCAGTATGGAATTCGTGAAGGCGAGGAGATTTTTATAGGGAGAGATAAAAGAAGCTGGTACGCAATTCTCATCAGCTCCAATGTGATGCTGACTGTCCCAGCCAAATTGTCCTTGATGACATTACAATCTCCAACAGACATCTACGGATTTATTCAGTGATCTACGATCCCAATGTTCCCGACGTCAAGCCCTTCGTGTACGCTGTGGATATCTCTACCAACGGCTGTCAATGGGTTCCTAAGATTCAAGGCTCTAAGAAGCCTTATCCCATGGGGAAGAGTAATGCTATTCTTCTTAGTGATGGCGACAGAATTCTTCTAAGTAACGGCACGTCCTTTATATTTGTCTCTTGTTCCTCCACTAGAAAGCTTCCGCAAATAGTGGAGTCGAATGAAATACAAGAACTGGAGAAAGATGTAAGTCGATTTCTCCATAACGACCTGTTCCGGTGCTGACAGCCGGAAGTGCTTCAACAATTTCTATATCGTTACGGATCGTAAGCTTGGTGCTGGAGGAACCGGCCAAGTATTCATGGCGATGGATGTTTGGAGCCATTGCCAGGTTGCCTGCAAGATTGTTAATTTGATAAAACCCATGCGGAAACAGGCCGGAGAACAACGACAACTCAGAGCAACCCTTGAAACGAGATGGCAGATCAAAATGTGGAGAGAGGTGGAACTTTTGAAGCATATCAGCCATGTAAGGTGGACAGCTTCATGATTGATAGTGCTAAATTTACGTATAGCCAAACATCATTACAGTTAAGCGAGTTTTTTACACGGAACATAACCTGTATGTCGCGGCATCAAACGTTTCTTACCCAGCTGATCTATCAGCTATATCATTGAGGACCTCATAACAGGCGGCGACCTTGTCTCCTATATCGAAAATAAAGGAGGATCTCTAAATGAACCAGATGCCTGCATTACAGTATATCAACTGCTCCAAGCAGTGCAGTATCTGCACGGTGAGAACATCGTACACAGAGATATCAAACCAGAGAACATCCTTATGAGCCCATCAACTATTGGGCCAAGAGTGATCTTGACAGATTTTGGTGGTGCTATTAAGGAGGTAGGCCATGGACATCGGCCTAGAAGAATGCAGACTATATGTGGTACATTGGATTTCGTCGCTCCGTGAGACTCTACAACATTAGCTCGACCTTGCAACTTACTAACACTTACTGGTAGGGAGGTTAGGGGCGAAAATCGAACGGTGAACCAAGCCGGCTATACAAAGGCTGTGGACATGTGGTCGGTAGGCTGCGTGACAACTGCGTTACTTGCTGGTAAATCCTACTTCGTAAATACACAGGACTCTGACTACAGACGCAATTCCTCTGCGGCCATCATCAAAGCGGCAGCAGAGTGTAACTTGGACAGATTAGACAACAGCTTAGCTTGGCTGGGTATTAACCAGCAAGCAAAAGGTTTGGTGAAAGAGCTACTGGTATTGGATGAAACAGTGAGACTGACCGCACAACAAGCGTTGCAGCATCTGTGGTTCACTGAAGGCTCTAGGGGAGTATCCTTAGGAGAGACCTATAAACAGACCATTGAAGGTTGGAGGCCATGGTCTCCAGGCTGGGATTTTCATACGCATTTGGATTGTTTTATCGAAGCACGAATAGCCCAAAATGATGTGACTTAATTCCTACCCGAAGCTTCAACTGTCGCTAACTAAGGATAGCCCCGACGACGTCTTCTCTCGCCACAGGCGAAGGAAGAGGTTACCAAAGCCAGCTACCAGCTTCAAAGTCGACTGCCAGAGCAGCTCAGCGGCTCTAGCATCCAAAATGCACCTTACGTATGCAACGTAAGGGGTAAGCAGCTCGACTCAAAAGACCTATCGCATTCAACACAACATCAAGAGCCAATGGGAAGTACTCGTCCAGCAATTACTCGAAAACAAAGACAGAGCGTTTTACTTAGTACGAATGAGCTCGCCATTTATACTGAACTCGAACACCACTATCGGCCTTGGAATCCTCTGTTAGAGGAACGTTTGTGTTCCAACCGTGATAACCAGGTGTTTAGTCGTTACATATTAGATACTCCTCGGAAATCGTCGGCTTACTTCCATACTGCAGTACGAACCATACCGGAAGAGCGTGGGGAGATTAGTTCGACAAAGCGGCGTAGGACCACCCTCTATGATTACGAGGATGCTGCAATTCATACCGAAGCTGGCAAAGAAAATCGAGGATTTGTGTCTGCTAAGACATACAGCAAGACGATTGCGAAGAAGCGGAGTGAGAGAGCGAAATGATACTGATGCGCATTCTCTATGGATCATGAGTATTGCTCATGTTAATTTCTAAAAAAAATCTTACTTTTACCAAGCTCTCATTATCGGTGTGTAAGCTGCTTCCGGGCCTGCTGCTCCCGAAGGCTTCCATCAAAGCTTCTAAGTATAAGCTTTGCATTTCTTACAATATTCTGCTCTTCTTCCTTATCGCCACTCATCGCTGGATCGAGAACTCCTACCTTAGGCGGATCCCCTCAGCTAAAGGTCGTGACAACAAGTGCTACCAGCAAAAACCTCTCAGCATCATGGTTGTGGTTTCTTCCCTAGGATAGACTGGTTACCGAAGTCTTGGTTCTTAGGGACTACTCAGTTGACTTTTCCAAGCGGTCACTGTTCCCAACGGCCAATAAAGATCCACGCTGTTCTCTTCATCCAAGTCTCGTATATGGTAGTCAAACGCAGTGATGGTCTCTCGAGCCAGTTATTCACGTTTATCCATATGCCGCATCTGGTTCGCTTCACAAGCCGCCTGCTTATTCTGTATTTCTTTGATTCGCGGAAAATCACAGCGGCAGTCACTGATGCAAAGCGCTTAACCGCAGTCTTTATTATTCATGTGGTCTGGGCTCTTGGGACGGAGTCATAAGTTGAAGGGCGTTTCTATGAGAGATTCTCACATTTTAGTTCACTTCTCAAAATCAACCGTTGAGCTTTCTCTGCATCAGGGGGTGCCCCTCTGTCATTTAAAAAGCCTCTGCAGCTATTCACTCGCATTAGTGAATTAGTGCCCGTGGAAAGCAGCAGTAAAGACCTCGAAGACTTTCCCTTTGTTCTAAGTAAACTCTTCCGTAATTCTTTGATGGCTGGATCATCACGCACTCTGTAAAACAGTTGTATTCTCCATTCTGTCCTTCTTTGACTAAGGTTCGCCGGGTTTCGCCTCCGCTTCCTATCTTCTCATATTGCTTCTCGACATCATTGATTAATATCTTCGAGTGCAGCCCACCATGCACTACAAAGTATTAACCTCCTCCCTAGTGGTGCTTGGTGCCTTGACAGGTTTCTCTAATGCATTCTGGCGAATGTCGTGTACGGTCATTCAAACCGGTCGAATCGACCCTGTCCGATACTCCGGTCGAGTCGCCGACCACGTCCATAAGATCGCTGGCGCTTCAAGTAAAAAAACCTCTCGCTCCCAATCCCGAAACAAACACAGCTGACCCAAACCACTCCAGATTTCAACCTCAACTCCACCTACGCCACCCTCCAAACCTCCAACTGCACTTCCTGCGAAATCCAAGCCGACAAATCCGCCTACTGGACCCCCTCACTCTACTATCAACACCCTAACGGCACCTTCCAAGAAGTCCCCGCCAACGGCATGACCGTCTACTACCTCGGCCGCGGCACCAACCGCTCGCACATCCAGCCCTTTCCCCCCGGCCTCCGCATGCTCTCCGGGGACCAAAACGCCCGCACCTTCGACACCCAAACCCTCACCTCCCCCACCGGCGGCCGCCCCGTCGCCGAGCGCGTCAGCTTCGCCTGCCTAGATAAGGCGCCGCAGAAGGAGACACCGCACCTGGCGCAGACGAGCTGCGAGAACGGGCTCAGAGCGCAGATCCATTTCCAGTCGTGCTGGGATGGCGTCAACCTGTACAAGCCCGATCAATCGCACGTCGCGTATTTGAGCGGTATCGACAACGGCGAGTGCCCGCGCAGCCACCCGGTGCCGTTTGTGCATCTCTTCTACGAGGTCTTGTACGGCGTCGCGCAAATCCATCCCGCCGGCGGCAAATACGTTTTCAGCCAGGGCGACACCACCGGGTTCGGCTTCCACGGCGATTTCATGAACGGCTGGGACGCGAAGGTTTTGACGGAAGCGGTTGCAAAGTGCGCAAACACGGTGGATGGGGATGTGGGCAATTGTGATGTCTTCAAACCCACGCACGTCATGGATACCGAGAAGATATGCCCGCCGCAGAAGCCTTTGAGCAATGAGCCTGTGCGCGGGTTCATCGAGAATTTGCCGGGGAACCATACTATTGGTGCGGTGCCGGCGTTTGTGGGGAAGGCGGCGAGTGGGAGTGATGGGGCGGCTTCGGTGACTGCGGTGTATGGGGGGACGAGCTCGAGTAAGACGATGGCTTCGACGACGGCGGCGTCGATGCGTGGGAGATAGGGTTAGATGATGGGTGTGCTGCTGATTTCCGACGTAATGCTTGCCTGCATGCGTTTCTTTTTTGTGGATTCTATATCCATCCACCCCTATACGTATTTCCACTTCACTCCACACACCTCTCTCCGCGCCCCCTTGCTCACGACTTAATCCTCCCATACCCGCTGCCATCCACACAACCACTCCTTCCAAACCATTCCTTCCGCAACCACTTCTCCCAACTTCCGTCTCCCCTCTCCCATCTCTCATACCTCAAACCCTCCCCAACCA